>Ga0066662_10000207_pt1 | contig 24756 bp, 17 predicted proteins | sample GraSoiAngelo_111_FD_133939 | JGI IMG/M metagenome (GOLD analysis project Ga0066662, IMG submission 133939) | Grasslands soil microbial communities from the Angelo Coastal Reserve, California, USA - 14_0903_12_40cm | ecosystem: Environmental > Terrestrial > Soil > Grasslands | place: USA...
CTTCGAAGAAATCGAAGTCGGCGGCCTCATGGCCAATGATGTGCCTACCTTCCGCACCGACCAGATGCCCTATGGTGGCGTGAAAGATTCCGGCATGGGCCGCGAAGGCCTGCGCTACGCCATCGAGGAAATGACCGAACCCAGGCTGCTGGTTCTGAATCTGAGGTGATTACGCCGCAATACTCTTCATATTTTGAATTCAAAATCGCGACCGCCTCGGCTCAATTCAATTCACCGTCCACAGAGTCCACTTCGTCCACATAAAGGGTGGCCAAGGCAATTTTTTGTCCTTCTTGAAAAGGGCAAGTCAGCTTGCAGCGGAAGCTCGGAACCCCTTTACAATGGAGTCTCTTTTTCCGGAGGTCTCGTGCGTTTCCCCCTGCTCCGTCTGCTGATCTGGCTGCTGATCTGCCTGCCGATCCTCACATACGCACAGACACCTCCGCGCATTCTTTCCGGTACAGTCCGCGACTCGCTGGGCGCAGTTATCCCGGGCGCGCGCATCACAGCGCAGGCTGCCGGCTACAGCCAGACCGTTATCAGCCGCAATGATGGATCGTTTCGCATTGAAGAAGTTCCCGGCGAAAGCGTAACTGTGACTATAGCTGCACCGGGTTTCGCCAAACTGGTCAAGCCGCTCCCCGCTGGACAAGACCGCCTTGATATCGAGTTATCACCCGCGCCTGTATCCGAGCAGGTAGTAGTGACCGCCAACCGGCTTGAGACCAGCCTCGACGAAACCGCCCAAAGCATCGATGTGCTCTCGCGCCAGCAACTTCAAACTACCGCTGCCGAAGCCGTGGATGATGCTCTGCGCCAGGTGCCCGGCTTTACCCTGTTTCGCCGCTCCGGCAGCCGCAATGCGAACCCTACCGCACAGGGCGCATCGCTGCGCGGCGTGGGAGCCAGCGGGGCCAGCCGTGCCCTGGTTCTGTACGAAGGCATTCCCTTGAATGACCCATTCGGTGGCTGGGTGTACTGGGGACGGGTTCCGCGCGGGGCGATCAGCTCTATTGAGGTGCTGAACGGGGGCGCATCAAGTCTCTACGGCAGCGGCGCTCTTGGTGGAACGATCAACTTACTTCCAATCCTTCCGGAGCGCCCTCTTTTGCTGGCCGAGATTTCGGGAGGCAGCATGAGCACTCCGGACCTTTCTGCCGCAACCTTCTGGAATAAAGGCCAGTGGGGCGTCGGTACCGATGGAGAGGTTTTTCGCACCGGAGGGTATATTCTGCTGCCTGAAAATCTGCGCGGCAGCGTGGATACCCCGGCCAACTCTTATCACAGCACCGCCCAGGCTACGGTGCAACGCCGGCTTGGACCAGGACAGATGTTCGTGGCCGGCTCTATGTATGACGAGTCACGCAACAATGGCACCCGGCTTCAGATCAATGACACGCAGCTATGGCAGGTGAACGGTGGCTTTGACTGGTACAGCCCCGCCGCCTTTCTTCAATTCCGCGGCTACGGCTCCGGCCAGAGCTACAACCAGACATTCTCCTCGGTTGCCGCTGACCGCAACAGTGAGTCGCTGGTACGCGCCCAGCATGTGCCCGCGCAGCAGATCGGCAGCAGCTTCACGCTTTCACTCCACGCAGGCAGCCGTAATCTCCTCGTAGGCGGCGCCGATGTCCGCAATGTGAGCGGCTTCAGCAATGAACTGGTGCTGGTGTCGTCACTGCCTAATTCTCAGGTCAGCGCGGGCGGCCATCAGTTATCCTCTGGGATTTTTCTTCAGGATGACATCCAGATACACCGCCGGCTGCTGCTCACGGTGGGCACGCGTTACGATAACTGGAACAACTACGAGGCGCAGAGCCAGACCAAACCTCTGGTGCGCACCGTCAAGCCTGATTTCACCGTCTTTCCCGATCAGAGCGAGCACGCTTTCAGCCCACGCGCTGCCCTGCTCTTCAAAGCCACAGATCACGTCAGTTTAAATGTTTCGGCTTACAGGAATTTCCGTGCGCCCACACTCAATGAGTTGTATCGCGCTTTCCGCCTGGGCAATGTGCTCACCCTGGCAAACTCTCAGCTTCAGTCCGAGCGGTTGCAAGGCGTTGATTCAGGTGTGAATGTTTTCCTGAAACGGACGCGCCTCTATGCCACCGTCTTCCACATGGAAGTCTCAAACCCGGTTTCTAACGTCACGCTGAGCAGCACGCCGCAACTGATTACCCGCCAACGGCAAAACCTGGGTCAGACCCGCTCACAAGGCCTGGAAGCAGGATCGGAATGGCACTTCAATCGCATAGAGATTGGAGCAGGTTACCAGTTTGTCGATGCTACAGTGGCCAGCTTTCCTGCCAACCGGCTTCTGGAGGCACTGGAACTGCCGCAGGTCGCCGCTCACCAGTTTACGTTTCACACCAGCTACATCATGCCCCAAGGCTGGACCTTTTCGGTGCAGGGCCGTGCCTCCAGCCGCCAGTTCGATGATGACCTGAACCAGTTTCCGCTGGATGCTTTCTTCCAGCTTGATAGCTATGTTTCCCACCGTCTGCACAATGGAGCTGAAATATTTGCCGCTATCGAAAACCTGGCCAACTCGCGCGTGGTGATTGCCCGCACACCGCTGGTGAACTTGGGCCCGCCCATCTTCGTCCGGGCAGGCATACGGCTGCATTTTGAATAGAAGAATATTCAGCGCGTGATCAGGTCTATGCAGTCCTGCTTCTCACCCTTCCCTGGCTCCAGTGGCAGGGATGGTGGGCTTGGATTTTGGCGCTTCTCCTGGTCCTTGAGATCGTCCTGACGATGTGGGACTTCGTTGTGGAGGACACCACCCGCAAACCGCTGGGTGGAGTGTACTCGGACGAGCGGGTCATGCATGGGCTGCTGGGCGTACTTTATGGCCTCTTTCTCGCAGCACTGATTCCTATGCTCCTCGAATGGCGGCTCTCCCCCAGTGGGTTCAGCCCCCAGCATCTGCCTGCTTCGGCATGGCTGCGGCAGAGCTTGTTGGTTATGGGCATTCTTGCCTTCTTGTCCGGGCTGCGCGATCTGCTGGCTGCCTGTGGAATACCCGGAAGCTCTTGGCCATGGTCTCAGGCGTCCCGGCATTCTGACCGAATAGCAAAGAGCAGGTCTGCTTACGGTAACCTAAACCCAACAACAGATGACAAGCACAAGTAACGGCCAACTGACTGAATCTAAATGGAATAAAATTAAAAACTTCTTCTTGACAATGATACACTCATATTTTATGCTTCTCCTGTACTAATGACTGCATCCAATGCAGTGAGATCAAAACTGAGGTTCATTGGAGGAACTGAACAATGACGATGATTACCCGAATTGACCCTTTCCGCGAACTGGCTAACCTGTTCGAGAATTTCGCCGAAGGCACCCCGACCGGCAAGGCCCAGCTCATGGCAGGCACCTTTGTTCCGCCGGTGGACGTTTACGAGGACGAGTACAAGCTGGTGCTCAAGCTCGAAATCCCCGGCGTAAACGACGAAGACCTCGACATCCGCATCGAGAACAACCTTCTGGTGGTAAAAGGCGAGCGCAAATTCGAAAAAGAAGAGAAGGAAGAGAACTTCCATCGGATTGAGCGCCGCTATGGCTCCTTTGAGCGCAGCTTCCGTCTGCCCAACACCATTAACGGCGACAGCGCGGAGGCCAACTATGACAAGGGCATCCTGAGTGTAACGCTGGTGAAGCGTCCGGAAGCCAAGCCCAAGCAGATCAAGGTTGGCGCTGGCAACGGTCAGAAGACCCTGCAGGGCTAGGGCTGCTAATGATCGCTAAACTGATCATTAGCAGTATCAGCGTCAGCGATTCGCTTGCGAATCGCGGGCCTTTAAGCCTGTCCTGAGGCAAGCTTGCGTAGCCGAAGGATTCATCGCGTCAGCGATGAATCCGAAATGGAAGGGAATGAGGAACGGGAGATGTTTTTAGTCTCCCGTTTTTCTTTGATTCGCAAATTGTCTGGGCCAACATTATGTATGGTTGGGCAATCAAGAAGATTTAGGAGTTAAAAACAACATGGCAATCCGCTGGGACAAATTCACGATCAAGGCGCAGGAGGCATTTCAGCACGCGAGTGATCTTGCCTCGCAGCATGGCAACCCTGAACTGCTGCCCGTCCACCTGTTAGTAGCGCTGACGCAGGACCGCGAAGGTATTGTCGTGCCGGTGCTGCAAAAACTGGGCGCTAACCCGGCGGTAATTGAGGCGCGGGCCATGGAGCGCGTGGAAGCTCTGCCAAAAGTCTCGGGCAGCGGCGCGAACCAGCCGCATCTCTCCAACGAGTTGCAGAACGTGCTTGATCAGGCATTCAAAGAGGCGGACAAATTCAAGGACGAATATGTCTCCACCGAGCATTTGCTGCTGGCTCTTACCCAGAGCAAGGGCGATGCCCAGAAAATGCTGGCTGCTGCTGGCGTGGCTTACGATGCTGTCCTGAAGGCGCTTACTTCAGTGCGCGGGTCGCAGCGAGTGACCGACCAGAATCCCGAAGGCAAATACCAGGCGCTGGAGCGCTATGCCAAAGACCTGACCGAACTGGCGCGCCGGGGCAAGCTCGATCCCGTGATTGGCCGCGATGAAGAAATCCGCCGCGTGGTGCAGGTGCTTTCCCGCCGCACCAAGAACAATCCTGTATTGATCGGCGAACCGGGCGTGGGCAAGACCGCCATTGTGGAAGGCCTGGCACAGCGCATCATCTCCGGTGACGTTCCGGAAATCCTGAAGAACAAGCGTGTGGTGGCCCTCGATCTGGGCTCCATGCTGGCGGGCGCCAAGTATCGCGGCGAGTTTGAAGACCGCCTGAAAGCCGTGCTCAAGGAAATTGAAGACTCTCAGGGCCAGATCGTTCTCTTCATTGACGAATTGCATACGCTCGTAGGCGCAGGTGCTGCCGAAGGCGCAATTGACGCCAGCAACATGCTTAAACCGGCGCTGGCCCGCGGCGAGTTGCGTGCCATCGGCGCAACCACGCTGAACGAATACCGCAAATACATCGAGAAAGATGCCGCGCTGGAGCGCCGCTTCCAGATCGTCTTTGTGGGCGAGCCCAACGTGGAGGACACCATTTCGATTTTGCGCGGCCTCAAAGAACGCTACGAGGTGCATCACGGGGTCCGCATCAAGGATTCGGCGATTGTCGCGGCGGCCACGTTGTCACACCGCTACATCTCGGACCGTTTCCTGCCCGACAAGGCCATTGATCTGATCGACGAAGCGGCGGCCTCGCTGCGCATCCAGATCGACTCCATGCCGACTGAAATCGATCAGCTTGAGCGCAAAGCGACTCAGCTTGAAATCGAAAAGCAGGCGCTGAAGAAAGAGGACGATCCGAATTCGCGCGAGCGCCTGGCGGCGGTGGAACGCGAATTGGCCCAGATTCGCGAGCAGGCCAACACGCTGAAAGTGCGCTGGAAACAGGAGAAGGAGAGCATTACCCGGCTGCGCCAGGTCAAGGAGCGCATCGAGCAGTTGAAGATCGAAGAGCAGCAGGCCGAGCGCAAGGGCGACCTGGAGCGCGTGGCAGCCATCCGTTACGGAGAGCTGCGCCAGTCCGAAGATGAACTGGCCAGGCTCAGCCGGCAGGCGGAGAACAAGCAGGGCCGCATGCTCAAAGAAGAAGTGGATGAAGAGGACGTGGCCAAGATCGTCTCCAAGTGGACCGGCATCCCGGTTTCCAAGATGCTGGAAGGCGAGGTGAAGAAGCTGGTCACCATGGAAGAGCGGCTGCGCCAGCGCGTAGTCGGACAAGATATGGCGCTGGCCCGCGTGGCCAATGCCATCCGGCGTTCACGCGCAGGATGGAGTGATCCCAATAAGCCGATCGGCTCGTTCATCTTCCTGGGGCCGACTGGTGTTGGCAAGACCGAACTGGCGCGCGCGCTCGCGGAATTTCTGTTTGACGACGAGCACTCCATGGTGCGCATCGACATGTCGGAGTATATGGAGAAGCACGCGGTGGCCAGGCTGATCGGCGCGCCGCCGGGATATGTGGGCTACGACGAAGGCGGGCAGCTTACCGAAGCTGTGCGCCGCCGGCCTTACTCCGTGCTGCTGTTCGACGAGATCGAGAAGGCGCATCCGGATGTCTTCAATATCCTGCTGCAGATTCTTGACGATGGCAGGCTCACCGATTCCAAGGGCCGCACTGTGGATTTCAAAAATACGGTGATCATCATGACCTCAAATATTGGAGCCACATACTTGCAGGCGGAAGGCGTAAGCTCGCCCGAAGCTTTTGCCGAAGCTACTGATCATGTGATGGAAGCGTTGCGGCAGCACTTCCGTCCGGAGTTCCTGAACCGCGTGGACGACATTATCGTGTTCAGCCCGCTAGGCGAAGAGCAGCTCACGCATATTATCGAACTGCGGCTGGACGATCTGCGCAGGCTGCTGGCCGACCGCAAGATCACCATCGAGCTGACTCCGGCGGCCAAGGAACTGCTGTTCCTGGAAGGCTATGACCGCGCTTATGGTGCACGTCCTCTGAAGCGCGCCATCCAGCGGCTGGTGCAGGACCCGCTGGCGTTGAAGATCTTGGAAGGCGAGGTGCGTCACGGCGATCACGTGGTGATTGATGCTGATATACCGCATCGCCAGATGACCTTCAAAGTCAGCGAACGCCACGCACCAGAACCACAGCGCGTAGCGTAATTACAATCCAATCTTCATTGAAGGCGCAGCCGCAAGCTGCGCCTTTTTTTTGGTTTATCTGCGCAAATCCATTCATCAGCGTCATCAGCGGTACGGGTTTTTGCCAACCCTGTCCATCTCCACTACGTCTCACCTTTCAGGGAGGACAAGAATGGCAAGCAAGAAGAAATCGAGCGGCGGTTCGAAGAAGAAATCCGGCGGACGCAAGTACAGCAAGAAGGCCGGCGAGGAAGTTCGCACAGAGATGCACCACATGCGCTCCGGCAAGCACAAGGTGAAGAACCGCAAGCAAGCCATTGCCATCGGGCTATCGAAGGCCCGCAAGAAAGGCGCAAAGGTTCCGAAAAAGAAATCTTCTGGCCGGAAGAGCTAGAGCAAAACGATAAATTTTATGGAGCGTGGCCGCCCTCGGCCGCGCGGGATGAATGCAGGTAGGCGCCGGGATATCTGCGCGCCACTGCCATATTCAAGGGGAGCAATCGTGTCAGAACTTCATGCCGTGATTTTCGATATTGACGGCACACTCACCGACTCCGTCGATATCCATGCGCTTGCCTGGCAGGAAGCGTTGCGTCACTTCGGGCATGAAATCCCCTATCTGAAGATCCGGCAGCAGATCGGCAAAGGCGGCGACCAGCTTCTGAAGACGCTGCTCTCCGAAGAAGACCTGAAGGGTCACGGCGAGAAGCTGGACAAGTATCGCGGCGATCTTTTCAAGCGCAAATACATGAAGCAAATTCGTCCATTCTCGCTGGTGCGTGAGCTGTTCGAGCGCATTCGCCAGGATGGAATGAAGATCACTCTGGCTTCGTCTGCCAAAGAGGATGAAGTCGCGGAATATAAGAAGCTGCTGGAGATAGCCAACCTGGTGGACGAAGCCACTTCCGCCGATGACGCCGGACAGACCAAACCTTGTCCCGATATCTTTGAAGCCGCACTGCAGAGACTGGGGAATCCACCGGTGGAAGAAGTGATCGTGATTGGCGATTCACCCTATGACGCACAAGCGGCCTCTGCGCTGGACATACGCTGCGTGGGCGTTCTGAGCGGAGGGTTCAGCGAAGAAGAGCTGCGAGAGGCCGGATGCGTGGCGATATTCCGTGGCCCGGCAGAGCTCCTCGCGCGCTTTGACGAATCACCTCTCAAGCACCTGCTGCAGAAGGCAGCCTGAAGCAGCCCTCGTCAACTCTGATAAACTTATTGATACCAGCCGTTGCGGAGAGGTGTGTGAGCGGTTGAAACAGGCGGTCTTGAAAACCGCTGTACCCGAAAGGGTACCGGGGGTTCGAATCCCTCCCTCTCCGCCACTTAACTGTTTATTTAAAGCTTGAACCCCAGCTTGCTTATTCGTCCTTTTCATCATTGGGCGCATGGCAAGTCACTGCAAATGGAGGCTTTGCTCGATTGCTATGACGGAGAATGGCACATTCGACACCAATCATGCATTCTTGTATTAACAGAGGGAGGGCAATTTTTCCTCTATCCACCAGAGTGTAGAATTAAGATGAGATGATTCTCCTTGAGACAACTCAGAATGTTCCCTTTAACGCTGACGGAAGATGGAACAATTCGTGTCACCGGATCTCAGGTCGCCCTCGAATCGGTGGTATATCAATATCAACAAGGGAATACCGCTGAGGCGATTCTCGAAAGCTTTCCTTCAGTAAAGCTCCCCGACATTCATGCTGTCATCAGTTGTTACCTGAATCACCGCGACCAAGTGGACGAGTACCCGCACGATCAGCAGAAGAGACGCACACGGCTCGCGAAGGCATCGAGTCCGATCCCGCATATAAAGCCCGATTCAGTGAATTGCATACCCGGATCAAGTCTCGCGTGGGTACACAGTATCGAGCTATAGATACCGCGCGTGCCTCGCTTTTGATCGATCACGATTTCAATGAACGTATTCTCCGAGGCCTGAAGTCACGTGTCAAAATTGATGCAGTGCGGACGCGCGCTGTTGGTCTGGCCCACAAACCGGATCCGGGATTACTTTCCTGGGCTGCTGGTCAGTTCACGATCTGCAAACAATGCCCACGTTTCGCAAACCGCGCCAAAAGCGCCGAGCGCCTGTTCCTTCTTAGAGGAGGAACGAGGAACAACGTACAGTTGCTCCTCCTTGTTGTCTGCCGGTCTCTATTGAAGCCTGGCACAACGCAGCAAGACGGTGCTGCTGTTTCCTCCACCGATGGTGCAGTGAACACCCGTTGCTGAGCTAGCATTGGGTATAAGCCAATTGATCCAGGTTGCCGCGAAAATCGGGGAATTCTGCGCATTGATTACATTATCAAAACCTGCCCTGCAGGAAGCAGTGATGACCAGATAACCGGATGGACAGCTTACATCGATAGGAGCATTGTAGTTCTGAGCAACGGTAATCAGGTTCAATATCTGAGAAGGACCTGGAGGGCCTTGTGGCCCTGTTGGACCCTGCGGCCCAGCCGGCCCAATGGGTCCCTGCGCTCCTTGCGGTCCCGGCTGACCAGGAACGCCTGAAGGGCCTTGTGGCCCTGTTTGTCCTTGTGCTCCTTGCTGAGCCAGCAGCGACCACTGGTTTGGGCTGATGTCTGGCTGCTGAGCAGTATTTTCTGCAATAGCAATAAAGCTGGATCCGTTGAATGAAACAGCATCACCTATGCTGTACGTGATTGTACTCGACCAAAGCCCCTTGAACATGACGGGAGGGCCTTGAATGCCTTGCAGACCAGAGGATCCCTGCATTCCAGCAGGGCCAGCCGGCCCAATCGGACCTTGCGGGCCGGTTGGCCCCATCGGCCCTGCTGGCCCTTGAGGTCCCGATGGTCCCGGGGTTCCGGCACCACAAGTACAAGAGGTAATCGGACTAATTGAGAAATCATCCCAGTAGGCAATAACGTTGGGTGGGCGAAAGGCAGGGCCGGACATCCCTAAATCAACAGAGTCATACTGGTAATCACCGTTTGCGGTGAACACCTGGCTTCCATCTATCGAAAGAGAAATACTGGTGGCGCAGATATCAATTACAAACTGGTGCCATCCTGTGGTTCTGGCAATGTTGGTGGTGCTCGTCTGTGGAAATGACCCGCAGTTTGCATTCGGTCCCTGCCCTACATTTGTGTTGTAGTTGAACAGATAGGCGCTGTAGCAAAAAGCATCAAAATCCTGTGTGCCAATTACCGCTGAATCCTGGGTCACAGAGTTGAAAAGTCTGATCTGCTGATAAAGAGTTTCCTGTCCCGGGGCTGCATCGTAGAAGAATACGGAGAATTCCCCTTTTGTCGCTGTCGGAAACGTGTGGGTAAGGTGAATTTCACGCTGGCCGCCGCCTATAGAACTGAACTTAACAGACTGTGCTCCTCCATGAACTTGCTCCGAAGTAAGTGAGATGGTGCCCAGAGTCTGGTTAAGGGCCCAAAAATTGTTAATGGCAGGGCCCTCAAAACTATCAATGTAGTTGGATGTGGGTGTAGACGCTGCGGCAGCTATTTCTAGCACGAATATTAATATCAATGGTCTGATCAGAAATAGGTTCATGTCTGCTCCTCGTTATAGGTTTTCGAGCGAGCACCTGCCGATGCTGACTGATTTCTCAGGTCCGTCCTTCTGTCTGTCAGGCGCTCTGCTCAGCGCGAACAATAAGAAAGACGGCTGCAACTCACAAGACAACATCTGGTAAAAAACTGGTAAAAGCCCGGAAGTTGATAAGAAGAAAGTTGTTAGCGGCGAGACAATCCTCTTGATGATGTCTTAGCATCATCTGCTCGGGTTGAAATTACCGCGATAAATCCAAAATCTTCAGCCCAGCAAAATCACCATCTCACATCCATTTTATAAATTTCGGTTTCGAGGACCTTGCGTAGCATTAGAGGTGAGCCATCGGGAGCTACCCCAAAATACAAGCCGAATGAACTGCCGTATTCAGGTGTGAAATTTTTTAAGTCCACCACAGTCTGTATTCCCGAACCGTCGCGGCGGACTCGTTTTACAGCAGGGTCAGGAGCACCTGTATTGAAGTAGATGAAGCGTCCATCATGCGACCACGCAGGATCATTGATCGCATCATGAAGAAGAGTCTTCCATTTACAAGTGGAAAAATCGAATAACATCAGGCTTTTGGAGATTGGGGAGGTGCTGTCAGCGGTTAGCGCTAGGAGAAATCGGCCATCAGGCGACCAGCGTGGCGTCCACAATCCCTGCGAGCCAGGGATTTGGGAATATTGCCGGGTGGATACATCCACCTTATGGATGGAGATCTTGTCAGGCGAGTAATGCAAGCTGCCAAACACGATTGTTCGTCCATCCGCCGACCAGGTGGGAACGCCTTCGTCTTTGCCATCGTTGGGATCTGATAGAAGCTTTTCCGGCACACCTCCCTCGGCTGATATCAGATAAATTTTTCTAGTCTGACCAGGAATGGATGCTCGATATGCTATGCGCTGTCCATCCGGTGACCAGTGAGGACTATCGACCGTGTAGGGAGGAAATGTCAATTGCTGCGGCTCTGTTCCGTCCACACGGCTTCGCCAGAGAGTCCCTTCAGGATGCCGCACGTATGCTACCCATTTACCGTTGCGGGAAAAGTCCAAGGATCCTGCAGAGATTCCATCCAGAAAAGGAAGCCAGGCCCGTGCATGTTTGTCATAGCGCACCAACTCACCCCGCAACATGCTACCCTGAGCGAAAATCATCTTGTCGTGATGGCTAGCAACGGGGGCAAAAAAGTCCACTGGAGTATTGGTCAGTTGCACAGGTTTCCGGTCTGCGAAGGGCACGCGCATTCCGTCCGGGATAGCCCAAAGATCCCCTTTGTTGTTGGTGGTATTAGAAAAGAGAAGGTGTTTCTCATCCGATGTCCAACTGCAATAGCTTGGTTTGGCGGCTCCCATATCAGGAGACACAACTTTTCGCAGGTTGGAACCGTCAGCATTCACAGCCCAAATAGAAAATAAGTCTTGTCCTTTTTCGGCTTCCGGATCGATCCGGATGAAGCAAATCATTCTGCTGCTGGGAGACCAATTCGATGAAACAATAAGGGCGTTCGTAGCTGAATAAATGTGGTGTACTGAGAGGCCATCGAGATCTGAAACAGTCAGTGTGCGGTCGCCTTCAATGCGAAGATAATAACGTCCATTCGGAGCCAGCAGGACTCCTTCTCCACTGATTTTCTCCAGCGGCTGCGGTGATCCAGCAGGCAATGGAATTTTCCAGAAGGCGGTTGGAGGCCATCCTTGTCCTACCAACAGACCCTCTCCGGCCGGAAATATACCAGCGAGAACTGGTTCGTGAAGCGGAATAGAAAGGTATACCGGTTCTTCTTTGCTGGCTAGCGATACCACCCCTATAAGTTGATTCTGACCAACCCTCTTATCAAAATAGACGTGTACATCATCGCTCAGCAATATTCTCCCTAATCCATGTCCCTCGTGCGTAAGCTGCGTATAGCGGGTAATTAGGGGAGAGGGCCTAGGACTGAAGAACCGGGAGGTCAGGGCAGGAATGGCAGCAATCAGCACAGAGGCCGCCAGCAATACTCGGAAAGTATGAGATTTGAAAACTGTCGAAGGGATCAGCCTTCGAGGAGTTGCCAAAGCCACTGTGGCTTCTCGGGGCTCGCTCAGTATGGTAGCGTGGCAGATTTCATAGCTTTGAGTGGATTGGCCCACAACGACTGGTTCAGCAGGTTGCCCGGCTGAATTCGATTCTGGTTCCGCACGCTGTTGGAACGAAAAAAATGCCCCGGCAGACGAATGAACAGGCTGGGATATATTCTCGTCCGTTGCTCCAGAAACAGTCACTGAACAAATGAAGCGATATCCTTTGCCAAAGATATTTTCGATATAACGATTTTCTTGCTTGCCGTCATCAAGTATTTTGCGAAGATTCCCGATAATTACCTTGAGTGCATCGTCGGAAACATAATGCTCCGCCCCCCAGAGTTTGCTGCGCAGCTCTTGCTTGGTAAGAAGATGATTCGCATTTTCAACGAAGATAACCAACAAGCTGAAGAGTTGTGGACTCAAATTTACAGCTTTGCCAGCTTTCAATAGGAGATGTTCGTGGGGATATAACAGGAATGGTCCGAACTTAAAAATCGGTCTGTGTTGCATATCAACACATGTCAGGTTGCTTAGCTGGGGCGCAGGAGCATGTATTCAGGACGTCAATTCAGTTGAACGTCCCCAATAATTTGTTCGCTATTATATATCCGAACGCACTTCCGTCCAAATTAGGTTTTTGAAAAACCTGCCGCCGATAGCGGCGGGCCGAGCATGAAACAGGTGGAGCCTCTGGTAAATTGAAGTGGATTCTGCGAAGACCATTCCTTACTAGAAAGGAATCCACCATGAGTGCAGTATGCAGCATTTTCAGCCAGATTCTCCAGTTGTTTTCCCGCGCCGAGTTCCAGCGGCGGTGCATAAACACAAAGCCGAGCGGCACGCCCGAGGTTTCACCTGCTGGGGGGCAGTTTATTGCCATGTTGTTCTGCCAACTGGGGCGGGCCCACAGTCTGACTGAGATCACCCAGGGATTGGCGGCCTCCGAAGGTAAACTGAAACATCTGGGGTTGAGCGAGGCTCCAGCGAAATCGACTCTGGCCTATGCCAAACCAGCACCGCCCCTGGGAATTTTATCAGACGGTCTTCTTCCAGTTGCTGGAACGCTGCCAAGCGCAAGCCGGTGCGCGGCAATCGAAATTCCGCTTCAAGAACAAACTGGTCAGTCTGGATGCCAGTGTCATTGATCTGTGCCTGGAACTCTACGATTGGGCGCATTTCCGCCACACCAAGGCGCGGTGAAGCTGCATCTGCTGCTGGATCACGACGGATACCTGCCCAGCTTCGCGGTCCTCAGCGACGGCAAAACCCACGAGATCCGAGTGGCCCGCGAACTACGATTCGCCCCGGCACCATCGTCGTTTTTGATCGCGGTTATAACGACTACCACTGGTTTGAATCTCTCGCCCATCAGGGCGTCTGGTTTGTGACGCGCATGATTAAGGACCATGCTGACTTTGTGGGTGGTGGGAGATCGCTCGGTGCCTGCGGGGAAAAACATTCTCTTCAATCAAGTCATCTCACTCTTCCAGCATGCTCGGAAAGAAAAAAATCTGTTCTTCCGCCGCATCGTGGTCTGGGATGAGCAGAACCATCAGGAACTGGTCTTCCTCACCAACCACCTCAAGTTTTGCCACCTCCACCATGGCCGCCATCTACAAAGACCGCTGGCAAATAGAATTATTCTTTAAATCGCTCAGACAGCTTTGTAAGATCAAGACTTTTGTGGGTACCAGCCCCAATGCCGTTAAGACTCAGGTCTGGACTGCTTTGATTGCCATGCTCCTGCTGCGCTTCTTACAACTCAAGGCCAAGTTCAACTGGGCGCTCTCCAATCTAGTGGCCCTGCTGCGGCAACAACTCTTTGTTCATCGGGACCTCTGGACTTGGATCGACCAACCCTTTCAGCCTCCGTCTCCGCCTGCGGCCAGCAATTACCGCTGGCACTCTCATAATTCGGACAGCAGAACGCTATTTGTAGCTTGCTCTCTGGAAGAATCAACCTTTACCTACAACTAATTTAGACAGCATCGCTCGTCCCCCAGCGCAATTAATCCAGTTTTTCGGCGGCCAACCTGATTTTTCCGAGGCCTCAATGGGCCTCCTTCCCCCAACGTTTTCAATCTCTGTCCCAACCAACCCGTGCTAATTTGGACGGCAATGGATCCGAACGCAGCCAGGAACTGCTGAACGGTTACGAAGTTTGAAATTGCATTGTGGATTAATAGCAACCTGCAAACCTATGAGCCGGATTCTTGATTAGGCTATAGAATTGTCCTGCAAAGCGGTGGCCCCAGTCCATTCCGCTTTTCATGTTCGGCTCATGCTGCACACAGCTTTAGTCCTTCCTCGAAGATAAGCGGTTGCATTGAAAAAGCCCCACAGTTCGCGTCCGATTCTTCCTGTCTATCCTGTTCATAAAACGCGGAAATTGGTTCTACTAGGCGGAAAGGGCGGAAACAGCGGAAAGGGCAGAAATCAAAAGAAACTCCTTTATTCATGCGTATTTGGGCCTATGCTGCTTTGAAATCAGTGACTTGCAAAAATGCTGGGGTTCGAATCCCTCCCTCTCCGCCAGAACCAAATTTGGAATCTGTATCCTTTTCGCTGATGTGGTAGGGCAGGGCAATCGCATTTGGAATCTTCACAGCCAGTGGAGTCATCCGCCCTGCGCCATAGGCATGGAACGGCCATGGATCAGCAGCGCGACAAAGACACTTGGCACGATCGAGACTACTCGATTGGTTCATCCTGACGGCGTTTGGGAGGATTGGCAATCAAAATCAATTGCATTTAGGTCGAAGAGCGGTTCTCCCCGTCAACTCTGTTTCAAAGGCGATTGTCCTGATGTGGTAGGGGTCTGAATCTGGCGTTAAACAATTACACGGACTATTATGGTCGTCCGGCAGCTTCGGCTAGCATTGGTGCGAAGTCAGGAAAATTTATATGTGGCAATCTCTAACATGGCAGCAGCTAGGTTAAGAAGTGTAAAAGTTCGAAAGTCGTTCGCGAATCTCCGCCAGAAGAATACCCTTTGACTCATGGGGTTGCCGCCACATCCTTCCCTTCGTTGTGGTGAGTTTTGTTCGGAAGCAAGAAGACATCCTTGAAATAATTGTATCGAATTTCTGCTTGACGTCGTCGGTGTATTCAAAGCGAAGAGTTTTGAAGACACCTTTGACCACGACTGTTTTCTGATGGAGGATTTTCTCTGATCGCGATCCACTAATGACAAATCGGTCATTTTTAAGGAATTTGTAAGTGATAGTGAAACCTTCGCTTTGATAAAATTGGATCTCACGAAGATATTCTTTTTTCAGGGTCTGGTCCTCATCCGTTCCGAAATACGATCCGTAAACACGCGCTTCAGACTTACCGTCTTTGGTGATGAACACACGCCCATCCCCATTGGCAGCTTCTTCTTGAGGCAATAGGACATCACCTGGATAGCAAATAGAATAAGCAAAGCGGGCGTTCACGTAGGTATCCCAGACGTGTCCTTCACCGGTATCAGCAGTTTGGGCCTGAGCACCATAGGACCACAGAAGAGACGATAAAAGAACAGCAGTGGAGACTGTCGATTTTCCGAAAAGTTCCCGCATATTTGTTCGCTCCAGGGTGAGGAAGATGCTTATCTGCTTTTGGCCGAAAAGACCCGGCGGCTCTCCTTTGAAATACCCCAATCCGCAGCCTTCTCCTCATCTTAAATAAATTCAACTACCACCTCAACGTAGATGATTCATGATTGCGCGAAGAAAAAATCAAAAAAACAGTAGTTTTTCCGAATTCCGCAAAAGTTGTTACGAAGCTGACAACATCCAGCGGTCGCATGGAATCTACGGTGATGTCCACCATCCGAATTCCCATCCAGGAGAAGTACACATGCGCCTTTTGCGGGCACCATTTAACCTGCTTAGCATTCTTATTGCCACAACTTTTCTAACTATTCCAGCAATGGCTCAAACTACCATCAGCAACATCGACGACAGCAGCGCCTGGCTTCAGCCAGGAACGAGCACACCTAACTTTTTCGGGAATGCCAATCTTTCGTGGATGGCACAGAATGTGACGACCGCCGGGAAGCAACTGGATGGCGCGTCGCAAGAATTCCACGTGGGCAGCAACGGGCCTGCCTTCGGGACCGGCCTGTGGTGGGCGACCTTCACGCCGGAATCGAATGCGACGACTTTCCAACTGGATTTGACCATCAATACCGACCAGAACTTTGCGAGCGTGGCCCAGGCTATCGAGTTCGGGGTGGAGCAGGCATTGTCGGGCGTGAACTACAGGATGGACGTGCAATGCGATTTCGTGGGCGGGGCGTGGAGCTTTTATAACCCAAGCACTTCGAGTTGGACGAGTTCCAACCGCAACTGCGTGGCCTTCACACCGGGCTGGAACCATCTCACATTCAATTTCCAGAGGACGACATGCCCGGCTGGGATGTCTTCACCCAGTGGCCAATGCGTGCAGTGGACGAACATGATCATCAACGGCACCACTTATCCCATTACGGACGTGAGCGGCAGCAATTTGTTCTCTCCGGGAGTATCAACTGCCGAGTCCAACAATCTGCTGAACATCCTGCAACTGGACCTGAACTCGGCCAACGCTCCTTACGAGGTTTATACCGACGAGGTCAGCCTCACCACGAACGGAACACCCGATGGATCCGGCGGCGGTGGCGGGCCGCTGCCGACGCCGCCCTCGAACGCGGCCTCTTTCCCCGATCTGCAGGTCGCGGGTGGAGGCAATCCGGGAACCTGGACGCTCTGCAGCGGGACGACGTGCGCCGGAGGCCAGAATGGAGGCAGCAGCAGCCTGCAGTTCAGCCAGCAGCCCGCGCTCTCGAGCAGCGGTTCGATGAAGCAGACGTCGACGGGAACAGGCTTCAACACCATGTACTACCGCCACCTTGGCTGCCCGAACAATAATTGCGCGGCGGTGAAGAACATGCTGGAGGACATGTATTTCCAGCCCGCCAGTACAACTAACATCGAGCAACTGGAGTTCGACCCGGATCTGTACAACGCCGGCTTCAAGTACTTCGCATCCGTCGCTTGCCGGCTGAAGGGTACCAATTCTGGATTCTGGTACCTGTGGAATTCGGCCGGAGACTTTTGGGACGCCACGACTTTCCCGTGCACCGCATCCACCATATTGGCGGGAAACTGGCATCACTTCCAGCTTTACGTCACGTTCGATACGTCCACGCAGAGCTACACGTATCAGACGTTTGTTTTTGACGGGACCACGGTTTTCCAGAATCTTGGAAAAACTTATTCGGCGCTGAACCTGCATAATACTGCGACCAATACGAATATCGAGCAGCAGATCGATAATGACAGCAGCACCAATCCGACCAACAGCGTGTACTACGACAAGTACAACCTGTGGATCTGGTAAGTGCGGCAACTGCCCATCCTGATACAAACGAACGACGCCCAAAATCGGCGCTGCTGGCAGTCCAGCAGCGCCTTTGTTGGGTATCTCCGGCCATCCAATCTCAAGTTCGATTCTTCAGATCACCTGAACTCCGGATCACGCGATTCCTAATCTCCTCGGTTTCGGTACTTCAATAGTCTGGATCGATAATCATGTATCTACCAGTGAAAAGTCGTAGTGCAGTTTCTTGACAATTCAATGGGGTTGTCTATAATCAGGTCTTCACAGTAACACTGTGGCAATCGTCATGAGCTATTTCCCGCAGACAACCCGAATGTTTATGAGCATGCGCACCCCAGGTGGTGTCTTGCTTGTGACGGGAGTCTGACGGTTTCAAATTTCCCATCGTGAGCGGCCGCCTGGGGTAACAGGCGGCCGAAGTCTTTTACGCCCCTTTTCGGTCACAACGCTCACCCCTTTTCACGAATGGGAGAATACATATGTCTTTCGAAATCGATCCGCGCCTGTCTACGCGCGCGGTACGCGGCGGTTCTTCACCTGACCCCGCTACCGGCGCACTGCTTACGCCTATCTACCAGTCGACCACGTTTCTGCAGGAAGCGGTAGGCCGTCATAAAGGTTTCACGTATTCACGCGCAGCCAATCCTTCAGTAGACCAACTGGAACGCGCTTTAGGAGAAATTGAAGGCTCATTGCCGGCGGTGTGCTTCAGCACCGGCATGGCCGCGATTACCACGCTTTTTCTCACGCTGCTTGAATCCGGTGATCACGTCATCGTGTCTGACGTGGTCTATGGCGGCACCGTGCGCCTGCTGCAGCGCGTGCTTAATAAATATGGGATTGCTGCAAGTTTTGTGGATACGTCTGATCCTCAGGCGGCTGAAGCAGCGATAATGCCTAAGACTAAGCTCGTATTCATCGAGACACCCGCGAATCCAACACTAAAGCTCACGGATGTATCGGCAATCGCGCTGATCGCACACAAGGCAGGCGCGCTGCTGGCGGTTGACAATACTTTCCTCACCTCAATCCTTCAGCCGGTGCTCGATCAGGGCACGGATATCTCCGTGCTCTCGACTACCAAGTACATTGAAGGCCATAACTCCACCGTGGGCGGCTCTCTGGCCTTGCGCGACAGTACGTTGACAGAGAAGCTGCGTTTCGTGCGCAAGACATTGGGCTGCATTCAATCTCCGTTGGAGAGCTGGCTCACAGTGCGCGGATTGAAGACGCTGCCGCTGCGCCTGAAGGCGCACTGTGAAAATGCGCATCAGGTCGCGAAATGGCTGGAAGCTCATCCTGTGGTTTCGCGCGTACTCTATCCCGGCCTGCCTTCGTTTCCGCAGCATGAACTGGCATTGCGGCAGCATAAGGCTCATGGCGGCCTGGTGAGCTTTGAAGTAAAGGGCGGAGTTGATGCGGGCATCGACGTGATGAACCGCGTGAAGTTCTGCTATCTGGCCGAAAATCTCGGCGCTGCCGAGACGCTGATTACGCATCCCGCATCGATGACTCATGGTGATGTCCCGGTAGAACAGCGGGCGGCCGCAGGTATTACCGATGGGTTGATTCGTCTCTCGGTCGGTCTGGAAGATCCGCAGGATGTGATTGCCGATCTCCAACAGGCCTTTGCCGCGCTTCCTGTTGCTGAACAGGAGAAGGAGGCCAAATGCGCCTCCCGATAATTGTTCTGAAATTCGGCAGCTCCGTACTGCGATCTGAAGAGGACGCGCCGCGAGCCGTGCATGAAATCTATCGCTGGTACAGGCAGGGATTTCGCGTGGTGGCCATCGTCTCGGCCTTCGCAGGCAGCACTGACAAACTGCTGCAGCGGGCTGAATCCCGCTCGGCCAGCCCCGATGCATGGGCCACAGCGGCGCTGGTCTCCACTGGCGAGGCCTACTCGGCGGCGGTGCTGGCGCTGGAACTCGATCGCGCAGGCATTCCAGCGGCGGTGCTGGAAGCGCACGCGCTCGGTCTTGAAACCTGCGGACCCAGACTCAACGCTGACCCGGTCTGTATCGATACGGAGGTAGTGCTTCGCCATCTTCAGGAGCGTCCGGTGGCTATTGTGCCGGGCTTCGTCGGACGCCATGCAGACGGCAGCCACTCTCTGCTTGGACGCGGCGGCTCTGATCTCTCCGCGATCTTCATCGCGCAGAAGCTGGGTGCGCAATGCCGCCTGATCAAAGATGTAGATGGACTCTACGAGCACGACCCTGCGCTCCATGCGTCTGCACCGCGGCGCTTTCAAAGCATCAGCTTTGGCGATGCGTCACGGCTGGATGCAGGTATCGTCCAGCCCAAGGCCATTCAGTTTGCCCGGCAGCAGCAGTTCGCTTTTGAAGTGGGCGCGGTCGCGTCGGATGTGGCGACTGAGGTCGGACACAGCAGTACGACCTTCGGCTCAGCCAATGATCCGAATCGGAAACTGCGCGTGGGACTGCTTGGCCTTGGGACTGTCGGCCTGGGTGTTCTGCACCGGCTGCTCAGTGAGCCGGAGCGATTCACGGTGTGCGGAGCGGCTGTCCGGGATCGCGACAAAAAACGTGATCTTCCAGTTCCTGAGCGGCTGTTGCTGACAACTGATCCGCGTGAGATCGTGGAAAGCGATTGCGATGTGGTCTTTGAGCTGATCGGCGGACTTACTCCGGCGGAAGAACTGGTGCGCTCGGCGCTCGATTCAGGCAAGCACGTAGTCACGGCCAACAAGCTTCTGCTCGCTGCAGCAGGCAAGTCTCTCCTGCAGCAGGCAGCACATCACGATCTCACGCTCTCCTATTCGGCGGCGGTGGGCGGCGCAGTGCCCATGCTGGAAACCGTAAAGAACATCAGCCGGAAACATGAAGTGGTGGAGATTGCCGGCGTGCTGAACGGAACCTGCAACTTCATACTCGACCAGATTGCGCAAGGCCGCAGTCTGAAAGAATCCATCACTCTGGCACAGAGCTGCGGCTTCACCGAGGCTGATCCTATCCACGACTTGCAGGCTACCGATGCGGCGCAGAAGCTGTTGCTGCTCACGCGTGCGGCCTTTGGCGCTCAGGCGGTTTTCAGCACGATTCAGGTGAGAGGCATCCTTTCAATTCCTGAAACCGAGGTGCGCGCCTTGGCAGCATCCGGGCAGTCCGTCCGTCTGGTGGCTCGCGCCCGGAAGAATGGCTCCCGCATTGACGCTCGCATCTCCCCTGAGATTCTCAGCGCAGACCATGTCTTCGCGCAGGTGCACAATGAGCACAACTGCCTGGTTCTAACCACAAGCGATGGCCAGAGCGTTACATTGCGCGGGCGCGGAGCCGGACGCTGGCCCACTGCTGAGGCCGTCTTTGCCGACGCGCTTGATCTTTGGCGACAACATAACCAATCAACTCGCTTATGGAGCGTGGCCGCCCTCGGCCGCGCTGATGAGTCCGTACCGGCGCACAAACATTCGAACACCTATGAAGAAGAGCCGCTGGCAGGAGGCGCAGCATGAACTTCGATACAAAACTTGTGCGCTTCGACCAGTGTCCTGACGATCCTTACCGCCCCGTGGCCACGCCCATCTACCAGACGGCCACCTTTGAGCAGGAGTTCGCCACCGAGTTCGGAGATTACGATTATTCGCGCAGCGGCAATCCCACCCGCACCGTGCTCGAAAAGCAGTTGGCATTGCTGGAGAATGCCGGGCGCGCTTTCTGTTTTTCCAGCGGCATGGCGGCCATGGCGGCCATCAGCAGGCTAGTGAAGCCGGGTGAAGAAATCCTGGCGGGCACCGACCTCTATGGCGGCGCCTACCGTTTGTTCTCGAGGATTCTCCAGCCCCGGGGAATTGGTGTGCGCTATGCCGCCGGCACATCGCTGGACGAGTTGCGCGAGACCATCACCCCGCAGACCAGACTCCTTCATATCGAAACGCCAGGCAATCCGCTGCTCAGCATTACTGACATTGCTGCCGTCGCGGAACTCGCTCATTCCTACGGGGCGCTGCTCTCGGTGGACAACAGCATGATGTCGCCCTATCTGCAAGCTCCCCTGGATCACGGCGCAGACATCGTGGTGCACTCCGCCACCAAATTCCTGTGCGGGCACAGCGATGTCACGGCCGGAGTGGTGGCGGTGAACAGCACAAAGCTGGCTCAGGATTTGTACCTGATCCAGAACGGCGAAGGCGCTGCGCTCGGTCCCTTCGATTGTTTCTTGCTGCTGCGTGGACTCAAAACCTTGGGCCTGCGCATGCAGCGGCAGCAGGAGAATGCCCTGCGCATCCTGGATTTTCTGCAAAGGCATCCGCAGGTGAAACGGGTGTTCTACCCCGGCTGGGGATCAGCGCAGGAGCAGAGCATCCATGAAAAGCAGGCACGTGGCGGGGGCGCACTGGTGGCCTTTGAGACCGGCGATGTGGAGCTGTCACGCCATGTTGCCGAGCAAACGAAAATCTTCGCGATCACCGTCAGCTTCGGAAGCGTGAATTCCTCCATCAGCCTGCCCTATTTCATGTCGCACTCCAGCATTCCCCCGGAACTGCGGGAGAAATCGTGCTTCCCGCATGATCTGGTGCGCTTGAGTGTGGGGATTGAAGATGAAAAGGACCTGATTGCTGATCTTGAGCAGGCCTTCAACTCCCACCACGCAATCACTGAGGTACGGAGCTGCACGGAGGAAGAAAAGCTGGCTATGAATCAACGCGAATGAAGCAGGACTATTTTGCCGCTGATAAACGCTGATGGCGCTGATCGAAAATGATCAGCGCCACCAGGAGGTTTATTTTTATTTCTCTGCGCTCTCTGCGGCCTCTGCGGTAAAGGCTGTTACCGTCCGCCGCCATTGGCCGGATGCTGGTTCATGGGAATCGGCAGCCTGCCGTCGGCGCCATCAGTCAGAGCCATAAAGGCCTTGTCGTTGCGCAGAGAGGCAAACACGATGTCCACACGCGCCTCCATCATCTCTTTGGCGCGAACTGATTTGTAGCGTTCGTACTCAAAGAAATGGCGTTTCAGCAGGGCTACAGCTTTTTCCTTTTGTCCAAGCTGCGCGTAAATGGCGGCCAGGTTGTAAGAGGCGGGCAGCAGCGACTCATTCTCTTTGGCGATCTTAAGCGCCTCATCACCGTGTCCGTTGCCGGCCTTGAAGGCTGCGGCAAAGATCAGGTTAAAGGAATCGTGCGGCTCAATTTCCAGGGCCTTGTTGGTGTAGAAATCAGCCTTGGCCAAGTCGCCTTCAGAGTTCCAGTAGACGGCAAGATTGCGATAAGCCAGCGCCAGCGGGTATTCCTTCACGGAATCCTCCATCAGGTGCAAGCCCTTCTTGAAGTCGCCCTCATGGATCGTTATCTTGCCCAGCCCATGCAGAGCAACTGCGCGGGAGATCGGGTCGGCATTCATGCTGAGAATCTGATTGAAGGTGGTGCGTGCCTTGTCCCAGTCGCCGATGTGGTGGCGGTAAAGCTCGCCAAGGTACCGCAGCGGCGTTGGATCGACCGGATCAATGCGGTGCGCCTGCGCGTAGAAGCGTTCGGCTTCCAGGTAGCGGGAATCGTTCTCAGCTTGCAGGCCCTTTTTCATGGCGCTGTCCACCTGCGCCATCACTTTGGGATCCATGTTGATTCCGTCCGGAACGTCGGCAACATCGGTGACACCGAGCTTCTTCAGTTCCTTGACGGCATCTTTGGCTTTATCCGGGAACATGCACTTTTGCGTAACAACCTCGCGATAACTGGAGATGGCATTCTGGTTGTCACCGGATTTTGCCTTTTCCTTGGCGGCCTTGAGTTGCTGCTCCACCGTCTCTTTGCGCTTCTTCATCTCGGTCTCAACCAGCTTTTCCACCTGGTCGACCTTGAGCATGCCGTTGTTGTTCTGGGCTTTGCCGACAAGATTTCCGTCAGGGGTAGCCAGCACCGCAACCGGTAGTTTCTCACCGTTGGCCAATTTTTGTCCGATGGTACTGCGCGCGTCCGCCACGGCCATGGTCACGCACTGGTTGGCATAATTTGAAAGTGTGTGCGAAAAACGCAGGCTGGATTTCTGTGTTTCCTCAAAAGAAGATGGGAACCAGTAAACCGCCAGTCCCTCTTTCAACGGCGGATCTTCGGGCTTGATCAGCTTCCACGGTACGGGGTAGGTCTGGTCCATCGACATGCCACCGCCACCCATGCCGCCTACACCGCCACCGCCGCCTCCGCCGCAGGTGGCCCAGTTCTGTTGAGCAAATAGGAGGACAACCAGGAAAAACGCTAGGGGTCGAGCGAATAAAGATTTCGTGGATTTCATGGGCGAAATTATAGCACTCTACCCTCAGCATTCAGCCTGTACACGTTGCCGTTCTTCTTAACCGAAAAGGGCAACGACCGCTAAAAAGAAGCAAGACAAACACCAGAGCTTTTGTTCCTTTGCGCACTTGGCGTCCTTAGCGGTAAATAAATGAGAATGCTGAGAGCGTTGCATTCACAGCGCTGCTCCTGCAAGTTCGGTCTGCGATTTCTCTGAATGCTCCTGCCGGGAGGCAAGTGTCGCGGCAGCCACCATGGCCTGTCCCAAGCTCAGTCCGCCATCGCCGCACGGAACTTCGGCATGAGTAAATACCTGGAAGTGATGCTGGAGCAGCAGCTCCTCCAGGCGTTCTGCAAGATAGATGTTCTGAAAAGTCTCCCCGGAAAGGCAGACGTGATCCAGTTCATAACGTTCGCGCACTGCCACTGCTGTGCGCGCCAGCACGTCAGCCAGTCCATCATGGAATCTGCGGCTGATCACGCCCGGCAGGACTCCATCGAGGACATCGCCCACGATCTGCCGGATGAATTTCGAGCGGCCTATCTCCCTTTTCCTCAGGTATTTGCGGATGAGACTTTGTCTTTGGAGGGAAGGTAAATATCGGATCACCTCCACAAAAATCTTATCGTTTTTCTCCGTGTCTCAGTGTCCTCCGTGTCTCTGTGGCTAAGGTTTTGATTCTTATTGCCTCTGCTTACTCTGTTCCTCTGTGTTGCAAAGGTTTTGCCGTTTGGTTGTGGCTCGCCACGCTGGGGTAAAAGTTTTGGTTGTGGCTCGTCACGCTGTGGTTAAATCATTCCATGGCCCTTGTCGAAGTCCGCGATCTGGTCAAAATCTATCAATCCGATGAAGGCATCTTCGGCAAAGCCAAACGCGAAGTGCGGGCAGTCAACGGCGTGTCGCTGGACGTCAATGCGGGCGAGACCCTGGGGCTGGTA
>Ga0066662_10000208_pt1 | contig 24689 bp, 28 predicted proteins | sample GraSoiAngelo_111_FD_133939 | JGI IMG/M metagenome (GOLD analysis project Ga0066662, IMG submission 133939) | Grasslands soil microbial communities from the Angelo Coastal Reserve, California, USA - 14_0903_12_40cm | ecosystem: Environmental > Terrestrial > Soil > Grasslands | place: USA...
CCTCTCCGCGCGCCGCTTCTGTGCGAAGAGCTCGCGCAGCTGTGCGGCGGTTTCTTCCGCGAGCACCCCGTCGACCACGTCGACGCGATGGTTCACGGCGGCCGATCCGAGTATATCGATGACCGACCCCGCCGCCCCTCCCTTGGGATCGCGGCAACCGAAGATCAGGCGTTCCACCCGCGCAGCCGCCAGCGCGCCCGCGCACATCGGGCAGGGCTCCTTCGTGACGTACAGCGACCCGCCGACGCGCCAGCGGCCGAGCGCTTCGGCGGCGGCGCGGATCACGAGCATCTCAGCGTGCGCGGTCGGGTCCGGCCGCAGCTCCTTCTCGTTGCACGCCTCGAAGGCGCGCCCGCGGACGACGAGGACCGCGCCGATCGGCACGTCGCCCGCCGCGGCCGCGCGCTCCGCGAGCGCGATCGCGCGCCGCATGCGCGCGACGTCGTCGGAGGGCGAAATCTGCTCCCGGCCCGGCTCGAACGGGCAACCTTCGCCTTCGGAGGGCGACACTCTATCCAATTGAGCTACGGGAGCTTGCTTCGGCTCGCTGCGCTTGCCGAAGCCGTCGGCATGACCCGCGTTCGACGCGGGTCAGCCTTCCCGCTACCTGGGTTGCGCGGGTCGGCTTTGCAAAGTCGGCGATGGCGAGATGGCCTCGGGCCCTTAGCGGCCCCGGTCTTCGGTTGGGGCTGGGCCGGTGGCTGGGCCTGTTGGACCTGTCGTCGGCATGTGTTTGAAGAGGTCTAGCTTGTGCTCGACGAGGCCGCGGTAGAATTTGCGGACGCAGTCCGGGTGGCCGAAAAAGTACGTCCGCGCGTACGCCAAGTCGTCCCCCGAGCTGTCCGGCACGTAGTGGCTGATCTCGATCTCTTCCATTTGCGCCCGGTCGACCGGGTGCGGGCAGAAATCGCAGGGGATCGTCGACATGGTGGTTACCCTCGAGAAAAATCTGACTCGGGTAGGATTTGAACCTACGACCTAGGGCTTATGAGTCCCCCGCTCTACCGCTGAGCTACCGAGCCGTTGCACGTCCACACCCGCCATCCCGAGCTCGGGGTAGGACGAACGCACGTCGATTATAGGGAACCCGTCAAGACCCTCCAGGGGTGCACGGCCCCGTACGTTGCGGCAGGCGCGGCCGTCCCGCGACCGCCAAAGAACCGTCAATGATTGCACCGAGTGTTTATCACGGCGGCGGCCGCCGCGTGCTGACGTGCTTCGGCAGCGAGCGCGTCTTCGGCCGCGACGGCGGCCTGGTCGGCTTCGATTTCTTGCGCCACTTCGAGTGGACGTTCGACTACTCGCGGTCGCGGCTCGTCCTCACGCCGAACGGACGGTGACGCGCGTGCCGCAGAAAACGAAACCCGCACGGCGTTTGCGCCGGACGGGTTCTTGCAAACGTGCGGTCGGAGGGACTCGAACCCCCAACCTACAAGTTCGTAGCCTGTTGCTCTATCCAATTGAGCTACGACCGCGCGTGTCGCGCCGCACGCAGTGGCGACCTCGTGGGATACGGCGCACCGGACACGATCCCTCCCGTGTGCGCGTGCCGCGAGCGTCCCGGTCGATTCGGAGAGGGAGGGATTCGAACCCTCGATACGATGTAACTCGTATAACGGTTTAGCAAACCGCCGCCTTCAGCCGCTCGGCCACCTCTCCCCAAGCGACTGTTCGTTATTTCGCGGGGCGCTCCGTTCCTGTCGCGGGCTCGGCGGGGCGTCAGCCGGCGTCCGAACTCAGCGGTCCAGCTCGCGCATCTTCTCGTTGATGAAGTCGCGCGGGCTCTCGGCGCCGCCGCCGCTGTCCGGTTGCTCGCGCACGGCATCGTTCTCCGCACCGGCGTCGCCGCGCCGGTGCTTGAGCGAGTCGATTCGCTCGTGCAGTTCGTCCGCCCGCCGCTTGCGGGCGGCTTCGTCGTCGTCGGTCATGATCATGCCTTGGCTTTGCGTGCCTTCGCGGATTTGAGCGACGCGATTTGCGCGCGCCACTTCGCCGCGTTCGCGTTGGTGGAATCGTCGTTGGCGACGAGCGCTGCGGCGAACGCTTTGGCTTGAGCCGCCTTCGGACGCCGCGCGTCGAACGCCTCGTGCGTCACGTCGTAGATCTGCCGCCGGAAGCTTTTCGCCGATGCGGTCAGCTTGCCGAGATCGCGGAAGCTCGGCGCGCTGCCGGAAAAGAACGTCTCCTGGAACCAGTGATCGCTCACGGGATCGTGCCAGCTCAGGTATCCGCCTTTGAGCACGGTGCGCGGTTTTTTTATCGCGCCGACATGACTGTAGCGGTCGGCCGGGTTGAACACCGTCGAAAAATATTTGGGCGTGTAGAAGTCGGACACACGGACGCCGTCGATGATGTAGGCGAACGCGACGGCTTCGCTGGGGTCGCACGGCTCCACGAGAAACTCGACGCGCCCTTGGCCCGGCTTCGGCGATTGCCCCGCCGTGATACGGCGGCCGAACGGGTCGACGAGCATCTCGATGAGCTCGTGGCTCGCGGTAAGCGACCAGCCGCTTTCGGCGGACACCAGCGCGAAGGGCTGACCGTTGTCGTCTTCGTGCACGCCGGCGGCGCCGGGCGTGTCGATGTCGTCCTCGACGATGATCGGCCAGTAGCCGACCGGCACGTCCTCGAGCTTCGCGAACGCGTCGACCGTCGCTTGGACGCTCCAGACCGGACCGAGGTCGCGGATCGCCTGCTTCTGCAGCGCGGCGCTGACGCGGCCGAGCTCGGAGAACGAGACGGTCGCCGTCTCGGAAACCAGCCCCACGTGACGTAACTGCATCGTCCTTTCCTTCACGGCGCGGGCGCGCCGCTGATCGGGGACGGTAGCTTTGCCTTACGTTAGAACCTTTCTCCTGCTCGTGTTGGCACCAGTGCGGCCTGGGCGAGCTCGGCGAGGCGCGCGGCGATGCGCTCCGCGGCGTCCGGGTGCGCGAGCTGGGCCGCGCTCGCGCGGAGCCGCGCGGCCACGCGCTCGTCGTGCAGGACGCTATCGACGACGCGCACCAGGTCGCCGGGACGCGGCGCGCGCAGCGCCGCGCCACGCGACACCAGGTAGCGGGCGTTGCGCTCCTCCTGGCCGGGCAGCGGCTTGAGCAACACGAGCGGCACCCCGACGGCGAGCGCCTCGGACGTCGTCAACCCGCCGGGCTTGGTGACGAGCACGTCGGCCGCGCGCATCCAGTCGAAGACGTTCTCCACGAAACCCAGCACGCGCACGTCGGCGCCGTCGCGGCGCGCCTCTTCGGCGACGCGGTGCTGCAGCCGCCGGTTCTTGCCCACGATGACGACCGGCGTGACGGGCGTGGACGTGCGCGCCAGCGCGCGCACCGTCGTCGCCACGGGCCCCAGCCCGAGCCCGCCCCCCATGACGAGTACGACCGCCGCATCGCGCGGCAGACCCAGCGCCTCGCGCAGCGCGCCGCGGTCGGGCGCGGCGGTGCCGAACCGCGGGTCCACCGGGATGCCGTCGACCCCGATGCGCGCGGGGTCGATCCCGCGCCCAACCATCGCCGCGCGGATCTCCGGCGTCGCGACGGCGTACGCGTCGATGTTCTTGTAGATCCAGAACGGGTGCACCACGAAGTCGGTCACGATTCCCATCACCGGGACGGTCGGGTCGTACAACCGCTTGTACGCCGCCATCACGCCGCACGGAAACGCGTGCGTGCACACCACGACGCTGGGCCGCAAACGTTCCATCAGGCCGCGGATGTTGCGCGCGGTGAACTCGCCGGCCCACGCGCGAAAACCGCCGGCTGCGGTCGCGCGCTCCGCGCGGTCGTAGATGAAGCCGTACACCTGCGGGATGGTCCGCACCATGCCGATGTAGCCGTCGCTGACCACCTTCGAGAACAGCGACGCCGCGTAGCGATAGCTGTCGACGACCTCGCCGCGCATGCCGCGCGCCGCCAAGCGCGCGCGCACGGCGTCCGCGGCGGAGCGGTGACCTTCGCCGACGCGCGCGGAGAGGAAGAGGACCGGCGCTACGGCTTCTGCTCCTCCGGCGGCGCCGACTCTTCGGCCAATACGAAGAAGTCGTCGAGGATCTCCTGCGCGAGATCCTCGTCGTCGAGCAGATCGCCGACCGCGTCCGTCACGACGAACTCGTCGGACTGGTCGTTGTAGCAGACGGCGTACGCGTTGCCTTCATCGTCCTCCACCAAGCCGACGACCTCGAAACGCAGCGCGGTGCCGTCCTCCATGTGCAGCTCGAGGACGTCTTTGAGGTCGAGCGGCTGCTTCTCGCCGCCGGTGCCGTTGCCGCTCGCGCCGGCGCTGCCGTTGGTTTCGATGACGATGCTCCTTATCTGAGGTAGCGGGACACGTTCGCGTTGTGCTCTTGCAGCGTCTTCGCGAACGCGTGGTGGCCGTCGCCTTTTGCGACGTAGTACAGAAAGTCGCTGCGCGCCGGCCGGAACGCGGCGTCGAGCGAGGGCTTTCCCGGGTTCGCGATCGGGGTGGGCGGGAGGCCGGTGTGGCGATAGGTGTTGTAGGGCGAGTCGCTCTCGAGGTCACGCTTCGTGATCACGTCGTGATGTTCCGGGAACGTGTACTCGATCGACGCGTCGATCTCCAGGGGCATGCCCAGCCGCAGCCGGTTGTAGATCACCGAGGCGATCAGCGGCCGCTCGTCGTCCGCCTTGCCCTCGCGCTCGATCAGCGACGCAATCGTCACCACCTCCGGGATCGTCCGGTGAAGCGCCCGCGCCTGCGCCGCGGCGCCGCGTGGGAGCTCCTGGCGGAACTGGTCCACCAGCACGCGGGCGATCTGCGACGGCGAGTCGTCGGTGGGCAGCAGGTAGGTGCTCGGGAAGAGATAGCCCTCCAGATTGGGCGTCCGGCTCCCCGCGACGGTGATCCCGCCGTCGCGCAGGAAGATGCGCTCGTACGCGCTCGCGTCGCCGAGCGCGCGGCTGCCCAGCGCCTGCGCGATCTCGCGCGCGGTGTAGCCTTCCGGGATCGTCACCCACACGGCGAACTGCTCGCCGCGCACGAGGCGCTTGAGGATGTCGTCGCTCGTCTGGTGGGCGGGGAAGCGGTACTCGCCCGCTTTGACGTCGCCGTCGGCGTGGCGCAGCTTGGCGAGGATCCGAAACGCCAGGGGGTGCTGCAGCACGTCTTTGGCGCGCAGCGCCGCGACGACTTGGGCGAAGGTCGCGCCGCGCTCGATCACCACGTCGGTCTGCTGCGCGGGCAGCCCGCGGTCGACGTACACCGCGTTGCGGAACCAGATCGACGCCGCGCCGACGATGACGCCGGTGCTGATGACGATCGCGAACGCGACGCCGATCAGCGCGCGCCCCGCGCGGCTCACCGCGGCCTGCGGGCCAGCCACGTTTCCAGGATCCCCACGGCGGCGAGCTGATCGATCACCTTCTTGCGCTTCGCGCGCGACACGTCCGCGTCGATGAGCGACCGCTCCGCCGCCGCGGTCGTCAACCGCTCGTCGACGCGCTCGATCGCGCCGTCGAACGCGCGCGCGAGGTGCGTGACGAACCCGTCGATGTGCTCGCTGGCGATCCCGCGCTCGCCGGCCATCGTCAGCGGGTCGCCGACGACGATCGTGCGCGCGCCGCGCTCGCGCGCGAGCGCGACGATCCCGGCGACGTCGTCGCGCACGTTCGTGCGGTGGATCGTCGCGTGCGGAAACGCGAACGTTCCCTCGCCGACCGCGACGCCGATGCGCCGCGTCCCGACGTCGAGGGCAAGCACGACGTCGCTCACGTCGATTCGAACTCGTAGACCAGCGCGCGCGCTTTGGGGCGGCGGCCGAGGTGCCAGGTCACGATGTCGTCGGCGGCGCGCGCCACCTGCAGCGTCGCTTGCAGCGCCGCGCCCGAGCCGCGCTCGGCACCGAGCGCGCGGAAGTTCGCGACGTCGTTCGCGTCGAGCGCATGCGCGTCGCCGCGCGCGCCGTAGCAGCGCACGCAGCCGAGGCCGCCCGCTTCGAGATCGAGGTGCGCGCCCTGATCATCGAACGGCAGGCCGCACCGCACGCACGCATCGGTGGCCGGCGCGAGGCCGAGCGCGTGCAGTAGCCGCAGCTGAAAGCGCGGCACGAGGCCGGCGGGCGATGCGCTCGCGGCGACCGCACCGATCGCGCCCGCCAGCAGCGCATAGATCTCGGGCAGCGCGAGGTCGGGCTCGCAGAACATGTCGACGGTCTCCGCGAACAGCGATGCGGTCGCGAGCGCGTCGGGCCGCACGAGGCCGTCCCAGTACGACACGATCGTGCGCGCCTCGGTGATGACGTCGAGCGAGCGGCCTTTGTGCAGCGCGACACGCACCTCGGCGAGCGGTTCGAGGCGCCCGCTCATGGAGCTGCGCGGCCGCCGCACGCCTTTCGCGACGGCGTCGACCTTGCCGCGGTCGCGCGTGAGCAAGGTGTACACGCGATCGGCTTCCCCGAGCGGGCGCGCGCGCAGCACGATCGCGTCGGTCGACGAGCTTCGCTCGGTCATTCAGTCACGGACGGCGGCGGCTTCCGCTTCCGCGGCGTCCCGGGCCTGGCGCGGCACCAGCACGCGCACCGTGAGGATGCGCCGGTTGCGGGTGCGGTCGACGCGCAGCTTCACGCCGTCGCCCGCGTCGATCTCCTCGCCCTCGCGCGGCAGGCGCCCGAACAGCCCGACCGTGAAGCCGCCGATCGTCTCGAACTCCTCGTGCGGCAGCGCGATCCCGAGCGCGGCGTTCACGTCCTCGATGTTCGTGCCCGCTTCGACGATCGACTCGCCGTCACCGACGCGCACGATCGGCTCTTCTTCGCCTTCGTCGTGCTCGTCGCGGATCTCGCCGACGATCTCCTCCAGCAAATCTTCCATGGTCACCAAGCCCGCGGTGCCGCCGTACTCGTCGAGCACGATCGCCAGGGAGTATTTGCCGCGCTGCATCTCGCGCAGCAGCTCCGCGACGCGCTTGTTCTCGGGCACGTGCGTGACCGCGCGCATCAGTGTGCGCAGCGACGTCTCGGCGACCGTGCCGTTGGAGAGCGCGATGAGCAGCTCGCGGTCGTGCACCACGCCGATGATGTCGTCGACCGTCTCCTCGTAGACCGGCAGCTTCGAATAGCCTTCGGCGACGACGAGATCGAGCGCGCGGCGCGGCGACGAGCTCACGTTGACCGTGACCATCTCGGTGCGCGGCGTCATCACCTCGCGCACGATCGTGTCGCCGAACTCGATGATCGAATGGATCAGCTCGCGCTCTTGCTCTTCGAGCACGTTCTGCTCCACGCCGACGTTGACGAGCGTCTTGATGTCGTCCTCGGTCACGTACGGCCCGGCGGCGCCGTGCCCGCCGAAGAGCCGCACGAGCCGGTCGGTGATCGAAAGAAACGCCGCGGTGAGCGGCGTGAGCACCGTCTTGACGGCGCCGAGCAACGGTGCGAGCCGCAGCGCCGTGCGGTCACCCGTCGAGACGGCCAGCGTCTTCGGAAGGATCTCGCCGAACAGCAGGATCGACACCGTCATCACCACGGTCGACCAAACCGCGGCGTTCCGGATCTCCCAGTGCAGGAACAGGTACGTCGCAAGCGAGTCGGCGGCCAGCAGCACGAACGTGCTGCCGATCAGGACCGACGTCAGCGTGCGGTTGCGGTCCTCGACGAGCTTCTCGAGCCGGACCGCGCCGCGGATCTTCTTCTCGACCAGGGCGCGCGCGCGGATGCGGTTGATGGACACGATCGCCGCCTCGGACGCCGCGAAGAACGCGGCGACGCCCACCAGCAGGACGAGGACGACGATGCCGGGCCAGTGCGCCTCCGTCATCGCGGCGGGGCCGGGACGGGGCTGCCCGGAGGTAGCGGGTCGGTACTCAAGCGGGGGTCATTATAGCACACGCCCGGGAGCCGCCTTCAGCCGCGCCCCGCGGCCCACACCGCGAGGCAGATCCCCACCGCGACGGCCCCCGCGGCGGCAACCAGCACGCCCGCGGCGGCGACGTCTTTCGCCCGCTTGGCGAGCGGGTGGTCGTCGGGCGACACGAGGTCGACGACGGTCTCGACCGCCGCGTTGAACAGCTCCGCGGCCACGACGAGCGTGATGGTGAGGCACACGATCGCCCAGGCCGCCGCCGGCAGCCGCAGCACCGCGCCCGCGATCACGACGGCGGCGGCGACGGTAACGTGGATGCGCAGGTTGCGCTCGGTGCGCCACGCAGCGAGCAGGCCCGCGAGCGCGTAGCCGAACGCCGCGCCGAGATCGTGGCGTCTACCCGAGGTCGGCAAGGGTGAGATCGCGACTGCCCTTCCAGTGGGCTTTGTACGCGGCGCGCGGCGCGGCGTCGTCCTTGCCCTGCGCCTTGAGCGCTTCCGCGAGCCCCCACTCGAGGTGCGGGTCGTTGGGGAAGCGCTTGAGCTCCGCGCCGAACACGGTTTCCGCGTCCGAGGCTTTGCCCAGCGCGAGCAGCGCCGCACCGTAGCCTTCGCCGATCGGCGTCGGCCACCAGTTCTTCGGATCGCCGGGCAAGTTGTTCTTCGTCGCGTTGTACGCCCGCGCGTATGCCGCCGCGCGCGCGGCGTCGTCGTGCTTGGCGAGCGCCGCCGCCCCTTGGGCGAGCGCCGAGCCGACGGTGACGTCGCCGTCGCCGAACGTGCTCCCGCCTTTGGCGAGCTCGGCCGCGCGCACGGTGTCGTGCAGCCGCAGCGCGACCTTGAGCTGCATCGACGCGTCTTCGTTCTTCGCGAACGCGCGCGCCTCGTCGTTGCGGCCGACCGTCGTCAAACCGTAGAGCACGAAGTCGACGTCGTGATCGTGATAGTTGCGCATGTAGTGCTGGCCCGCGCCGTCGCCCTGCGCGAACCACACCTTGTCGTTCGCGACGGCGCGTTCGTTGTCGTCGACGAGCCGGGCGTACTCGCCCACGCGCGCCCAGATATGGCCCGCCATGTGCGGCAGGTGCGACGTGCCGGGCGGATAGCCGTACGACGACAGCGCGTCGGCGTCTGACACCGCCTCGTGCGCACGGCGCAGTTCTTCGAGCAGGTGGATTCGCAGGTGGTGCGCGCCCAGGTTCGTCGGCTCGAGCTTGAGCGCGTCGTCGAGATCCGCGAGCATTTCCTTCACTTTGGGCGTGATGGCGTCGTGGCCGTCGAAGAACGCGTCCTCGGCGTTCCAGATCGCGTACGCGGTGACGGTGAGCACGTTGGGGTCGTCGCGGTGCGTCTTCGTCCACGCGCTGAGCGCGTCGGCATAGCGCGTGAAGCGCTCTTTTTTCGTGCCGGGACCGTAGCGCTTGGCGATCGCATCGACGAGCGCGCGCTCGGTCTCGCTCGCGTGCGCGAGGTGGCGGCGCCCTTCCGCGACGGCGTCGGCGCCGCGCCGGTCGCCCGCGCCCGTCTGCGGCAAATTGATGTCGATCGTGTCGGCTTCGGCCGCGCCCCAGTACGCCAGCGCGAGATCGGGCGCGCGCTTGAGCGCGTCGGCGAACGCGATGCGCGCCTCGCCCACGTCGAACGCGTACAGCATCATCAGCCCGCGGTCGATCAGCCGCTGGGTCTCGTCGTCGGCGCCCTGCACGGCCCAGTGCGCGCGAGCGGGCTGCACCGTGGCCGGTTGCGGCGGCGCGGCCACCGCGGGCGCGGACGAGGCGGGCGCGACGGGCGCACCGGCGGGCGCGACGCCGAGCAGCGCGGTCGCGAGCACGGCGGCGAGAACGCGCGTCACGACGCGTTCGACTCCAAATACGGCCACGGCATCCCGATTGCGTCCGCGAGCCGGCGCTCCTCCGCCTCCATCACGGCGCGCTGGCCGGCTTCGAGATGATCGTGACCGGCCAGGTGGAGCACGGCGTGGATGAGCAGGCGTTCCACCTCGCGGGCGAGCGGCGCGTCGTACTCCGCCGCTTGGCGGCGCGCCGTGTCGACGCTCACGACGATGTCGCCGAGCATGCGTTCGGGACCATCTGCGCGCGCAAGCGGCCGCGTCGCGCTCGTGCGGTCGAACGCCTCGGGCGGGTACAGCGGGAAGCTCAGCACGTCGGTCGGCGCGTCCTTGCCGCGGTGCGCGCGGTTGAGCGCGCGCATCTCGGGATCGCGCACGAACGTCAGCGAAACGCTGCTGCCGCGCTCGCCGATCTCCGCGAGCAGCCGCTCGACGACGTCCGCGAACACGCGTGCGTCGAGGCCGGTCCCGCGCGTCTTGTTCTCCAGGTAGATCACCGCGTGCGCTCCGCGCGCGACCTCACGCCTCGCGTTCGCGCGACAGCTGGTTGTACGCCGCGACGATGCGCCCCACCAGCGGGTGGCGCACGACGTCGGTCTCGTCGAGCCGCACCACGCCGACGTCGTCCATGCCGGTGAACAGCCGTTCGACGTCGCCGATCCCGCTGCGCATGCCGCGCGGCAGATCGATCTGCGTGTCGTCGCCGTTGACGACCATCTTCGAGTTCGCACCCAGCCGCGTGAGGAACATCTTGAGCTGCTCGTGCGTCGCGTTCTGCGCTTCGTCGAGGATCACGAACGCGTCGGACAGCGTGCGCCCGCGCATGTACGCGAGCGGCGCGACCTCGATCGTGCCGCGCTCGAGATATTTCTCCGTCGCGCCGTTGTCGAGCAGCTCTTGCAGCGCGTCGTAGAGCGGGCGCAGGTACGGATCGACCTTCTCTTTCAGATCGCCCGGCAGAAAGCCGAGCTTCTCGCCCGCTTCGACCGCGGGGCGCGACAGCACGATGCGCGACACCTCGCGGTTCTTGAGCGCGCGCACCGCCATGACGATCGCGAGGAACGTCTTGCCCGTGCCGGCCGGCCCGATCGCAAACGACAGCGTGTTGGCCGCGATCGCCGCGACAAGCGCGCGCTGGCCGTCGGTCTTGGGCCGGATCTCGCGCCCGCGGGCCGTCGTCGCGAGCGTCGGCGGGATGCCGCGCTCGCCGGTGGCGCGCGCGGCGAGGGCCACGTCGTCGGGGGTCACCTGCGCGCCCCCGCGCGCCGCGGCGAGCATCGCGGCGAGCACCGCTTCGGCGCGGCGCACCGCCCCGCGGTCGCCGCTGAGGTGGACGCGGTCACCGTCGAGCCGCAGCACGACGGGGACGAGCGCTTCGAGCGCGTTGAGGTTTTGGTCGCGGTGCCCGCAAAAGCGGATGGGATCGGAAAGCCCCGTGAGGTCGAAAGTCGCCTCGCTGGTGATCGACGGCATCTCCCCGCTACAACGCGTTCGGCCCGCCCGAAGTTGTCACCGCAGCGCCACCGGCGGGCCGATCACCTCCGCGACGATGATCGCGTTGCGGGCGTGCGCCGGGTCGCCGAAGGCGCCGGCGAGCGTCCACCTGCCCGAATGCGAGCCCGTGCCCGTGCCGGTCGCCGGGACGTTCACCGAGCGCGCGACCGGCGCGACGGTGCGCTGCGGCGGAGCCGAGGCTTCGCGATAGAGCTTGCGCGACGACGCCGGATGCGGCGCCGCGGAAGGCGGCGCGGCGTATGCGGGTTGAGCGGTGTACCCTGCGGCGGCGTAGGACGGTGCGGCCGTGTATGCGGCCGATGCGGGCGCCGGCGGCGCCGCCGGCTGCGCTGCGAGCGGCTTGACTGCAGGCGCACCGCCCGTGGCCAAGCTGTTGCGGCGGCTCCAGTCCGATAGCCGCTTCCGCGTCCAGGCGATGGCGACGCCGATCGCGCCGAAGATCCACCACGTGCTGTCCCAGTGATGCCACGCCCAGTTCAGCGCCTCGAGCGGGTCGTTCGGCAGGCTCACTGCGGCGGCAAGGTGCCCGCGCTCGGCGCCGGCGCCGTCGGGTCGCTTCCGACGCTCTGGCCGATCGCGCCGCGCATCTCCGTGTCGGCCTTGACGTTGTTGAGCTTGTAGTAGTCCATCACGCCGAGGTGGCCCGCGCGGAACGCTTCGGCGATCGCTTCGGGAATCTGCGCTTCGGCCTCGACGACTTTCGCTCTCATCTGCTGCGTCTGCGCCTTCATCTCTTGCTCGGCGGCCATCGCGGCGTACTGCCGCTCGGCGGCCTTCGCCTGCGCGATGCGGCGGTCGGCTTCGGCCTGCGACGTCTGCAGATCCGCGCCGATGTTCTTGCCGACGTCGACGTCCGCGATGTCGATCGACACGATCTCGAACGCCGTGCCGGCGTCGAGTCCTTTGGCGAGCACCGCCTTCGAGATGCGGTCCGGGTACTCGAGCACTTCTTTGTGGTCGACGGCGGCGCCGACCGCGCTGACGACGCCTTCGCCGACGCGCGCGACGATCGTCGGTTCGCCCGCGCCGCCCACGTAGCGGTCGAGGTTGGAGCGCACCGTGATCCGCGCTTTGACGTTGAGCTGAATGCCGTTTTGCGCGACGCCTTGGAACAGCGGCGTCTCGATCACCTTCGGGTTGACGGACGTCTGCAGCGCTTCGAGCACGTCGCGCCCGGCGAGGTCGATCGCGGCGGCGCGCTGCCATTCCAGCGGGATCTGCGCGCGCTGCGCGGCGATCATCGCGAGCGTCACCTTGTCGACGTTGCCGCCGGCCAGGATGTGCGACTGCAGCTGGTCCACCGTGAGCGGCAGGCCGGCCTTGCGCGCGCGCACCAGGTTCGCGACCAGCAATCCCGCCGGCACGCCGATGATCCGCATCCGGATCAGCGAGCCGATCGAGAGCGGCACGCCCGCCGCGACGGTGCGAATCCACAGCCCGAGCGGGAAGTAGTAGAAGAACATGATGATCGCGATCAGGACCGCGATCACGACGACGACGAACAAGAACGGGATCATCAGACTCCTGTGCCTCCGGTCTCGGACAGAGCGCGCACGAAAATCCGCGCGCCTTCGACGCGAGTGACCCGGACGGGTGTTCCGGCGGGGACGAAGTCCCCCTCCGTGAGGACGTCGACGCGCATGCCGTCGACCGTGGCGACGCCGGCGGGCCGCAGGAACGACAGCGCGGTGCCGCTGGCACCCAGCAAATGGCGGTGGTCGGCGCTGGCGACGTAATCGGGCCCCTGGGTGCCCGCGAACGTCAGCCGCTTCACGAACGCGTTCTCGGGAAGCACGCGCTGCAGCGCCGCGAAGGTGACGGCGGTGAGCACGATCGCGACCGCGAGCGCTCGCAGCCCGCCGACGATGAACTCGAGGCCGCCGAACGCGAGCAAGATGGACAGCGCGAGGATCAGCACCCCCAGCGTCATGGCGATCCCGTGACCGGGCAGCACGTGCAGCTCGAAGAGGATCAGCAGCACGCCGACGAGCGCGAGCGCGAGGATCAGCCCGTTCGAGAAGCCCGCGTGGATGTGCGTTCCGAAGAACAGCGCGAGCGAAGCGACGCCGACCGCGCCCGCGACGCCGTGCAGCGTCTGCAGTTCGATGAGCAGGCCCAAGAACCCGAGCGTGAGCAGGATGCCGCTGATCTCGGGGCTCGTCGCGACGCGCGCGATCTGCTCGGCGAAGGTATACGACGCCTCGGTGCGCGGAGCGTTCGCGAGCCCGAAGTGCTTGAACGCGGCCGCGAGCGACGGAACGCTGCCCTCGGAGAAGCCGGCCGCGCGCGCGGCGTCCACGCTGAGGTTCATGATCGCGCCGGCCGGCTTGTACGCGGGGACGTCGATGCGGCTGTCGACCATGGCTTTCGCGATGCGCGCGTCGCGGTGGCGGGCCATCGCCGTCGCCTCGAACTCGCCACGCAGGAACGACACGGTTTTTTCGGTGTTCGGGATCGGCTGCGCGTCGCCGAAGGTCGCGCCCGGCGCCATCACGATGCGCGAGGCCGCCAGCGTCACCAGCGCGCCGGCGGACGTCGCGCGCGCGACGAACGCGTCGACCGGGACGTCGGTGCGCAGCAGCGCGTCGCGAATCTCGGTGCCGGCGATCACCAGCCCGCCGTAGGTGTCGACGTCGATGACGATCGCCCGGGCGTGCTGCGCTTTCGCTTGCGCCACCGCGCGCACCACGAGATGCGCCATGCCCTCGTCGATCGTGCCGTGGATGGGGATCACCATCACGCCGCCGCCTTCGGGCGCCGCGGCGGCAGACTGCGCCCACGCGGACACGCTTCCGGCGAGGAGGCAGACCAGGGCGGCGAGGCGGCGCAGGAGCACGGCGACGACTACCTCGCCTGCTCGGCCGGAGTTACGCCGACGCGAGCTCCTCGGTGACGATCTTGCGCACCGCGTTGCCGTCGGCGAGGCCCTTGAGCTGCGGCAACACCAGCTTCATGAGGGCACCCTGGTTGCGGCCGTCGGCGGGGAGCTCGGCCAGCGCCGCTCGCACCACCGCGCGGATCTCGTCCGGCGACTTCTGGGCGGGCAGATAGCGCAGCAAGATCTCGCGCTCGCGCGTCTCTTTCTCCGCGAGCTCGGGCCGGTTGCCGGTGGTGAACGACTCGATCGAGTCGGAACGCTGCTTCACGAGCCGCTGCACCACCGCGAGCTGGTCGGCCTCGGAGAGGTCCACGCCCGCCTCGATGCGGCGGTAGTTGAACGCCGAGATGACGCTGCGCAGCGTGTCCAGCCGAAGCTGGTCGCGCGCGCGCATCGCGTCCTTGAGGTCCGAGGTGATCTGCTCTTTGATGCTCATGCCGTTTTCTAGAATCTCGGTAAGAAAAGGCGCCCCGGAATCCGAGGCGCCTCATCGTTTGCTTGCTGCGCTCGCGGCTAGCTGCGGCGCTTGCGGGCTGCGGCGCTCTTCTTCTTGCGGCGGACGCTGGGCTTCTCGTAGTGCTCGTGCTTGCGGGCTTCCGCGAGGACGCCGGCCTTCTGGGTCGCCTTCTTGAACCGGCGCAGCGCGCTCTCGATCGTCTCGCCCGGTGCGACTCGAATCTCCATCTACTAGAACACCTCCCTCCGCCACGGCCGAAACCGCTTCGTGACCCAAGCGGGGTCCGATTCGGACCCATGTGCGGGCCCGAACGAGAACGATACCACAGGATCGCCCGCGGGTCAAAATCTCCGATTCTGCGGCGGATCGGCCGCAGGCCGAACGCGAGCGTGGCTCGGGCGAAGCCCGAACACGCACCTTACCCGGGCGGCCACGTCATGTGGCGGCCCGCCAGGACGTGCGCGTGGAGGTGGCCCACCGTCTGGCCGCCGTCCGGGCCTTCGTTGATCACGACGCGGTAGCCGTCGCGGCCGAAGCGGCGGCCGATCTCCGAGGCGGCCGTCAGGATGCGCGCGGCGCGCTCGTCCGCCGCCGACGCGGTGAAGTCGCTCAGGTGCGCCGCGTGCTCGGTCGGGATCACGAGGATGTGTGTGGGCGCTTGCGGGTTGAGATCGTGGAAGGCGACGACGTGCTCGTCGCGCAGCACCTCCTGCGCCGGGATCTCCTTGCTCACGATCTTGCAGAAGATGCAGCTCGCGTCCGTCGCCATGCTCAGTGCCCCGCCGGTGCGTTGATCAAGTTGAAATGGTACGACGTGTTCGGGCTCGCCACGAAGCCGTGGATCGCCGATTTCATCACCAGCGGAACGGTCGTGTGCACGAGCGAGACCGCCGGCACCTGGTCATGCACCATCGCGTTGGCTTGCTGGTAGATCGGCTTGCGCTTCGCGTCGTCGACGGTCGCCTGTCCCGCGAGCATCAGCTTGTGGAACGCCGGATCACGCCAGAACGAGTAGTTCTGCGCGTTGCCGTCTTTGCGCGCCGAGTCCTGATCGAGCAGCGGGTAGAAGAAATTGTCGGGATCGCCGTTGTCGCCCGTCCAGCCGATGAGGCACATCTCGTGCCGGCCGTGCTTGATCTTGTCGAGGTACACGCCCCACTCGTCCGGCTGTAGCGTCACCTTGATGCCGGCCTCCGCGAGCTCGGCCTGCAGCGTCTCGGCGACGCGCTGCGGCTCGGGCAGATACGGGCGCGGCGCGGTCGAGTAGCTCAGCGTCGTCGCGAACCCGTTCGGAAATCCGGCTTCTTTCAAGAGCGCCTTCGCTTTGGCGACGTCGTGCGCGTACGCTTTCACCGCCGGGTTCTCGCCGAGCATCCCCGGCGGCGTCCAGTTGTCGGCCACGACCGCGCCCGACGAGTACAAGCTCTTCGCCATCGTCGCCGCGTCGACCGCGTATGCCACCGCGCGGCGCACGCGCACGTCGCCGAACGGCTTCTTCTCCACGTCCATCGCGACGTAGCTCACGTTGTTCGAGGGCTGCTCGATCACGGTGATGCCCGACTGTTTGGCGAGCGTCTTCGCGTCGTCCGGGCGCGGGTCGGTGAGCATGTCGATGTCGCCCTTTTGGATGGACAGCACGCTCGTCGCCTGGTCGGGGATGTCGCGGATGATCACGGTTTGGTAGCCGGGTTTGGGGCCGTGCCATTTGGGGTTCGCGACCAGCGTGATGTGGTCGTCGCGCTGCCACTCCGACACCATGTACGGCCCGCTGCCGACGGGCTTGACCTCGAACGCTTTGGGGTCGGTGTTGATCGCTGCGGGCGAGCCCAGCCCGAACGACTGCTCCGCGAGGTCGCGCAAGAACGGGCCGAACGGTTTGGCGAGCGTGACGACGACGCGCGTCCGCGTGGGCGCTTGCACGTCCGTGATGACGCCCGGGAAGCCGCCGAAATCATCCGCGTAGTACGTGTAGGCGAAGTTCCCGTGCGCCGGATTGGTGGTGAGCCGCCAGCGGTCGAGGTTGAACTTCACCGCTTTCGCGTCGAGCGGCGTGCCGTCGGCGAACACGAGGTTCGGATACAGCTCGAACGTCCACGTCTTGCCGTCCGCCGAGCGCGACCACGACTTCGCGGCGTCGCCGACCACGTCGAACGAACCGGGCTTGAACGTCACGATGCCTTGCATCACTTCGTTGGTGGTGTTGAGCGACAAACCGTCGGTGGCGTGCGACGGATCGAGCACGACCGCGTCTTTCACGCGCGCCATCACCAGCGGCGCGCCGTCACCGCCGCTCACGGTCGTCGTCGCGCCGCCGCCGCACGCGCTCAGCGCGAGCACCGCCACAAACGTGCACAGCACGGCGGATCGGCCGAAGGCCGAACGCGAGTCTTCGCGCACTTTGCGCGAAGACACTAATGTGTGCGGACGACGAACGTCCACGACCGCGACTGCGGGTTGCCGGCGTTGTCGGCAATCGTCACCTTCACCGTGACCGGCCCGTCCGGAAGCGCCGCGCCGGGGCTGTACGTGATGAACTGATCGGTGCGCGTCGCCGAGGCGGTGACGTCGAGCCCGTTCACTTCGATGCGCACCGCCGACGGGTTGATCCCGACGTCGGTCGGCGAGCGGTACGTGGCGTAGATGGACGGCTTGTTGTTGTTGACGACTTGGCCGCCGGGCGGCGCGATGTCGACGATCTGCGGCGGCGTCGTCGTGACCGCGACCAGCTGCGCGGCTTCCGCGCGCGGCGCGTCGGTCGCACCCACCGTCAGGTGGCCGTACACGGTCGTGCGGCTGAAGTTGACGCCGGGCGGTACGGTGTACTTCGTGGTGTACGTGCCGGGCTGCGTCTCCGGCAGCGCGATCCCCGTGAGGTACGAGCCGATGTCAAACGCGGCGCGGCCGCCCGGCGTGCCGTGCAGCGTGACGGTGAACGCGTCGCCGGCGCGCAGCGGGCCGCGCGCGCCGATCGATACGTCCGTGATCTGCGCGGCGCCCGTGGGGCCCGGCGTGGTCGGCGACGCGCGGGCGACGATGATCTGCCGTTTCTCGCCGGTGTCGGGGTTGAGCCGCACCGTCACGTTGTCGCCCACCTTGAGATCGCCGACCGCCGCGGGCTGGCCGTTGAGCGTGATATCGGTGCTCTTGTCGGGCGTGACGACGTTGCCGTTTTGCAGCACGAACGCGCTCGGTGACACCGCGGCGATCGTGCCGGCGCGCGACGCGTAGCGCGCCACGACTTCGTCGACGCGCCCGTCGCGGCGCAGGATGACGCTGACCGCGTCGCCGACGTGCACGTCCTTGAGCGACGCGGGCGTGCTGGTGCGCGTGACGACGTCCTGCACCACGATGCGCGCGTCGGAGGTGATCGCGATCGTGCGCGCGCCCGGTCCGCGCGTGACGGTCACCGACTCGGGCGCGGAGTTCAGGTCGACCGCGCTGACCGTGCCGACGATCTGCGTCGAACCGCCGGGCGTGTGCTGCTCCAGCCCGGGTGCGCGGCCGACGACCGAGGAGATCACCTCGACGCGCTCGGCCTTCGGATCGTACGTGACCTGCGCGCCGAGCGAGTCGGCTACGAAGCGCAGCGGCACGTACGTCGCGCCGTCGATCTCGATCGCCGGCGAGTCCATCATGATCGTGTGCGTGTCGACGGTCGCGCGGCTGGAGCCGACGGTGATCGTGATGCGCTTCGACGGTGCGGACGCGACGAGCGCGGCGCCGTCGCGCGCGACGTTGATCCCCAGCGCGCTGTAGATGCGCACGACGGGCACGAGCACGCGGCCGCCGACGCGCCTGGGTGCCGGGTCGCGCGCGAGCTCCTCGCCGTTGACCAGGATCGCGATCGCCCGGATCGGGACCTCGTCCTTTTTCAGCGGCGGTGCGGCGGTAGCCGGCACCGCCCACGCCGCGACGCACGCTGCGAGCGCTGCGGCGGCCAGGGAACGGGTCAGGGGCATACCACCTCGCGATAGACGGCGGCCGTCGAGGCCGCGAACCGATCCCACGTATACGCCCGCAGCATGACGGCGCCCTCGGCGGCGCGTTCGCGCGCTCGCCGCGGCTCGCGTGCGGCCTGCGTCAGCAGCGCGGCGAGCGCGCTCGCGTCGCCGGGCGCGAACGTTTGCGCGTACGGGGCGACGATCGCCGGCACGGAGGTCGTGGTCGCGAGCACGGGCGTCCCGGCCACGGCCGCCTCGAGCGCGGGGATGCCGAAACCTTCCGCCAGCGACGGCTGGACGTACGCGAGCGCGCCGCGATAGCGCCGTGCCAGCGTCACGGCGTCCACGTCGCCCAGGAACACGATCGCGCCGTTCGTGCGCACGTACCGTGAACGGACGGCGGGCTCGTCGCGTCCCGTCAGCACGAGATCGAGCGCGACGTCCTCGGGCAGCGCGGCCCACGCCGCGTACAGCGTGGCGAGGTCTTTGTGCGGCGCGTGGTTGCCGGCGTAGAACGCGTAGGGCCGCGCCGCTTCCCACGGTGCCGCGTCGGCCTGCGCTTCATCGTAGCCGAGCGGCACCACGCGGATGCGGTCGCGCGGCACGCCCAGCAGCGCGACGCAGTCGTCCGCGACGCGCGGGTCGCTGACCAGCAGCCGCGCCGCGCCGCGATAAAGCGGGGTCGCGACGAGGCGCCAGTAGAGCGCCGTCGCGCGCGAGTAGAGTTGCGGGAACCGCAGGTGGAGCAGGTCGTGCACCATCGCGACGTACGGGCGCGGGACGAGCGGCGCCGCCTCGAGATACGGCACGTGCACGAGCTGCGGGCGCGCCATGCGCAGCGCGAGCGGGTGCAGCGCGAGCGGCGACTCCACCGGCACGAGCTCGACGTCGGGCGCGACGCGCGGCAAGCGCTCCAGCAGCGCGCGCGTGTACGCGCGCATGCCGGCGGACGCGCGCGACGTTGGGCGCGCGGCGAGCACGACGCGAATCACGGTTGATTCATCGGCGCCAACCCGGCCAGCAGCTCGCGGTACACGTCCGCCGTCGCGCGCGCGGTGCGCTCCCACGTGAGATGCGCCGTCGCCGTGCGCGCGCGCTCCGCCTCCGCGGCGAGCGCATCACGGTGTTCCACCGCGCGCAGCAGCAGCGCGCGCAATGCGACGACGTCGTGGGCGGCGTAGCGGTGCACGTACGGCGCGAGCACGGCCGGCGTCGCCGCGTCCGACGCGATCGCCGGCGTCCCCGCGCGCAGCGCCTCCAGCAGCGGGAGCCCAAAGCCTTCGCGCAGCGCAGGCTGGACGTACGCAAGCGCGCCGCGGTGCAAACGCCACATGTCCGCGGCGCTCTTCTCACCGCCGAAGATCAGCTCGCCGCCGTGCACGGGCGGGGCGATTCGGAGCGCGGGGTTCTCGGGGCCGGTCAGGATCAAGTCCACCGCGTCCGCGTCCGGCAGCGACGCCCACGCCGCGATCAGCGTCGCGAGATCCTTGTGCGGACGATGGTTCCCGGCGTAGAACAGATACGGCCGCGGCCGCACGACGGGATCGGGCATGGGATCGGGCGCGTCGACGCCGAGCGGCACGACGCGCACGCGCGCGGGATCGACGCGCAGGAAACGCTCGAGCAGCGCGACGGTCGCGTCGTCGTCGGTGATCACCGCGCGCGCCGAGCGCAGCACCGGCCCCACGACGTGCCGCCAGTACGGCCCCACCTTGCGCTTCGCGTACTGCGGGAACTCGAGGTCGATCACGTCGTGCACCGTGACGACGTGCGGCGCCGGCACGACGCGCGGCACGAACGGTGTCGGAAAGTGCACGAGGCGCGGGCGCAAGCGCGCGAGCGCGAGCGGCATCGCGAGCTGCTCGGCGCCGTCGAAGTTGTCGCCGCTGCCGAACTCCGCGAGCGCGAGCTCCGGCGCGACGCGCGGCAGCCAGCGTCGCAGCGCGCGCATGTACGCCAGCATCCCCGCCGACATGTGCGACGTCTCGCGCACGTCGAGCACGATATCGGGTTTCAAGGCGCTCACGCGTGGCGCAATGCTTTCGCGCGCACCACCACGCGGTAGCGCGCGCTTTCCCACGCGACGAAGAAGCCGCGCCAGCCGTCGCGCCAGCCGCCGTAGCGCAGCATCGACCACAGAAAGCGCGGCAGCATCGTCGCGAGCGCGCGCAGATACGCGCGGCGCGACGGCGCCAGCGCGGCCGCCTCGACGGTGGTGTAGCGGTCGAACTTCGCGCGGTACGACGCCAGCGTCGGGTACGAGTCGTGCACGATCGCGCCCGGCAGGTCGGCGATCGGCCCGTCGACGATCCAGCGCTCGTGCAGGTCGGCACCCAGCTCGTTCGCCGCGACGCGCGCACGGTCGGTGCGGAACATGCGCAGCAGCCGTTCGTTCGACCAGCCCGCCGCGCGCACGGGCCGACCGCACAGCATCGTCACGCGCCGCAGGCGGTACCCGGCGACGTCGCCGTTCGCCGCCGGGATCGCGTCGCGCAGCGTGTCGTCCAGGAGCTCGTCGGCGTCGAGCATCAGCGCCCAGCGCGTTGCGACGCGGCCCAGCGCGTAGCGCCGCGCGTTCACGAAACCCGCCCACGGCCGCGTCTCCACGTCGGCGCCGTGGGCGCGCGCCACGGCGACCGTGTCGTCCTCCGACACGGCGTCGAGCACGAACACGCGCACGCCGCGCGGCAGCTGCGCGAGCAAGTTGCGCAGCCGCGCCGCCTCGTCGCGCGCGAGCACGACGACGGTGATCTCCGCGGCGTTCAGCGGTGCACGAGCGCGCCCTCGCCGGCGGCGGTTCGCGCGCGCGACCGTTCCAGCGCGGCGCCGATCCAGTCGCGGTACGGCGGCGACGGGCGGTCCGGACGGCTCTTGTACTCGGGGTGCGCCTGCGTTCCGAGGAACCACGGGTGCACGCTCTGCGGCAGCTCGATCAACTCCACCAGCGACGTGCGCCCGAGCGGGTGATGCCCGCTGAACACCATGCGGTGCTCCTCGAACAGCGCGGTGTACTTGTTGTTGAACTCGTAGCGGTGGCGGTGGCGCTCGCTGATCTCCAGCTGACCGTAAGCGCGCGCGGCGATCGAGTCTGGCTCCAGCGTGCAGCCGTAGGCACCCAGGCGCATCGTGCCGCCCTTGAGATCCAAATTGCGCTGTTCGGGGATGAAGTCGATCACGGGGTCGGGGCTGGTCTCGTCGACCTCGGTCGTCATCGCCTCGGGCAGCCCGCACACGTTGCGCGCGAACTCCACGCACGCGAGCTGCATGCCGAAGCAGATGCCCAGGAACGGGATCTTGTTCTCGCGCACGTGCTGGATCGCGACGAGCTTGCCTTTCACGCCGCGCGCTCCGAACCCGGGCGCAACGAGCACGCCGTCGACGTCCTCGAGCGCGCCCAGCCCTTCGGCCTCGATGCGCTCGGAGTCGACGCGCACGACGTCGACGGCGACGTTGTGGAAGATGCCCGCGTGGCCGATCGCCTCGCTGATCGAGATGTACGCGTCCTTGAGCTCCACGTATTTGCCGATGAGCGCGACCTTGACGCGGCCGCGCGGGTTCTGGATGCGCTCGGCGATCGCGCTCCACTCCTCGAGCTGCGGCGGTTTGGTGCGCAAGCGCAAGCGCTTGACGGCGATCTCCGCGAGGCCTTCGGCTTCCAAGTTCAGCGGGACTTGGTAGATCGTCGGCGCGTCGCCGTTCTGCACGACGTTGCCGACGGGCACGTCGCAGAACAGCGCGATCTTCTCTTTCAGCTCGACCGCGATCGGGCGCGCGCTGCCCGTGCGCAGCACGATCGCGTCGGGCGTGATGCCGATCGCGCGCAGCTCGCGCACGGAGTGCTGCGTCGGTTTCGTCTTGAGCTCGTCGGCGGCGCCCAGATGCGGCAGCAGCGTGAGGTGAACGAACATCACGTTCTCCTCGCCGACGAGGTGGCGCACTTGGCGGATCGCTTCGAGGAACGGCAGCGACTCGATGTCGCCGACGGTGCCGCCGACCTCCACGATGCACACGTCGGCGCCGCTGGTCTCCGCGACGCGCGTGACGTGCGCTTTGATCTCGTTGGTGATGTGCGGGATCACCTGAACGGTCGCGCCGAGGTAGTCGCCGCGGCGCTCCTTCTCGATCACCGACTTGTAGATCTGACCCGTCGTGACGTTGTTCTCGCGCGTCAGCGACTCGTCGATGAAACGCTCGTAGTGGCCGAGGTCGAGATCAGTCTCGGCGCCGTCCTCGGTCACGAAGACCTCACCGTGCTGGTACGGGTTCATCGTGCCGGCGTCGACGTTGATGTACGGGTCGAGCTTTTGGATCGACACCGAGACGCCCCGGCTCTTCAACAGCCTGCCCAGCGAGGCGGCCGTGATCCCCTTCCCCAGCGAACTCACGACGCCGCCGGTAAAGAAGATGAACTTGGCCATGGGGGATGCTTCGCTTCACCGAGCGGGCTTCCGAACCCCGCCGGGGGTTGCCGGAAGCGTGAAAGGCATCGCTTGGTCCCATGAGCAACCCGGGCATATTGCTTCGCATTTCGGAGGTTTGCCATGCGCATCATTCGAGTCGGCGCCGCGGCGCTCGCCCTCGTCGCCGCGTTCGCCGCCGGCCACGTCCTCATGCCGCCGCCTGCCGCGGACGCTCAAGTGCCGCAGCTCTCGCACTTCCGCTGCTACACGTCCGCGTTCTGGAAACCGGCGACCAACTCGATCCCGGTGGCGCTTCGCGACCAATTCGGCGTTTCGAACGCCATCGTCGGGAAGCCCGAGTTCTTCTGCTTGCCGGTGATGAAAAAGCTGCTGAAAACGCAACCGAGCAATTTCAAAGGCCCCGCCGACCACCTCACGTGCTACCTGACGGAGGGCGGCAAGATGGCCGGCATCGTGCGGAGCGCCGAGAACCAGTTCGGGAAACTGCTGATGCGCGATTTCACGCCGCGCATGCTGTGCTTGCCGACGCGCAAGGACGAGCAGCCTCCGGGCTAGCGGGCTAGCGCTCGGGCGGGACGACCGCGACGACGAACCGGTCGAGATCGGCGTAGTCGCGGATCGTCTCGACGCCGGCGTGCGGCAGCGCCTCACGCACGAGCCGTTCGAGCACGCGCGCGTTCACGGGCGCCGCTTCGAGGATCGCGATGCCGCGAGGCGCGACGAGCGCCGCGAGATCGGGCAGCAGCCTGCGATACAGCGACAAGCCGTCGGGGCCGCCGTCGCGCGCGAGCAGCGGCTCGAACGACACCGGATCGGGCGCGCTCGCGCAGTCGGCCGCCGGGACGTACGGCAGGTTCGCGACCACGCAGTCGAACGGCGCGTACGGCAGCAGCGGCGCCGCGAGATCGCCGTGCAGAAACGTGACGTGCTGAAACACGTCGTTGCGCGCGGCGTTGCGGCGCGCGACGGCGAGCGCGTCTTGCGACACGTCGCTCGCGTAGACACTGAGCTCGGGTAATTCGGCCGCGAGCGTGATCGCGATCGCGCCGCTGCCGGTGCCGACCTCGGCCGCGTTTCCGTTCTCGCGCCCGATCGCGCGCAGGTGCCGCACGGCCCATTCGATCGCGAGCTCCGTCTCCGGGCGCGGCACGAGCACGCGCTCGTCGACGCCGAACATGCGCCCGCAGAATCCCGCTTCGCCGGTGACGTAGGCGAGCGGAGTCCCGCGCGCACGCCGCTCGACGAGCTCGCCGAAACGTTGCGCGATCTCGGGCGACAGCTCGCGCTCGCGGTGCGCGATCATCTCCGCGCGCGACACGCCGCCGGCGTGCGCCAGCAAGAACACCGCGTCGAGCCGGCCCGTCCCGCCCACCTGCTCGAGGCGCACGGCCGCATCGCGCAGCGCCTCGCCGATCGTCACGCCGCCGTCGTCTCGCCCGCGAGCAGCCGCGCTTTCTCGTCCTTTTGCAGCTCGACGATCAGCTTCTCCATGTCGCCGTCCAGGATCGCCTTGATGTTCTGGAAGTTCTGGTTGATGCGATGGTCGGTGATGCGGTCCTGCGGGTAGTTGTACGTGCGGATCTTCTCGCTGCGGTCGCCGGTGCCGACTTGGCTCTTGCGCAGCGACGCTTCGGACTCTTCGCGCTCGCGGCGCTGGTTCGCGGCGAGCTGCGCGCGCAGCATGTCCATCGCGCGCGCGCGGTTCTGCAGCTGCGAGCGCTCCTCGCTGCACGACACGATGATGCCGCTCGGCTTGTGCGTGATGCGGATCGCCGACTCCGTCTTGTTGACGTGCTGGCCGCCCGCGCCCGACGC
>Ga0066662_10000209_pt1 | contig 24620 bp, 14 predicted proteins | sample GraSoiAngelo_111_FD_133939 | JGI IMG/M metagenome (GOLD analysis project Ga0066662, IMG submission 133939) | Grasslands soil microbial communities from the Angelo Coastal Reserve, California, USA - 14_0903_12_40cm | ecosystem: Environmental > Terrestrial > Soil > Grasslands | place: USA...
AGGCTCGCAGGTATTCTTCGGCCGAGAAGCTCGCGTAGCGCGTGTCCATCAGGCTGAGCCGCGCGCGCGCTTCGGGCGCGAGGTGCTCGAAGATCCATCGCTCGAGATACGGCAGCGCGCGCACCTCCTGCACCAGCCACCGCGTCGTGCCGCGCGGCCGCTTCAGCACCAACGACGCAAGCTCGTGCAGATCGAACTGCTCGCGCCGTTCGAACGCGAGCAGCAAGCCCATGACGTCGCGTTCGCGGGCGAGCGGTGATGCGTCGCCGTCGAACGCCAGGTGCGCGAGATCGGCGCCGCCGCTCAGCCGGTCGGCGTCGATGAACGGGCGCAGCGTCGCCGCCGACAGCGTGTCGCGCGTCCACACCCGTTCCGCGGCGGCGAGCAGCGCCACGGAGCGCGGGTCGCCGGCCGCGGCGGCGCTCTCGCAGCCCGCGCCCAGCAGGTACATCGGCTTGCCGAGCGCCGCGCAGCGCCGCCGGTCGCGGTCGTTGTGGTCCAGCAGCCACGGGCCGCTGTCGAGCTGGAACGGCGTGTCGCCGAGCGCGACCCACACGTCGGCGTCGCGCAGCGCGCCGTCGCGGATCGCGTCGCCGCCGGGTAGCCAGCGGACGCGCGGAAAGCGCCGCCGCATCGCCTCGATGTCGTGCGCCGTGCACGCCGTGACCGTGAGCTCCGGCCGGCGCGCCGCCGCGCTCATGAAGCCCGCGAGCGTCAGGTCGTCGCCGAAGTTTCCGGCGCCGAAGTAGTCGTTACCGAGGAATATCCGCGCCGCGCTCATTCGGCGACGGCGAGAGTCCGCGCTTCCACGATGTCCACGTCGCGCGAGACGGCGTTCGCGGGGTCGATGTCGTCGAACCAGCTCACGCCTTCCTGCAGCAGCGTGAGCCGCAGCGTGTAGCGGCCGGGCGCTGGCGGCGGGCCGACGAGCGCTTTGAACCGCACGCGGTCGCGCGGCGTGAGCACGCGCGGGAGCCGGGTGTGCAGCCACGTGCCTGCGCCGACGGCGTCACCGTGGGCGTCGAACCAGCGGTAACAGACCTCGGTGGGATACGGCGCCGCCGACACCAGGAAGCCGTCGCCCGCGTTCTCGACGGTCACGGTCACGTCCGCAACGTCGCCCAGCGCGATCGAGGCGGGCAGCTCGGCGGTGATGTTCACGCGGCACATCGCGGGCGGCAGCGGTTCGGCGACGGCCCACACGCGCTGCGGCGTCACCCCGACTTGCTCGAACATCGCGAGCTGCGCGAAGTACCGCTCGCGGTCGCAGCCGAACCGGAAGCCCGCTTCGAGCCCGTGCAGGATCGGCTCGTCCACCTCGATCACGTCGTACATGCCGCTGCACGGCATCGGGATGCGCTCGATCTCGGTCCACCGCTCGCGGTCGATGACCGAAAGCCATCCCGTCGCCGCCGTATGGACGCTTTCGCGCGGCGTGCTCACGCCGACGTACACGTACGGGCCGACGGCGGCCATGCCGCGGCTGAACCCGCCGACGGGGATCGTGATGCGCGCTCCGTGCGCGCCGACGCGCACGACGGAGAACTCGGCGGAGTTGCAGATCAGCCACGCGCCGTCGATGAAGCGCGGCGAGTGCGGCTGCGACAAGCCGCCGGCGACCGTTTCGCCGGTGTCCACGTCGAACAGGATCCCCGCGCCTTTGCCGCGCGTCGGGTGCCAGCCGCGGAACGTGTCGAACCGGCCGAACGCCGTCGCGTAGAGCCGTCCGTCGTGCATGGCGAGACAGTTCACGTGCCACGCGTCGATCGCCGCGTCGACCCGCCAGCGCGGCGCCAGTGTGCCGTCCGGCGCGATCGACACGATCGCGTTGTCGCGGCTCGACACGCACAGCACGCGGTTGTCGCCGAGCGCCAGCAGGTCGTGCGGATCGCCGACGCCGTCGATGCGCTGGTAACGGCACACACCCTGCTCGTCGTACACGAGCATCTCAGCGCCGTCGCCTTGCCGCAGCGGCGCCGCGCGGTAGAGGCGGCCGCCGTGCGTGCTCAACCCCGCGCACGGATACGGGTCGATCAACCGGACCGACGTACCGTCGAAGAGATACAGGCCGGACGCGTTGGGACGGTTGTGTCCCGAAGAGATGACGAGGCGGGTGTTCACGGAGCGGCCTGCTCCCACACGGTGGGCTCCCAGACGGTCGGCTGAACGGGCGTGACGTCGACGGTGAAGTCGAGCGCGTTCGCCGGATGCTGATCGTCGAACCAGGCGACGCCTTCCTGCACCGCGGTGATGCGCAACGCTGCGCGGCCGCTGACCGCCGGAACCACGATGCGCGCCGTCATCGCGATCGACTCGCCCGGATACACGGTGCGCGGCAGCGGCGAACGATACGCATGCCCGCCGGCGAGCAACGCGCCGCTCGCCGGATCGGTCCATTTGTAGGACACGAACACCGGCGCAGGCGGCGCGCTCGTGAAGAAGCTCGCGCTGCGGTTCGTCAGCCGCACGGGCACGTCCAAGATCGTGGCGCCCGCGCACACGGGCGGGACCGTGCACGCGATCGCGCACCGAAAATCGTTCCACGGCAGCGGGTCGCCGCTGGGCCACAGCGTGCGCGGCTCGTCAACGCCGAGCTCGCTGATGAGGCGCTGCTGGCGGAACTCCGCGGCCCGCAGCGGGTTCACGTCGAATCCGCGCCGGAGGCCGTCGAGCAGCTGCGGCGTGACGAGCGCGAGATCGTACAGCTCCTGCGCCGGAAGCGCGATGCGTTCGACGATCGCCCAGCTGTCGCGGTCGAGCACGACGACCTCGGCGCGCGCGAACGGTTCGAGCGCCGTCCGCCGCCGTGACGTTCCGACGTACATGAACCGGTCGTCCCACGCGAGGCCGCGCGTCCAGTCCCCGCAATCGGCGCGCCGCGCGACGCGCGCGCCGGCCTCATCGACCGCGAGCAGCTCGCCGCGTCCCGAGTTGCACACCAGCCACAGGCCGTCGAGCCAGCGCGGCGTGTGCGGCGCCGTCAAGCCGCCGACGACCTCGTCGCCGGTCGTGAGCCGGACGAGCCGTCCGGCTTCGTTGCGCGCGGCGGACGAGCGGCCCAGCGGTCCGACCGGCCCGAACATGGTCGCGTACCACTCGCCGTCGCGGCGCGTGATGCAGTTGACGTGCCAGTTGTCGTTCGGCCCCGCATAGCGGACTTCGCGCACCACGTCACCGGCCGGCGTGAACCAGCGCACGGCGTTGTGCCACGCGGACACGACGACGATGTCCTGACCGTCCCACGCGACGTCGTGCACCGCCTGGACGCCGTCGAGGCGAAGGTAACGCTGCACGCCGCGCTCGTCGTAGATCACGAGCTCGCCGAGCACGTCGTCGCTTTTGGCGCGCACGATGCGCGCAAGCCGCCGCCCGTCGTAGGCGAGCCCCACCGAGCTGAGCTTGTCAATGCGCTCGGCGCGCGAGCCGCCGACCGCGAACATGCCGCCGGCGCCGCTTCCGCCGGTCTCGTCGGCGAAGGTCGATGCGATCAGCACGCCCGCGCCGCGCTGTCCGGGATCGGTGTCAGACAGCGGCGGGCTGCTTCGCGGGTTTCGGGTTGACGATGTGGATCGCTTTGCCGTGCATGAACTCCGCCGTGTCCATGATCGACTCGGTCAGCGTCGGATGCGGGTGGATCGACAGGCCGATGTCCTCGACCGTGGCGCCCATCTCCAGCGCGATCACGCCCTCGCCGATCAGCGACTCCGCCTGCGGGGCGACGATGTGCATGCCCAGCAGCAGATCGGTCTTCTTGTCGCCGACCAGCTTGATGAGGCCGTCCGTCTCGTTCATCGTGCGCGCGCGTCCCGATGCGATGAGGTTCATCCTGCCGACGCTCACGTCGTAGCCGGCGGCCTTCGCCTCTTCCTCGGAGAGCCCGATCGTCGCGACCTCGGGGTCGGTGTAGACGCAGTTCGGGATCGCGACCGGATCGAACGCGCTCGCGCGGTCGCCGGCGATCACCTCCGCCGCGACGACGCCTTCTTTCATCGCCTTGTGCGCGAGCATCGGCGCGCCCGTGACGTCGCCGATGGCGAAGATGCCGTCGACCTTCGTGCGGCGCTGCGCGTCGACGTCGAGGAAGCCTTTGTCGGTGGTCTGCAAACCGGCCGCGGCGAGGTTCAGCGTGTCGGTGATCGGTTTGCGGCCGACCGCGACGAGCACTTGGTCGAACTCGCGCGTCTCGGGCTTGTTGTTCGTGAACTCGCCGTTGAAGATGACCTTCGCGGCTTGCGGCCCGGTTTTCTCGATCGTCTCCACCTTCGTGTTGAGCGCGATCTCGATGCCTTGCTTCTTGAGGATGCGGCCCAGCGTCTTGCTGATCTCGAGGTCGGTCCCCGTGAGCAGCTGCGGCATCGCCTCGACGACCAGGACCTTCGCGCCCATGCGCGTGTACACGGTCGCGAACTCCAGGCCGATCACGCCGCCGCCGACGATCAGCATGTTCTTGGGGATGCGCTTGATGCGCACGGCGTCGTCGGAGTTGACGATCGTGTCGCCGTCGTGCGGCCACGCGCCCACGTCGATCGGTGCGCTGCCGGTCGCGATGACGACCGCCTGCGCGGTGTACTCGTCGGTGGTGCCGTCTTTCTTTTTCAGCGAAACGACGTTCTTGCTGACGAACGACGCGTCGCCGTACGCGAACTCGACGTTGTTCGCTTTGAACAGCTGGTTCACGCCGCCGACGTTCGCTTTCACGACCTTGTCGGCGAACTTCGCGACGCCTTCGCGGTCGACTTCGGCCTTGGGAACTTTCAGCCCGAGCTCGCCCGCGTGATCGATCTGGCGGGTGATCTCGCCGACGTGCAGCAGCGCCTTGGTGGGGATGCAGCCCCAGTTCAGGCAGACGCCGCCGACCTCGTCACGGTCGAAGCACACGACTTTTTTGCCCAGCTGGCCGAGCCGGATCGCGGCATGGTAGCCGCCCGGTCCGGCGCCGATGACGACTGCGTCGACGGTGATGGAAGCCATGACGAGCCTCTTCGCGCCGCCGCCGTGAGAGCCCCCGAGCCCGACCGGAAAGCGTGCTCTCGCTTGCGAAGGGAGGGCGCATGCGCTATCAGAGCATCCCGCGTTGGACCTACGTCATGCTCATCGTCATGGGGCTCGCCTTCGTGGTCGGCGCCTTCGGGTTCATCCTGTTCGTACCGGCGCCGACGGGACAGCTCGTGGGCGGAATCTGGCTCGTCGTGTTCGGCGGCATGGTGTTCTTCTCGGCGCGCGCGCTGCGCGGCCGCGCCGACGACGACCGCATCCGGCGCGTGGGAACCGCGGCGACCGCGACGGTGATCTCGGCGAAAACGACGGGCATGCTGATCAACGGCGTGCCGCAGTGGAAGCTGCGCCTGCGCATCGACGGGCTCGGCGCGTCGTACGAGGCCGACATCAAGGTGCTGACGTACACGCCGCCGGACAACGGCGCGAGCCTCGGCGTGCGCATCGATCCGCTCAAGCGCCAGCACGTCGTGCTGAGCGACGACGTCCCGAGCGCCGCGCCCGTCGCGCCGCCGGCATCAGCCGCGCTGTCGTCCGCGGCATCGTCCGCGGCGTCGTCCGCACCGCAGGTGCAGGCGGCGGTGCTCGAGGCGCTGCGGCAAGCGGGCCTCGCCGCGGGCGAGACCGCGGTGGTGAACCCCGACGGCAGCCGCACGATCACGACGTCCACGGTGTCGTTCGGCGGCGACGGCGACGCAGCAGGTGCACCGGACACCGCCGACACCGTGCGGCTGCTGGCCGATCTGGACCGCATGCGCGCGAGCGGCAGCCTCACCGAAGCCGAGTTCGAAGCGATCAAGGCGAAGCTGCTCGGCGGCGGTTAGGCGCAGAGCTCGAAGAACGCGTCGCACATGCGCCGCGCCCGGTCGCGCATGGCGTGGAGCCGCCCGCGCGGCACCGCTGCCGCGGTCGCGAGCGCCGTTTCGAGCGACGCATGCGAATTGAGATCGTCGATCTGCGGTAGGCCTAAATCGTCCGCGATGCCCCGCAGCTTCGCCGAACGCGATACGACGAGCACCTTCGACCCGTGCCACGCCGCGACGACCACACCGTGATACCGGCTGCTGACGGTCGTCTCCGGCGTGCCGAACGCGCGCATGTAGTCCTGCACCGAGGCCGTTCCGTAGCGCAGCTCCATGATGCCGAGGCGAGCGCGTGACTCCGGCGCCAGCGCGGCGAGAATCCAGCGTTCGACGTGCGGAAACGTGCGCGTCTCTTGCACGAGCCAGCGCGTCCGTTCGACGCCTCTGCGTTCGAGGAACGTCTCCAGCTCGTGCAGATCGAATTGTTCGGCCCGCTCGAACGCGAGCAGCAGGCCGACGACTCCGTCGTCGTGCGGTGCGGCCGGCGCGTCGCCGAACGCGAGGTGCGCCATGTCCGCGCCCACGCTCAGCTGGCGCGGCGCGATGAACGGGCGCAGCGACGCGGCGGATCGTTCGTCGCGCGTCCACGCCCGCTCGACCGAATCCAGGAGCGACCGCGCGCGCGGATCCGCCGCCGCTTCCGGGTTTTCGCACCCGATCCCCAGCAGGTACATCGGCTTGCCGAACGACGCGCAGCGCCGCCGTTCGTTCTCGTTGTGATCGAGCAGCCACGGCCCGCTGTCGAGTTGAAACGGCGTGCCGCCGAGCCCGAGCCACACGTCGGCGTCGCGCAGCGCGCGCTCGGGTTCCGCCTCGCCGCCGGGCAACCACCGAACCTGCGGGAACAGCGCGCGCTGGCTCTCGACGTCGTACGGCGTGCAGATCGTGATCCGCACGTTCGGATGCCGCGCGGCGACGGTCAGGAAGCCCGCGAGCGCGAGGTCGTCGCCGAAATTCCCCGCGCCGAAGAAATCGTGACCGACGAAGACGGAAGTCATCGGCTCGACCCTTCCGCGCCGCGGCGCGTCAGGCCCTGGCGGACTCGCCCCCGTGGCGCGGGAAGGTACCGCCGTGCAATTCTCCACCGCGTCGGAGTTCGATGCGCGCGAAGCGGACCACGTCCGCCGCGCGGTGCTCGCGCCCCCGCTGCGCGACCAACCGTCGCCGCACGTCTACGTCGAAAACGTGTTCTCCCCGCCGGCGTACGCCGCCATGTGCCGCATGTGGCCGACGGACTCGCCCGCGCTGCGCCGGTGGGACAATCCCGGTGGCCCGGCGCCACGCTTTGCGAACTACGGCCGCCGCCAAGAGATCATCATCCCGTACGAAGCGGAGCGCCTCCCGCCCGAGCAGCGCGCGTTCTGGCTCGGCGTGGGATCCGTGCTGCACGGTCCGGACTTCGCGCGGACGCTGCTCGAGCGCTTCGAGCCGTACGCGCGCAGCCGCTTCGGCGACCGCATCGACGACCCGGCCTTCGCGCGCGACGTTCTGCGCGGGTCGCTGCTGCTCAACCAGCACGACGCGGACTACTATCTGGGCCCGCACACGGACCGCAGCGAAAAGGTCTTCACGTGTCTCTTCTATTTTCCGGAGCACGAGGGCTTGGACCATCTCGGCACGACGCTCTACCGGCCGCGCGAAGCCGGCTTTTGGTGCAGCGGGATCGCGCATCACGATCCCGCTCATTTCGAGCGCGGTGAAACGATTCCGTACCGCCCCAACTCCGCGTTCATCTTCGCGCGGACCGACGTCATGTTCCACGGCGTGCACGCGTTCACCGCGGAGCGCTTGGGCGGCAGCCGGCGGCGCAGTATCCAGATGCAGTTCTGGGTGCACAACGAGCGCCCGCGCGCATCGTGCAAGGTCGTGCTGCGCGCTGACGTCCCGGGCGCGATGCGCGCGGGCGCGGCGTATGCCGTGCCGTTCGAGCTCACGAACCGAGCGGCGCCGCAACTCGACGCCGCGCACCCGCACCCGACGAATCTCGGCTACCGCTGGGTGGACGCGGACGGCCGCGAAGCGCAACCGGAGAACGCCGTTCGGACGCCGCTGCCGCGGCCGCTGCCCGACGGTGAGACGTCGGCCGGCGCGATGCGCGTCGTCGCGCCGAACGAACCCGGCCGATACGTCTTGCGGCTCTCCGTGATTCAAGAAGGGGTGGCCTGGTTCGATGACGTCGACCCGGACAACGGCGTCGCGAAACACGTCCACGTCGGCGACGGGACGAGGTCCGAACCACTGCCGGTGGACCGCACGGCCGACGTTTTTCCGGCCTGGGCTGTTCCGGCGACCGGCTTCTACCCGCTCGAACGCCACGCGCAGGACGTCTTCCGGTGGGTGCGCGGCGACGCGAGCATCGAGCTGCATCATACCGGTGACGACGCGCTGGTCTTCGATGCCGAATCCGGCCCGGGGATGCGGTCGCAGCCGTTTCTGCTGCACGTCCTCGCGAACAGCGGTACCGAGATCGCGACCGCCGAGGTCGGCTCCCGCACGACCGTGCGCGTCGCGCTCGACCGCGCGCGCGGCTGCACGTCGTTGCTGTTGCGCGCCGAGGGCGGGGGCCACGCGATTGCCGGCGATCCGCGCACGCTGAACTTTCGCGTGTTCGCACCGCGAACGTAGGCCGCATCGGCCCGCCTGCGGTTAGCGCGCGGTTTCGTCGAGCGGCTCGAGGACGGCGACCGGCAGCACGGCGAGCGCATCCGCCAGTGCCAGCACGCGGCGGCCGTCGCGTTCGCGCGCGGCGACGACGCGATCCGTGAGCACGTCGCGATACCGCGGCGAGCCGCGCGCGCCAAGCGCGAGCGCGGTATCGCCCCACACCGCTTCGCCGAGCGGCGGGCGTTCGCCCGACAACGTGCGCGGTAAACGCGGCACCACGACGATCGCACCGCCGCGCGCGAACGCGACGACGTGCGCGGCGCGTTCACCGAGCGCCTCGAGCGGCGCATATGCGTCGTCCGGCCACGCGGCCGCGGCGCGGTGGCGCAGCAGCGTCGCGAGAACGTACAGCTTGACGCGCCCGTCCGGCCACGCGGCGAGCAGCTCGCGCGCGAGCGTTTCGCGCGGCGTGCCGCCTGCGACCGTGTCGTCGAGCGCGCGCAGCATCGCGGCCCGCAACGCGAAATCCACGGGGCGACGGTTGTCCGGATCCACCAGGCTGAGGTCCCACAGCTCGGTGCCCTGGTACGTGTCGGGCACGCCGGGAACCGTCGCTTTGAGCGCGATCTGCGCCAAGCTGTTGGTGAGCGCGGTCGCGGCGAGGCTGCGCGCGCCGTTGCGCAGGCTGTCGAAGAACTCCGGCGCGCGCCGCGGGTCCAGGATCGCGCGCACGAAGTCGTCGAGCGCGCGCTCGTACGCGGCGTCGGGGTTCGTCCAGCTCGTGCGCAGCTTCGCCTCGCGCGCCCCTTTGACGGTGTACGCCACGATGCGCTCGGTGAACGCGGCGAGCGCCGCGGGTTCGGCGTCGCCGACGAGCAGCTCGGTCGGCCACGCGCCGAGGATGGTTTGGTACAGCACGTACTCCGCGAGCCGCGTCACCACGCCGCGGTGCTTGCGGTTGAGGTGCGCCCAGCGCGCGAGCGCTCGCCGCCATTCCGCGGGCACCTCGGAGATGGCGGCGATACGAGCCCGCACGTCTTCGCCGCGCTTGTTGTCGTGCGTTGCCGTCGCGAGCATCGCGTGCGGGTGGTTTGCCGCGCGCCGCGCGTTCTGGCGGTGGAAATCCGCGACCGAGGTGCCGAAGTGCGCGGGGTCGCCGCCCACCTCGTTGAGCGCGGCCAGCCGCACCGAGCGGTAGAAGGCGGTGTCCTCGACGCCTTTCGCGGTGACGGGCGCGGTGAGCTGCTGAAAGCGCATCGCGAACTCGACGTAGCGCTCGCGCACCGCGTCGTCGGGATGCTGCGCCAGCAGCACGCGGCGCAGGAACTCGTACGTGGAGCCTTCGTCGGTGGCGTCGCGCGCGCGGGCGATCGCGGTCGCGCGCTCGATGAACAGGCGGTCCGCCGGTTCCACCGCCGCGCCCGTGACGTACGTGCGGTAGATCGGAAACGCCGCGATCGTCTCGACGAGCACGCGGCGCAGCGCCCCCAGCGTGAAGTCGCGCGTGCGCGGATCGCGCTGCGCGATGCGGTCGAGGCGCAGCGCGAGCACGTTCAGCTCCGCCGAGAGCGCCGTCTCCAGCACGAACTTCTTCGCCGCGTGCGCGGTTTCGGCGAACGGTGCCGTGTCGCGCGTGAACCGGCGGTACACCGCGTCGAACGCGCGCGCGTTGCGGCCGTCGACGGCGAGCCCCGTCACCGCGTTCATGAACTCGTACCCGGTCGTGCCGTCCACTTGCCAGCGCGCCAGCAGCTCCTGGCCGGGCGCGAGGATCTTCTCGATGACCACGTACATCGGCTGCCCCAAAAGTTCCGCGCGCGAGCACAAGAGCTCGCAGTAGCCGATCGGGTCGAACATGCCGTCGACGTGGTCGAGGCGCAGGCCGTCGACGTCGCCGCGCGCCACCAGCTCGAACACGAAGCGGTGCGCGTCGCCGAAACAGTTCGCGTTCTCCATGCGCAGCGCCGCGAGCGTGTTGACGTCGAAGAAGCGCCGGTAGTTGATCTCCTCCGCCGCGACCTTCCACGATGCAGGGCGCCAGTGCTGCGCTTCGACCACGCGCTCGATCAGCGCTTTGCCTTCGGCGGTGGTGCGCGCGGCGTCGAGCCGCGCTGCGTGCGCGCGCGCGTTGGCGGCCTCGGTCTCGCCGAGCAGCCGGCGCAGCGACGCCGCGGCGGCGCGGCGGGCGACGTGCTCCGGCATGGTGTCGAGCGTCGCGAACAGCGGTGCGAACGATGCGAGCGACGCGGGCTCCGCGTTCGCGAGCACCAGCGCGTAGGTCGGCGGCGCGAGCGGGAAGCGGTGCTCGTAGTAGCGCAGCGCGAAGCCGCCCGCGCCGTACTCCCAGCGCAGGTCGCCGGCGTCGAGCACGTCGCCGTACTGCGGGCCCAGGAACGGCAGCAGCACTTTTCCGCGCAGCTCCGCGCGCAGCGGCTTCCAGTCCACGTCGAAGTAGTCGGCGTAGTGCGAGTCCTCGCCCCACGCCAGCAGGTCGAGCCACCACGCGTTGTCGTCGCCGCCGGCGCCCATGTGATTCGGGACGAAATCCAGGATGTGCCCCATGCCGTGCGCGCGCAGCGCGGCGACGAAGGCGTGATACTCCTCGGGCGTGCCGATCTCGGGGTTGAGGCACGAATGGTCGACGATGTCGTAGCCGTGCGTCGAGCCCGCCCGCGCCTTCAGATACGGCGACGCATACACGTGCGAGATGCCGAGCGACGCGAGATACGGCACGAGCGCCGTCGCGTCGGTGAACCGGAACCCGGCGTGAAACTGCAGCCGGTAGGTCGCGCGCGGCGTCACGGCGCGAGGAACCAGGCGGCGCTCCACGGCGGCAGCGCCGTCGGGCGCGCGGTCGCGGGGACGTCGCCGAGCGCGAAGACGCGCGCGCCGTCCGCCGTGTAGGAAACCCGTGCCGGCTCGGCACCGAGGTTGGCGATCAGCGTCAGGCGCGCGCCGTCGCCGAAGCGCCAGCGCACGCTGAACGCCGTCTCGCCGAGCAGCGCGAAACGTTCACCCTGCGCGCCGCCGGCGAGCCGCGGCACGATCACCCGCGCGCGCAGCGCGAGCAGCTCGCGGTGCAGCGCGAGCATCGCGGCGTGCGGCGGCTGCGCGCGCTCGTCCCAGCGCAGCACCGAGGCGCGCATGGTCGCGGGGTCCTGCGGGTCGGGGATGCGGTCGCGCGTCGCCGGGTCGGCGAACGCCGGCCACGCGGCGAACTCGCGGCGCCGGCCTTCCGTCACCGCGAGCGCGAGCTCGCCGCCGAAGTCGGCGAAGAACAGGAACGGCGTCGACGCCGCCCACTCCTCGCCCATGAACAGCAGCGGGATCGCGGGCGCGAGCAGCAGCACCGCCGTCGCCGCGCGCACGGCGTCGTCCGGCGCGAGCGCTGCGATGCGCTCGCCGAACGCGCGGTTGCCGATCTGGTCGTGGTTCTGCAGGAAGTCGACGAACGCGGTGGACGGCAGCGCCGCGCTGGGCTCGCCGCGACGCGCGCCGCCGCGGTGCTCGGACGGTTCGCCCTGATACGCGAACCCCTCGGCGAGCGCGCGCGCGAGCAGCCGCGCCGGCTCGCGCGCGTAATCGCGGTAGTAGCCGTCGGTCTCGCCGGTGGTCAGCGCGGGGAACGCGTGGTGCGAGTCCTCGTTCCACTGCGCGTCGTAGCGGTCGAGCCAGCGCGCTTCGTTGGCGTCGTTCTCCAGCACGAGGTGGATCTCGCGGCCCGGCTCGACGCCGGCGCGCACGCGCGCCGCGAGCTCGTCGAGAAACGGGCGCGGCGCGTCGTCGCGGATCTCGTGCACGGCGTCGTAGCGAATCCCGTCGAAGCGGTACTCGCGCAGCCAGTAGAGCGAATTCTGCACGAAGAACTCGCGCACAACCTCGGCGTGCCGCGCGTCCACGTTGATCGCCGCGCCCCACGGCGTGTGGTGGCGCTCGGTGAAGAACGGTTCGGCGAACGCGTGCAGGTAATTGCCTTCCGGGCCGAAGTGGTTGTACACGACGTCGAGGAACACGCACAGCCCGCGCGCGTGCGCCGCGTCGACGAACGCTTTCAGCTCGTCCGGCGCGCCGTACGCGCGCTGCGGGGCGAACGGCAGCACCCCGTCGTAGCCCCAGTTGCGGTCGCCGGCCGGCTGCGCGAGCGGCATCAGCTCGACCGCGGTCACGCCCAGCTCCGCGAGCGCGGCGAGCCGCTGCGCCGCCGCCGCGTACGTGCCTTCCGGCGTGAACGTGCCGACGTGCAGCTCGTACAGCACGATCTCGTGCCACGCGCGGCCGCGCCAGCCCGACTGCTGCCACACGTACGTGCGCGGATCGATCACTTCGCTGGCCGCGTGCACGCCGTCGGGTTGAAAACGCGACGCCGGATCGGGCACGCGCAGGTCCACGCCCGGGAACGCGAACGCGTAGCGCGAGCCGGCGCGCGCGCCGCGCACGGTGCGCTCGAACCAGCCGCCGGGGTGCGCTTCGAGCGCGTGCTCGGCGCCGTCCACGAGCACGGCGGCACGCGCGCGCGACGGCGCCCACAGCCGGAACGCGATGCCGTCGTCGCGCAGCTCGGCGCCGAACGGCATCGGGTGCGCGTGGTGCGTCACGACGGCGGCGCCGCGATTTCGGCGAGCAGCGCGTCGAGCGCTCCGCTCAGCGCGCTCGGGTGTCCGGGCAGCGCGTCGCGCACGTCGCGCAGCGCGGTTTGCAGCCGGAGGAACGCGATCAGCGCGTCGCGCTGCTTCGCGTCGCGCGGCGTCGTCGCGAGATCGCTCGCGCTGGCGGCGTAGCGGGCGAGAAACGCTTCGCGGACGCGCGCGGTGAGCTCGCGCATCGTCGCACGCGTCATGCCGCTGTCGGACGCGGGGTCGAACGTCGTCGCGAGGATCGTCTCGCGCGTCACCGCGTCGAACGACCGCGCGAGCAGCGCGACGTCCTTGAGCGGCGACGAGCGGCGCGCGAGCGCTTCGCCGAAGCCGACGAACACGGGGACGCCGTCGACCAGGAGCACGCGGTTGAGCGTGAGGCGGCCGTGCGCGCGCGCCGATGCGGCGTCGATCGCGCGCGGCAGCGCGTCGATCGCGGCGGCGATGCGCTCGCGCGCCGCGGCCACCTCGGTGACGCCGGCGCCGGCGATCGCGCCGAGATCGTCGTGCGCCGCGGAGCGCCACCCGGCGACGTCGTCGGGCGTGAGGGGCCGCGTGCCGAACGTCGGGTCGCTGCCGGGTGTCGCCAGCGCGCGGTGCAGCGCCGCGAGCGCGTCCGCGACGTGCTCCGCGGTGCGCAAGAGCCGTTCGTCGGCCGTCCCGGTGCGCAGGATGTCGCGCAGCGCGGCGTCGATGTCCGTCGGGTTCTGGATGAAGCTCTGCGACGTCACGGCGACCCACGTCTCCCCGGTGCGGTCGCTGACCAGCGCGGTGCCGAACAGCTGCGGCGCCTGTGTGAACCCGCGCTCGCGCAGGTGCCGGAGGAACGCGACGGCGCTGTTCTGCACGCGGGGCATCCGGCGATGCATCGTGAGCAGCCGCTCGTCGTCGAGGATGAACCGCTGCGCGCCCGGCGCGTACCCGAACCGCTGCGACGTCGTGGCGTCGGGGCGGGGATCGCCTTCCCACGCGAACGTGATGGAGCCGTCGTCGCGCAGCTCGGTGCCCGCGCGCATCGCGCGCTCCACCAGCCGCGCCGTCGTCGCGTCGGACGCGGCGTCGGCGATCCAGCCTTCGCGCGCGCCGCTGCGCGCGCGCGCCAGCGCGTCCTCGCGCACCGGCATGTCCCACACGAAGCGCAGCACCAGCGACGTGCGGTTCGCGCCCTCGCCGACGACGATGAACGCGAGCGACGGGTCGACCTCCTCCGGCACGAACGCCGCGAGGACGTGACCGTGCTCCGCGCTGCCGAGCACGACCGGCACGACGTCGCTGTCGATCACCGCGCGCGCGAAGGCGTCGAACGCGACGCCGTAGCGCGGCACGACGATCGTCGGCAGCTCCGGCAGCGAGCTCGAGCGCACCGTCGTCGCGCTGTCGTGCGGGTCGCGCACCAGCGCGAACCAGAAGAACCCGTACGGCCCCAGCGTGACCGCGAACGGCCCCGTCCCGACCGGCGGGAACGCCGAGGGCCCGAGCATCTCCGTCGGCGTGCGGCCGGTGTACTGCGAGAGGTCGAGCTGCACGGCCTGCGCCGTGTGCGACAGGTTCGCGACGACGAGCACCGTCTCGCCGTCGTGCTCGCGCAAGTACGCGAGCACGCGCCGGTTGTCGGGATACAGCAGCGTCAGCGTGCCGCGCCCGAACACCTTGGTGGCTTTGCGCACCGCGATCATGCGGCGCATGTAGCTCAGCAGCGAGGTGCCGTTGCGTTCTTGCGCTTCGACGTTCACCGCGGCGTAGCCGTACGTGGGATCGGTGACGACCGGCGCGTACAGCCGCACCGGCTCGGCGTTCGAGAAGCCGCCGTTGCGGTCGGGCGACCACTGCATCGGCGTGCGCACGCCGTCGCGGTCCTTGAGGAACAGGTTGTCGCCCATCCCGATCTCGTCGCCGTAGTAGATCACCGGCGTGCCGGGCATCGACATCAGCAGGCCGTTCATCAGCTCGATGCGGCGGCGGTCGTTTTCGAGCAGCGGCGCGAGCCGCCGGCGGATGCCCACGTTGATGCGCATCTTCGGCTCGACGGCGTACACGGCGTTCATGCGCTCGCGCTCGCGCTCGCTCACCATCTCGAGCGTCAGCTCGTCGTGATTGCGCAGGAACACCGCCCACTGGCAGCCCTCGGGGATCGGCGGCGTCTGGCGCAGGATGTCGTGGACGGGATAGCGGTCCTCGTCCGCCACCGCCATGAACAAGCGCGGCATGAGCGGGAAGTGGAAGCACATGTGGCACTCGTCGCCGTCGCCGAAGTACGACGACAGATCCTCGGGCCACTGGTTGGCTTCCGCGAGGAAGATGCGGTCGGGGAACTCCGCTTCTAACGCCGCGCGCAGCACTTTGATGACGCCGTGCGTCTCCGGCAGGTTCTCGTTGTTGGTGCCTTCGCGCTCGCACAGATACGGCACCGCGTCGAGCCGGAACCCGTCGACGCCGACGTTGCACCAGAAGCGCATGGCGCCGACGATCGCGCCGACCACCGCGGGGTTCTGGAAATTCAAGTCCGGCTGGTGCGAGAAGAAGCGGTGCCAAAAATACTGCTCGGCGACCGGATCCCAGGCCCAGTTGGACGTCTCGGTGTCGGTGAAGATGATGCGCGTGCCCGCGAACTTGCGGTCGTCGTCGGACCACACGTAGAAGTCGCGCTCCGCCGATCCGCGCGGCGCGCGCCGCGCGCGCTGGAACCACGGGTGCTGGTCGGACGTGTGGTTGACCACCAGCTCGGCGATGATGCGAATGCCGCGCGCGTGCGCTTCCGCGACGAGCCGCTGCACGTCCTCGAGCGTGCCGTACGACGGGTGCACGCCTTCGTAGTCGGAGATGTCGTAGCCGTCGTCGCGCAGCGGCGACGGAAAGAACGGCAGCAGCCAGAGCGCGGTGACCCCGAGCTCCGCGAGGTAGTCCAGGCGCGCGGTCAGACCGGCGACGTCGCCGATGCCGTCGCCGTTGGAGTCTTGGAACGCTTTGACGTGAGTTTGGTACACGACCGCGTCGCGGTACCAGAGCGGATCGTTCTGCAAATCAGGCGGCCAGCGTCAGCGGTGCGGCGACGTCCTCCAGCGACTTGCGTTCGGCGTCGACCCCCAAAACGATCTCCACGACGCCGCCTGCGATCATCAGCCCCGCGCCGAACAGCCAGCCCGCCGCGAGCATCCGCGGCTGGTGGCTCGCGATCAGGTGCCCGTACACCAGCGGCGCGAGCGCGCCGCCGACGAGCGTGCCGACGGCGTACACCACCGCGATCGCCGCGGCGCGCGTCTCCAACGGGAAGATCTCGCTGACCGTGAGATAGGCCGCGCTCGCGCCCGCGCTGGCGAAGAAGAACATCGCCGACCAGCACAGCGCGATCGACGTCGCGGTGAGGCTGCCGTTCAGGAACAGCACCGTCGTCGCGACGAGCAGCAGACCGCTGACGACGTAGCAGCCGGAGATCATGATCTTGCGCCCGACGACGTCGAAGAAATGCCCCAGCACCAGCGCGCCGGAGAAGTTGCCGATCGCGAACGGGATGATGTACCAGCCGACGTCGCCCGGTGCGACCTTGAAGAACGTCGTGAGGGTGAGCCCCTGCGTGAAGAACACGGCGTTGTACAGAAACGCCTGCGTGATCATCAGCGTCATCACGAGCACGGTGCGCTGCGGGTACGTCTTGGCCATCGCGATCACGGTGTCGAGCATGCCGTGCTTGCGCGACGCGTCGAACGTGAGCTTGCGGTCGCCGGCGGGCGGCAGCGGCGCATCCGTCTCGCGGGCGATCTCCTTCTCGATGCCGGTGACGATGGACTCCGCTTCGTCGTGGCGGCCGTGGGTGAGCAGCCAGCGCGGGCTCTCGGGGATACCGCGCCGCACGGCGAGCACGGCAATCGCGAGGAACGCGCCGAGCGCGAACGCGAGCCGCCAGCCCAGCGACGGCGCGATGAAGCGCCCGTCGAGCAGCGGCACCGAGGCCACCGATCCGATCAGCGTGCCGATCCACCACGAGCCGTTGATGGCGATGTCCGCGACGCCGCGGCGCGCCGACGGGATCAGCTCGTCGATCGCGGAGTTCACGGCGCTGTACTCGCCCCCGATGCCGGCGCCCGCCAGCGCGCGAAAGATCGCGAAGCTCCAGAAGTCCCACGCGAACGCGGTGAGCAGCGTGCTCACCAGATACCACGTGAGCGTGATGAGGAACAGCTTCTTGCGCCCGAGCTTGTCGGTGAGGTAGCCGAACACCAGCGCGCCGGTGCACGCGCCGATGAGATAGGCGGTGCCGGCCGCCGTGGCTTGCACGTCGCTGAGCCCGAGCCCGTTCTTCGAGGTCAGCGTCGGCCCGATCGTGCCGACGATCGTGACCTCGAGCCCGTCCAGGATCCACGTGATGCCCAGGCCGATCACGATGACCCAATGCCACCGCGCCCACGGCAAACGGTCGAGGCGGAACGGGATGTCGGTGACGACGTGCGAGGGCGAGGCGGCCAACGGTCCTCCGGGCAGCGACGAGCGGGCGGCGATATGAGGTACCCGACCGCCCGCGCCCCGAAAACGGCGCCGCCGAACGGCCTACCGGCTCGCTTCGCAACGGAGGCGGCTGCTTGCCGCACGTCGCAGAATCGGCCGCAGGGGGAGTCCAACGATGATCAAGGGAGTCAAGCCGATCGACGTGCCGCTGGACCTCGGCATGAAGGACGGCCTCGAGCTCGACGTCGCCATCATCGGCGGCGGTGCGGCCGGCCTGTACACCGGTTGGCGCCTGGCGACGTCCACGCGGAAGAAGACGTCCATCTTCGAGCTGAGCGACCGCGTGTGCGGCCGGCTTCATTCGGTGATCCTGCCCGGTTTGGAGATCGCGGGCGAGCTCGGCGGCATGCGCTTCATGGAGCAGCACGAGATCGTCACCGCCGTGATCGAGAACGTCTTCAAGAAAGAGCTGACGGCGGTCGACTTCCCGATGGGCAGCGGCAGCCCCGCGCTCGATCACACGCGTTTTTTCTACATGCGCGGGCAGCGCTTCCGCGCCGACGCCTGGGAGAACGCGCAGGCCAAAGGCGAGCGGTTCGTCACCCGGTATTTCATCGACGACGACGACGTGGGCCTCGCGAACGACCAGCTGTTCAACAAGATCATCTACGACGTGCTGATGGGCGACCCGTGGTTCGCGACCAGCGAGTACGCGAAGCTCGTGTCGTTCGAAACGCCGGCGAACTACACGTTCAAGATCACGGCGGAGCAGTGGGACGACATCAAGCCGAAGCTCACGTACCATTTCCCCGGGCCGTACCACAAGATGCGCGTCAACGACATGGGCTTCTGGAACCTGATCAAAGACCAGATCGGCGAGGAAGGCTACAACTACCTCGCGGACGCGGGCGGCTACTATTCGAACACGCTGAACTGGAACGCGGCGGAAGCCTTTCCGTACATGGTCGGCGACTTCTCCAACGCGAGCTCCACCTACAAGACGATCGAGGGCGGGTACGACCGCATGCTGCTCGCGATCGCGCGCGCGTACCTCGACAAGAGCGGCACGAAGATCTGGGGCAAGAACCGCCTCGTCACGTTCCGCAAAGCCAAACGCGGCGAGCCGCGCAAGTACGTCCTGACGTTCCACAACGACGCGAGGGACGCCGCGTGGACGGTGCACGCCGACTCCATCGTGCTCGCGGTGCCGCCGCGCTCGCTCGCGCTGATCCAGCAGAACCAGTCGGACGCGCGGTTCTTCTTCGAGCCGGACGGTCCGGACAGCCGGATGCAGAAGCTGATCGATGCGACGATCCCGGAGCCGTCGCTGAAGATCTTGCTCGCGTTCGACTACGACTGGTGGACGCCCGATTTCGGCGCGCGCGCCGGCGAGTCGATCACCGACCTGCCGATGCGCCAGTGCTACTACTTCGGCACCGATCCGCACGACGCGCACTCCCTGTTCCTCTCCAGCTACAACGACATGCGCACGGAAACGTTCTGGGCCTCGCTCGAGCGCGTGAAGCGCGAGCACTGGCAGCCGCGCGCGTCACGGCACGCGTCCGCCGCGCAGGTGAACGAAGCCCTCGCCGGCATCACGCCCGACTTGCTGGCGCCGGTGCTGATGGTCGACGAGGTGATGAACGAGGTGCGCGAGCTGCACGGGCTGCGCTCGATCCCGCAGCCGTATTTCGCGCTCTACCGGAACTGGACGGAAGACCCGTTCGGCGGCGGCTACCACGGCTGGGGCGCTGGGGTGAACGTCGGCGAGGTGATGCGCGCGATGCGCAAGCCGTACCCGGACGAGGACATTCACGTCGTCAACGAAGCGTGGTCCGACCAGCAGGGCTGGGTGGAAGGCGCGTTCTGCGTCGCGGAGCACATGCTGCGCGACTATTTCAAGGCCCCCGTCCCGAATTGGTTCCCCAAGGACTACTATCTCGGCTGGTAGCGCCGGACGTAAGGGCGCTTACCGCGCCCGTACGCTCGCCGGCGCTAAGCTCATCCCGAGGCGATCTGCGCAACGACGGCGCAACACCGTTCACCACACAAAGCAACGAGGTACGCAATGAAACCAACGATCCTGCACGTGTCAATGACGCTTGCGCTTCTGGCGATGCCGGTCGCGGGACTGGCAGCTGACACCCCGGCGACCGGCGCGATGGCCCCCGCATCGGGCTCGATGGCCACGATGGCTTGCCGGCCCGCGACCGCCAAGGACGCCGCCGCGACCGCGGACGCGATGGCAAAGATGCACGTCATGATGGCGACGATGGGCACGGAGAAGCTCGTCTGCATGAAGCTCAACCACGACGCGATGATGGCGGAAGCGGCAAAGGCGAAGAAGATGGCCACCGCCGCGGAGGCCAGCGCAGCGTGGGTGCAATTCCTCAACGAAGCGATGCAGGTACCCGGCGGGACCGGCGGAGGCTAAACGCGCGCTGCGCCGCCGCTCACAAGAGCGTGCGGCGCAGATCCCCTAATGCGTGCTTGATCTCCACCGCGAAGCGCGCCGCGTTCGCGCCGTCGATCACGCGGTGATCGTATGACAGCGACAGCGGCTGGATGAGGCGCGGCACGAACGCCGATCCGTCCCACACGGGGCGGATGTCGGCTTTGCACGCGCCCAGGATCGCGACTTCGGGGGCGTTGATGATCGGCGTGAACGTCGTGCCGCCGATCGAGCCCAGCGATGAGATCGTGAACGTCGCGCCGCTCATGTCCGCGGGGCCCAGCTTGCCGTCGCGCGCTTTGGCCGCGAGCTCCGACGTCTCGCGCGCGATGTCGATCACGCCCTTGTTGTCGACGTCGCGGATCACGGGGACGAGCAGACCGTTCGGCGTGTCGGCGGCGAAGCCGAGGTGATAGTACTTCTTGAGCACGAGCTCGTCGCCGTCGAGCGAAGCGTTGAACTGCGGGAAGCGCTTGAGCGCGGCGACCGCGGCCTTCATCAAGAACGCGAGCATCGTCACCTTGACGTCTTTGCGCTCGCCGTTGATCTGCTTGCGGAACGCTTCGAGCTCCGTCACGTCGGCGTCTTCGTTCTGCGTGACGTGCGGGATCATCACCCAGTTGCGCGCGAGCACCGGGCCGCTGATCTTCTGGATGCGCGTCAGCGCGACGCGCTCGACCGGGCCGAACTTCGCAAAGTCCACGCTCGGCCATGGCGGAAGGTGCAGGCCGAAGCCGCTCGTGGTGCCGGCGTGAACGCCGCTGCCGCTCGGCGCTGGCGGTGACGCGAGCGCCGATTTGACGAAGCCTTGCACGTCGTCGCGCGTGATGCGCCCGTTCGGACCGCTGCCGTGCACGCCGCTCAAGTCGACGCCGAGCTCGCGCGCGAACCGCCGGATCGCCGGCGACGCGTGCACTGCGCCACCTGCCGCGAGGCCGTTCGCCGAAGCGCGGTTCGTGGCAGCCTTCTCCGCCGTGTCCACGGCCGGCTTCGCCGGCGGCGGCACCGTTGCGCCGCGCGCGGCGACTTCCTCGCTCGCGCCGGCGTCCGATGCGACGACGCCCGCGGCGTCCTTCGCCGCCGTCACTGCGGGCGCGGATGCCGGCTCGGGCTGCGGCTCCGCGGACTCGAGCGTCGCGAGCACGGTGCCTTGCGACACTTTGTCGCCGATCTTGACGCGCAGCTCTTTCACGACGCCGCCCGCCGATGCGGGGACCTCCATCGTGGCCTTGTCGGACTCGAGCGTCACCAGCGGCGCGTCCTTCGCCACGGTCTCGCCCGGCGCGACGAGCACTTCGATCACCGGAATGTCGTTGAAGCCGCCGAGGTCGGGCACGGTCAGCTCGATCTGCGCCATCGCGGCTAAACCGTCGTCGGCTCGGGCTTGTTGGGATCCAAATCGTACTTCGCGATCGCTTCGCCGACTTTGGCGCGGTCGACGGTGCCTTCGGCCGCCAGTGCGCTGAGTGCCGCAAGGGTGATCCACCGCCGGTCGACCTCGAAGAACGCGCGCAATTGCTTGCGCGTGTCGCTGCGGCCGAAGCCGTCGGTGCCCAGCGCGTGGAAGCGCCGCTCCACGAACGGCCGGATCTGCTCCGCGAACGCCTTCACGTAATCCGTCGCGGCGACGACCGGTCCGTCGTGCCCGTCGAGCTGCTCCGTGACGTACGCGCGCTTGGGCGGCTCGCTCGGATGCAGCAAGTTCCAGCGCGCCGCCGAGTCGCCGTCGCGGTGCAGCAGCGTGAAGCTGGTCGCGCTCCAGATGTCGGCGACCACGCCGAAGTCGTCGCGCAGCAGGTCGGCGGCGGCGAGCACCTCGCGCAGGATCGCGCCGCTGCCCATTAGCTGCACGCGCGGCTGGCCTTGCTTGGCGGCACCACCGTCGCGCAGCAGGTACATGCCGCGCAGGATGCCGTCTTCGGCGCCCGCCGGCAGCGCGGGATGCTGGTAGTTCTCGTTGAGCAGCGTGATGTAGTAGTAGACGTCTTCCTGCTCGGCGAGCATCCGGCGCACGCCGTCCTGCACGATCGTCGCCACTTCGTACGCGTACGTGGGATCGTACGGCACGCAGTTCGGGATCGACGCCGCGAACAGGTGCGAGTGGCCGTCCTCGTGCTGCAAGCCTTCGCCGTTGAGCGTCGTGCGGCCCGACGTTCCGCCGAGCAGAAAGCCGCGCGTGCGCATGTCGCCCGCGGCCCACGCCAGATCGCCGATGCGCTGGAACCCGAACATGGAGTAGAAGATGTAGAACGGCAGCGTCTGCACGCCGTGCGTGGAGTACGACGTGCCCGCGGCGATCCAGGAGCTCATCGCGCCGGCTTCCGTGATGCCTTCCTGGAGGATCTGACCCGCTTTGTCCTCGCGGTACCACATCAGCTGATCGGCGTCTTGCGGACGGTAGAGCTGACCGCCGGACGAGTAGATGCCGAGCTGGCGGAACATCCCTTCCATGCCGAACGTCCGCGACTCGTCCGCGACGATGGGCACCACGCGCGGGCCGACCGCCTTGTCGCGCAAGATCGTCGAGAGCGAGCGCACGAACGCCATCGTCGTGGAGATCTCGCGCTCGCCCGTCGAATCGAGCAGCGCGGCGAACGCCTTGCGCTCCGGCGCGGGGAGCGGTGCTTCGACGTTGCGCCGGCGCTGCGGCACCGAGCCGAGCTTCGCGATGCGATCGCTCAGGTATTTCGCCTCGCGCGAGTCCGGCGCCGGCTTGATAAGCGGGACGTTCTCCAGATCGCGGTCGGAGATCGGGATCGAGAAGCGGTCGCGGAACGACCGCAGCTGCTCGACCAGCAGTTTCTTCTGCTGGTGCGCGATGTTCATGCCTTCGCCCGCCGAGCCCATCCCGTAGCCTTTGATCGTCTTGGCGAGGATCACCGTGGGCGCGCCTTTGTGCTCGGTGGCGGCTTTGTACGCGGCGTAGACTTTGTACGGGTCGTGGCCGCCGCGGTTGAGCGCCCACACTTCGTCGTCGGTCAGGCGCTCCACGAGCGCGCGCGTCTCGGGATACTTGCCGAAGAAGTGCTCGCGCACGTAGTTGCCGTCGCGCGACTTGAGCGTTTGATAGTCGCCGTCGAGCGTCTCGCTCATCACCTTGACGAGCATGCCGCTGTGATCGGCGGCGAGCAGCGGGTCCCAGCGCGAACCCCAGATCACTTTGATCACGTTCCAGCCCGCGCCGCGGAACACGCCTTCGAGCTCCTGGATGATCTTGCCGTTGCCGCGCACCGGCCCGTCGAGCCGCTGCAAGTTGCAGTTCACGACGAAGATGAGATTGTCGAGCTTCTCGCGCGCGGCCATCGCGAGCCCGGCGAGCGATTCCGGCTCGTCGATCTCGCCGTCGCCCAAGAACGCCCAGACCTTGCGATCGTTCGCGTCCGCGAGCCCGCGGTCGTGCAGGTAGCGCATGTATCGCGCTTGGTACACGGCTTGCAGCGAGCCTAGGCCCATCGACACCGTCGCGAATTGCCAGAAGTCCGGCATCAGCCACGGATGCGGATACGACGACAGACCTTTGCCGTCGACCTCGCGCCGGAAGTTGTCGACCTGCTCCTCGGTGATGCGGCCTTCGATGAACGCGCGCGAGTAGATGCCGGGCGACGAGTGGCCTTGGAAGTACACGAGGTCGCCGCCCGCGGCATGCGACGGCCCGCGCCAGAAGTGGTTGAAGCCGACGTCGTACAGCGTCGCCGCCGACGAGAACGTCGCGACGTGACCGCCCAGCTCGCTGTGGTCTTTCTGCGCGCGTACCACCATCGCCATCGCGTTCCAGCGAATGTAGTGCCGCAGGCGCTCCTCGATCTCGGGGTCGCCCGGAAAATGCGCCTGCTCCTCGACCGCGATAGTATTGACGTACGGCGTCGTCTGCGCCGCCGGCGTGCGGACGCCGCGCGTCGCCGCGCGCTCCACGAGCGCGCGGACCAGCTCGCTGGCGCGGCCTGCGCCTTCGGCCTCGATCACGCCGTCGAGCGCATCGAGCCACTCGCGCGTCTCTTGCGGATCTGGCTGCGCTCCCGCCTTGGCGGCGGTGCCGTTGGTGGCGAGGGCGGCTTCGATGGACGAGTCGATCATGGCGGTCCTTCGGGCGAGCGCGGTCCGCCTATGGTAACGCGGCCTGGAGCGGCGTCCGTCCGCCAAGCTCGCGCCGGCACCATCCAATTCTTCGATTGAACCGTCACCGACGGGGGATTGGCTGGGCCGCGAGGTGGAATGGATGGTCATGTCGACCGCATGGTCGGAGCTCTCGCTGGACGTCGACCGCGCCAGCATCGTCCCGATCTATCGCCAAATCTACGAGCGGCTGCGCGACGGAATCCTCGCCGGCGCGTTCCCCGAAGGCACGCGGCTGCCGCCGGAGCGTACGCTGGCCGAGCGCCTCGCAGTGAACCGCTCGACGGTGGTGCACGCCTACCGCGACCTCGCCGCCGACGGCTTGATCTCGCAGCGGGTGGGCTCGGGCTCGCGGGTCGCGTCGCTGGACGGCGGGCGTCCCGACCGCTCGCCCGGCGTCCCGTGGTGGGTCACGCTGCCGCCGTGGCGGGTCGGCCAGTTCCCCACCGTGCTGGGCGAGCTCGCGGCCGCGGAGCACGGCGACCTGATCGCGTTCGTGCAAGGCGTGCCGCCGGCCGA
>Ga0066662_10000212_pt1 | contig 24552 bp, 26 predicted proteins | sample GraSoiAngelo_111_FD_133939 | JGI IMG/M metagenome (GOLD analysis project Ga0066662, IMG submission 133939) | Grasslands soil microbial communities from the Angelo Coastal Reserve, California, USA - 14_0903_12_40cm | ecosystem: Environmental > Terrestrial > Soil > Grasslands | place: USA...
CGCGTCCGGCTTGACGTCGGGCAGCTGCACGGACGTGTCGTTCGCGACGCAGGGCATGACCGTCGTCAGCAAGCAGGGCACGGCCCAGCTCGGTTCGACGACGTTCGGCACGACCGTCGCGAGCAATCCGACCGGCTGCCATGCCGTCAGCGGTGGCACGAGCTGCACGTTCGCGCTCGCGGCGGCTGCGCCGGCGACGGATTTCTTCATCACGTCGTACGACCAGGCGCCGGTGAGCGGGGCGATCCCGAACACGGCGCACGTGCTCGCGACGTTCCAGCAGCTCGGGATGCCGATCGTCGCGCGCCAGGTGAACAACCTGGCGTTCACGATGGGTGGCGTGGTCGCATCGCTCGCGCTCGGCAACGATGCGGTGACGTCCGCCGCCGCGCAAGGCACGCAGGTGAAGAAGACGGTCTCGCTGATCCCGAAAGACGCATCGGGCGAAATCATTTTGACGTCCGCCGGCGACACCACGCTCGACCGCCCGATCACCGTGACGCTGAGCGAGTCGAACGGTTCCGGCCACAGCTACTTGAGCACCGACAACGGCACGACGCACGCGACGCTGCCCGTCAACGTCGCGGACGGCTCGACGGCCGTCACGCTCGTGTACGACGGCGGCGGCAACGCGCCTGATCCCGCGGCGCCCGCCAACGCCTACAAGGCTACGGTTACCGCGTCGGTCGCGTCCAGCAACGACGACACCACCGGCGCGTCGCTGAACACCGCCGCGACGAAGTCGTTCGATCTCGCGCCCGTGTTCCTCGTCGCGTCGCATCTCGACGCGACGGACCACAACGGCGCGGGCTTCGCGGCGGGTTCGCCGCCGACGTTCACGTTCACGAACATCCCGCCGTCGTCGGGTCTCACGCAAGGCATGATCAACGTGGTCGCGGCGGAAGCGGCGACGACGTCGACGTACGCGTCCGGCTTGACGTCGGGCAGCTGCACGGACGTGTCGTTCTCGCAGACCGGCACGGCGCCGGCCGCCGGCGCGCCGGTGTCGCTCGCGTTCACGCCGGTGCTCGGGGCGAACCCGACCACGTCGCCGTGCTCGTTCAGCGCGGTCGACGGCGCCGGTACGACCGTTGCGGTCACCACCGTGTACTCCGCCACCGGCGGTTCCGGTACCGTCGTGATCCCCGGCAACGGCTCGTCGAGCCTGCTCGCGGACGGCGACTTCTCGGCGCCGGCACTCGCGACGAACAGCACGTCCGTTTGCACCACGTCGTTCGGGAGCTGGGCGGCGTGCCAGGACAATCCCGCGTTCTACAACGGCAACGGCGGGCAGAATCTGCCGGTGCCGACGAGCGGCCAGGGCGCGTATCTTGCGAACCCGGGGCAGAACGGCACGCAGGGATCGTTCCGGCAAACCGTCACGGCGAGCTCGCAAGTGACGGTCACGCTGAGCTACAATGGCGCCAAGATTGCCAGCGATGCGAACTCGGGCTTGTTCGGCGTCAGCCTCAACGGCGCGTGCACGTCGCCGGACTTCCAGCCCAACTCCACGTTCATCTTGGACTTTAGCCCGACGACGGCGTGGAAGACGTTCTCGCACAGCGTCACGATCTCGGGATCGTGCGAGATCATCGTCAATGGAATCGGCGAGCTGTCGAACTTCACGCTTCAGTAGACGCCGCTACGGCGGCGGCAGCGGTCTAGCTGCTGCCGTCGCCGTTCGGGTCCACCCATCCGCTCGAGCGCATCATCGCGACGTTGCGCTTCGCGCGGTTGCCGACTTGCGTGTACCACGCCGAGTCTTTCATTTGATCCGCGGCCCGGTTGTACTGCGCCGTTTTCGTTGCCGCATCGCTCGCCGCGACCGCGGCGTTGATCGCGGCGCGGGCCGACGGGAATCCCATCCAGCCGGCGACGCCGAGGTTGTACGTCATGTCGACGACGACGAACCGGCGCGCGTCGCTGAGCTTGTCGAACACGCCCGGCGCGAGCGTGCTTTTCGCATCGTTCACGTAACCGGGTAGCATCTGGTTGAACGTCGAGTCGGCTTGCGCCTGCGTGAGCGCCGTCGTCCCGGCGATCACGCCCGCGACGTCGGTCACGCCGGCTTTCTGTAAAATGGCCTTCGCGTTGGCGTTCTGCAGGTTGAAGCCGTACGCGATCGTCGGGATGCCGACGGTGTCGTGATACATGCGCAGCCGGCAGCCCTCGTTGACGGCGATGCGCCGGCGGACTTCGGCGGTCCATTGTTGCGGTGTCATGGCCATGGCTCTCTCCCCCTTCGAGCGCCTAGTGGAGGCGGGTCATCTTCACGATGCGCACCGGCGGTGCGAGCATCTCGCCGTTCGCGTGCATGCGCTGGATCTTGCGCACGACGTCCGCACCGCGAACCACCTTGCCGAACGCCGCATAGCCGGGGCCCGTGGGGCCGCCGGCGTCGAGAAACCGGTTGTCGCCGATGCACAGGAAGAACTCCGTCGAGCCGGAGTTCGGATCGGACGTGCGCGCCATCGAGATCGCGCCGTCGGTATTGTGCAGCCCGGTCTTGCTCGTGGGCTCCAGTGGGATCGGATGCGGGTTGGGCGCTTGCGGGTTGAGGCCGCCTTGGATCACCTCGATCTTCGAGCCCGGTTCGTTGGCCTTGCTGACGGTTCGGTAGAACGTCGCGCCGTTGTACGCGCCGGTGTCGACGTAGTGCAGGAAATTCGCCGTCGTCACGGGCGCGCGCGCCGGGTCGAGCCGGACGATGATCGCGCCCGCGGACGTTTGGATCGTTACGTCGACCGGTGCTCTCGCGCGGGATGCGGCGGAAGCCGGCGAGGTGGCGGCGACCAACGTGCCGGCGCAAAGCGTGAGTACGGTGAGCATCCTGACGTAACGCATGCGGGGCCGTTTCGGCCGGCGGCCTGACCTCTCCCGGCAGGGGTACGGCGGCGCGACGGCCGAGCACGCACCGTGGTTCGTCCGTCGTGAGCGCTTCACTGTATTTCGGCGACGTCGTCCGCGACGGCGACACGCTGCGCGACCGCGGGCTGCGGCTGGCCGGCGGCCTGCGCGCGCTCGGCGTTCGCGAAGGCAGCGTGGTCGCGGTGCTGCTGCGCAACGATCCGGTGTTCGCCGACGTGATCCACGCGTGCCGGATCGCGGGCACGTATTACTGTCCGCTGAACTGGCATTTCACGCCGAGCGAGATCGGGTTCATCCTCGCTGATTGCGGCGCGCGCGTCGTCATCGGGCACGGCGATCTGCTCGACGCGGCGGGGGGCGTGCTGCCCAACGGTGCGACGGTGCTGCGCGCCGGCGCCGCGAACGCGTTCGCGGACTACGAGGCGTGGCTTGCGGCGCAGCCTGCGTACGACGGGCCGGACGTGTCGCCCCGCGGGCTGATGGGCTACACCTCGGGCACCACGGGGCGGCCCAAAGGCGTGCTTCGCGCGCCCGTGCCGGTTGATGCGCTCCCGGCGCAGCAGGCCGCGATGCGCGAGCTCGTGCGCACGGTGTACGGCATCGAGGACGGCTGCCGCACGGTGCTGTCGGCGCCGCTGTACCACAGCGCGCCCGCGTCGATCGCGCAGCACACGCTGCTGTACGGCGAACGGCTCGTGCTCGCGCCGCGTTTCGAGGCCGAGGAGACGCTCGCGCTGATCGAGCGCCATCGCGCCGACGTCACGTACCTCACGCCGACGATGTACGTGCGATTGCTGCGGCTGCCGGACACGGTGTGGAACCGCTACGACATCTCGTCGCTGCGCTTCGTCGCGTCCACGGGCGCGCCGTGCGCGCCGGACGTGAAGCGCGCGATCATCGCGCGGCTCGGCCCCGTGGTGCACGAAACGTACGCGTCGACGGAGGCGGGGCTGATCACGATCGCATCGTCGGCCGACGCGCTGGCGCGGCCAGGCACGGCGGGGCGGCCTGCGGGGGCGGCGGAAGTGCGCATCATCGACGAGTCGGGACGCGCGTGCGCGCCGGGCGAGATCGGGATGATCTACGGCCGTCAGCCGGCGTATCCGGATTTTACGTACCACAACTTGCCCGACGCGCGGCGCGCGATCGAGCGCGACGGGCTCGTGACGCTCGGCGACATGGGATATCTCGATGCCGACGGCTATCTGTTCGTGTGCGACCGCGGCGCCGACATGGTGCTGTCGGGCGGCGTGAACATCTATCCCGCGGAGATCGAGCACGCGCTGCTGCGGCTGCCCGGCGTGCTCGACTGCGCGGTGATCGGCGTGCCCGACGCGGAGTTCGGCGAACGGCTGCACGCGTTCGTGCAGCCCGAACCCGGCGCGGAGGTGCTGCCGGAGCTGCTCGCGGCGCAACTGCGCCGCGTGCTCGCGGGCTACAAGGTGCCGCGCACGTTCACACTGGCGGAGTCGCTGCCGCGCGACGACAACGGCAAGATCGCGAAGCGCCGCCTGCGCGAGGAATTCGCACGCGAGCCGCGCGACGCCGGAAAAAGCGTCGGGGTCGAACGGTGACCGCGCCCCGGCGTCGAGCCTGATCCGATTTTTTTCTTTTATTTGCCAAGCTCACGCAATGCGGCGCGCCGTCGTTCGAGCACCATTTCTGCGACGGTTATCTGAGCGCCAAAGTCGGGATCATACGGCGTCAAGCGAAGGCCGTCTGCCGATTCGGTGAGGTATACGGTGTCGCCGGCCGCGATCTTGAGCCGGGCAAGGGTATCCTTCGGAAGCACCACGCCGACACTGTTTCCGACACGGGTCGATGTAGTAGAACGGAAACGCGTAGATGTGGCGCTGGCGCTGCCATAGGCATCCCGCTCCGTTTGACCGTGCTTGCGCGAACTTCCCGTCATCGGGAGTCGAGCGCTGAGCGGGCGTCGAACCCGTCGCGTCGATGAACATCGGCAACGTGCCCGCGCAGCTCGCGTCCGACCGGCCGGACTTGCTTGCGCCGTCCGTTGCGGACGCCGTGCGCGCTTGGGATGCAAGCGTGCCCGCGGATGCGCTGTGGGTGGCTGAGATCGATCCGCAGCTCGCGGACACGGCCGCGTTCTGCGAACGCTACGGCGTGCGCATGGACCGCTCGGCGAACTGCGTCGTGCTCGCCGCGCGGCGCGAAGGCCGCAGCTGGTACGCCGCATGCGTGGTGCTCGCGACCACGCGCGCCGACGTGAACGGTCTGGCGAAAAAACACCTCGGGGCGAAGAAGATCTCGTTCGCTGCGATGGATGACGCGACGACGGCGAGCGCGATGGAGTCCGGCGGCATCACGCCATTGGGATTGCCCGCGGATTGGCCGATCCTGATCGACGCCGCCGTCGCTGCCGCCGAACGCGTCGTGATCGGCAGCGGCGTGCGACGCTCGAAGATCTCGCTGCCCGGCGCCGCGCTCGCGCAGCTGCAAAACGCCGTCGTGCTGACCGGTCTCGGCCGCACGACGGCGTGAGCGTCGCTGGGTTCGCCGGAGCTTACGGCGACGACAGTTCTACGAGCTGGTCGTCGTTTGCGCCCAGGTTGATGATGTAGAGGATGTCGTTGAGGCTTGCCGACGTTTCGGTGAGGTTGCTCGCGAACGGCATCGGCGGGCCGTTGTTCCACGAGTTGCTCGTCGGGTCGTAGTAGTACACGCTCGTGGCGACCGGCGATCCCGAGCCGGGGTAGCCGCCGGCGACGTAGAGCCGGCCCAGGATCGTGCCCGCGTGCTGGTAGACCAGGGCGGTCGGAAGCGGCGCAACGGTCGCCCACGTGTTGGTCGACGGGTCGTACCGTTCCACGGTCGTCACCGCGGCCGAGGTGGCGCTGCGTCCGCCGATGACGTAGATGAAGCCGTTGAGCACGCCGACCGCGACATCGTCGCGCGGCGTGGGCATCGCGGCCAGGTCGGCCCATGAGTCGGTGTCGGGGCTGTACGCCTCGGGGGTCGCGACGAGTGTCGTGCCGCTGCTGTCGCCGCCGAACACGTACAGGCGTCCAGCCGCCGCGACCGCGCGGTGATGGAATCGCGCGTGGTTCATCGCGTGGTAGCTGGCCCAACCGATCGGCGGGATCGTGCCCGGGCAGACGGTGGGGGGGACATCCGGCGGGCTGCCGGGGTTCGGGACGCAGCTGGGTGACGGATCGTAGCCCTCGACCGCGTTCGAGATGTTGCTGCCGCCGTCGCGGCCGCCCACGACGAAGAACTTGCCGGCGAGACCGTCGCCGGAGACGAAGTCGCGTGGGACGTTCATGTTCGTCAGCGTGGTCCACGTGGTGGTCGACGGGTCGTACGACTGCGTCGAGCCCGTATTGACGAAGGACGCTGCGGGCTTCGTGGTGCCGCCCGCGAGATACACGAGGCCGTTGAGAACGCCGGCGGCGCCGTTCTGGCGCGGGAGGCCGGTCGCGGTGCGCGTCTTCCACGTCACGCTCGGCACGCTGCTCACGGTGAACGCGAGCACGATGGTGGAAAGACCGTCGCCCGGTGACGCGCCCGACGTGTTCGGCGGCGTCGACGCAAGCGTGATTTTCGCCGACACGTTGACCGCGTGCGGCGTGATCGTGAGCGTGTTGCCGCTCTGCGTCGCCGTGAAGTTCGACGTGTTGCTGCTGAGGACGCTCAGCGTGGGCGCGCCGGGGACGCCGAGCGGGATGACGCTGCCGTGCGCGTCGGAGATCGTGACGTTGAAGTTCGTCGCGTTCAGGCCCGTGATCGTCGCATTGCACGTCGCGGAGATATCGCTCGCGCCGGTGATCGTGGAGCCCGTGCAGTTGGTGCCGCTCGCCAGCGTGACGCCGGCCGGCGCGGTGACCGTGAACGTGCCCGCGTTCGCGTCGAGCGTGAACGTGAGCGAGTTGATCGCGCCCTGCTGCACCGCCGCGACGGCGCGCTGCTGCGAGATGACGTTGCCGGTCGCGTTGCCGGCGCTGAAGCCGTCGTATGCGGCGATCGTGAGCGCGTCGTTGCCCAGCGGGAGATCGATCGTCTCGGTGCACTTGATGTTGTTCGCGTTGGACGGGTCGGTGCCGCACTGGCCCGGTGAGTTCGGGTTCTGCGCGGTCGACGTCACTTGGAACGTGGTGCTCTGCGGCAGCCCGCCCGCGGGCGTGATGGGCGCGTTCGTGCTCGGGTTGTTGACCGCGGTCAGCGTGACTTTGATCGCGGCCGTGGCGGCCGTGATGTACTTCGGCTGCCGCCCCGGAGACTGCGCCGCGCGCTGCTTCGCGCTCGGCCCTTTCGGGACGATGAACGTGAGCGTGACCGGCGCGGTGCCGGACGCCGATGCGCCCGAGCCCACCGGCGGCGTCGCGTGCGTGGTGCCGCCTCCGCCGCCGCAACCGGTGAGGAGAACGGCTGCCGTCAAGAAGGCCGCGGCGGGACGAAAAACGGTCAACACGGGCACCTCAAACGAAAGGGCGACGGAACGCGAGCCGCCCGCGCATCCTCAGAGAGGCGCTGGACGGGGCTAGGATGCTCGGTACGTAGATGCGGCCCGTCTGCCCTTCCGCCGGCCGTCAAAAAGGCGCGAACTCGCGGCCTCAGCCCACCCGGACCTCGTCCCATGTCTGCGTTTGAGGAGGTGGAACCGGCGCCGGGGCGAGATGACGTGCCTGCCGGCAGCTTGGTGGTGCAATGAGACTGACCAGACGTTCGCTCGTGTCTGCGATCCTCGGTGTGGCGCTGGTGCTCGCGCCGGCCGGTGCGAGCGCGTCGAGGCACCATACCGCCGCGAGCGCTCCGGTCACGGCGGGGTCGCTGCAGCTCTTCGCGAGCGAGCGCGCCGCGCAGGCGCATTGCCCGCGCGACGTGGTCGTGTGGCTGAACACCAACAGCGGCATCTACCACGAGAAAGGGATGCGCTGGTACGCCAACACGAAGTCCGGCGCGTACGTGTGCCGGCGCGAAGCCGACGCGGCCGGCAATCGCGACACGCGGAACGGTCAGTAGCCTTACCGGAACGGCGCCGGCATGGACATCGAGATCCCGCAGTATTGCCGCAGGTGCGGCACGATGCTCATCGACGGCGCCTGCCCAACCTGTCCGGCACATGCGTCCGGTCCCGCGCCGCCGAGACCGGCCTCAGCCACCGCAACCGCGGTTGTATCAGCGCAGCATGCTGCACCGCTCACGGCTCATCAGCGGCCGGTTCTTCCGGAACCGCCCAGCACGTGGTTTTCGAGCGTGCCGACGCCGGACGCCGCGCGACGCGGGATACGCTGGCGATACGCGCGCATGTGGAATTGGGGCGCGTTCTTGCTGTGCCCGCTTTGGCTGATCAACCACGGCCGGCCCGTACGCGCACTGGTGTTCATGCTGCTCAGCGTCGTCCCGTTCTTGTGGGTGTTCGCATTCGGAATGGCGATCGCGTACGGAATCAAAGGCAACGCGGTCGCTTCGACCAGCCGCGACTTCGCCGACGATACGCAGTTCGTCGCAGTGCAGAACGCATGGCGCAATGCCGGCTTCGGACTCCTCGCCTTGCTCGTCGTCCTCGTGGCCGGCTTCATGAGCCTTGTGCTCGCACTGCGCGGCGCGTAACCGTGCCTTCGTCGCGACGACGGAATCCACGATGCGGGATTTCGCGCGAACGCGTGCGATACTGTCACCATGAGATTGTTTGGGCGGCGGGCGATTCGCGGCTCGGGGCACGGCGCCGTGCTGGCGGCGATTCGGACGTTGCTGGCGGACGGTAAGGCGCGTTCGGCCGACGAACTTTGCGCGCTCGGCGTCGAGCACGGCCTGTTGGCCGAGGGAACGATTCCGAACTACGTGCGCAACGCGATCAAGACGCTGCTCGATCGGCAGCGCGACCGTGGCGAGGCGCCGGAGTTCGTGCAGCTTCGCGACGGGCGGTACCGGGTGGACTTGCCGGTCGACGCGTTCGGCGGACACGACGATCCGGTTCCGGTGGATGCTGCGATCGAGGCGCTGATCGCGCGGCTCGCTTCGAGTGCGTACCGCAAGACGGCGCTCGAGGCGGGCGACGGGCCGAACATCGGCGCGCCGTTCGAGCGCGACGTTGCGGCCGCGTTCGCGGCGCTCGGGCTGCGGTCCGAGCGGTTCGGTGGAGAAGGTGCGCCCGACGTCGTTGTGACGGCGCCGCTCGGCGACCGCGCGTATACCGTCGTCGTGGAGTGCAAGACCGTCGCGGGCGACGACGGCGTCGTGAAGAACCCCGTGGCGCAAGAAGCGGGGCGGTTGCGCGATGCCGTGCGCGGTGATTATGCGGTGCTGGTTGGGCCGGCGTTTCCGCACTCCGATGAGATCGACGGCGAGCTCGCGACGCATCGGGTGGCGCTGTGGACGGTCGAGGATCTCGGCGTGCTGCTGCGCGCGCATGCGGTGCATGCGATCCGGTGGTCGCGGTTGGTGCCGTTGTTTGCACCCGGGCGTATGTCGGCGGCGATCGCGGCGTTCGCGTACGCGCACGTGCACGGCGAGCGCAAGCGCGCGCACGTGGCGTACCGGTACGTGCTCGAAGAGGGGCTGCGGTATCAGGAGCTGCTGGCCGGCGCCGATCCGGAGGTGCAGCGGACGTCGGCGCCGCTGACGGTCGAGGCGCTGGCGGTGCTGGTGAACGAGCGGCTCGCGCGCGAAGGCGAGCTCGGGCGGGTGTCGATCGAGGACGTGCGCGGGGCGGTCGTGTACGGCACGCACGCGCTCGTGGACACGCTGGCGGTGGACGGGGAGCGGGTTACGGTGGAGATGCGGTCGGCGGAACGGCGACCTGCACGATAAAGACCCGCGCGTACTCCTTGAGCCAGCAGCGCATCCACGATCGCGAAACTCTACGGTGGCCTACGCGACGCCTTCGGCGGCTCGACCTTTCCGGACGGCTTACGCGTAAGGCTCCGCCCGGTTTTCCCGTACGACGCGACCCAGCGCCGCAGGATGTGGCGCCTGAGGAGATTCAAGACGACTAGGCTATGCTCTGGATCTCGCTCGGCACGGTCGGCTGCGACGTTCGTTACGGCGTTGTCGCAGGCGGTGCGTCCGGTGTCATGTAGTTTCGAAGGTACGTCACTTTGATGCGTGTCTTGAGCGGAACGAGTTTCGTCTCCCAGTCCTTGTCGTTGGTCACAAGATGGGTGACCTGGGCGACGATGCCAGTCGCCGCGACAAGTGCGTCCGGAGCGCGAAAGTTGTAGGTTGCGCGTAAATTTGCGGCTTCTTGCGCGACGAAGAGGTCGGTGGAAAGAAGCTTCAGGTGCGCTGTGTGCGTAAGGAAATCGTGGACATGCGCCGCTGCACGCGGGCCGGCTTTGAGCGGCCGCACGAGGAGTTCCATGGCCGTCACCGGAGATACCACGGCCTCGTTGCGACCGGACATGACAAACTCGTCGATCAGAATGGTCGCGAGGCCGTGCGTCTCATCGGCTTCGGGCGTGCCGAAATAAGCGATGAGGACCGAAGTGTCGATGAGCACACGGTCCCCAGGTTGAATGCGTTTCTCGAAGCCGTTGCGATTCAGCCCCACGTGCCGCGTTCATCGCGAACGTAATCGACGTTCTCGTCTGTCGTCCCATCGAAAACGTCGGCCAATGCGCCAGCGTAGGTGCGAGGCAACACGCGGACCGTGAACTCACGCATCGCGCCGGTGTCGATGACGACGACGCGCTGACCCGGCGTGATGCCGTGACGCTCCGCGACGAGGCGCGGAATGGTCATCTGATTCTTCTCGCGGACGGCGGCCTCGATTTCAATTTTCGGCATGTGGTGCTGTCCTCGGAGCCGCTCAGAGGGCTCCCACTGTAAACTCTACTTCCGAGTCTACCATAGTGGTCGTACCAATTCAAGGCAGTCTGACCAGCGTCTCTTCCTCCAACGAGCCTTTAAAGTCGGATTTCGGGACAACCTTGGGATGGGCCTAGGAAGCAGGCGCAAAGTCCTCGTCAACAAGCGTCGTTTAGCTTGGCATCCGCTGCTGGGCGAGTTCTGTCGCGAGCTTTGCGTAGAGGTCGCCGCCGGCGAGGCGGGCTGCGGCGTTGGCTGCTGTGATTTGGCGGCCTTCGAGCGTCTCGAGCTCGTTCCAGGCGAACGGCGTGGCCATCGGGAGATCCGGATCGCCGACCAGCGCGTACGGCAGGCGGCTGAAGCGGCCGACCGCGTTCGATGAGACCGTGCACTCGATGCGCGGAACGTTATGCAGCTCGTGCGGGCGCGACTCGTGCACGAGCATCGTGGGGTGGCGCGCGATCGCGCTGTCGACGGCGCCGTGCAGCCACGTGCGGACCGCGTCGTACGCCGGCGCGCCGGCGAGCGGGATGAAGAGCGCGGCTTCCTCGGCTTCGAACATCGGGATCGCGTCGAGGCCGCGTTCGTTGAGGACCGCGCGCAGTGCGAGCAGCGCTTCTTTGAGCAGCGGTTGGCCGGCGCCGCCGACCGGACGAACGAGGATGCGCGCGACGCCGACGCGCTCGGCGTCGTGCGGACTCGGCGTCCAGGAGTGCAAGCCGACGCCGCCGCGGTGCGCGAACCAGAGGATCGTGCTCTCGGCGCACGTTGGGTAGGTGTGCAGGCCGCTCGGCGTCGTGACGGTGGTGCGCGGGATCGTTGCGGGCAGCGGCTTTGCCCAGGTGCCGCCGGAGTAGGTCGGCTTGGTGCCGAGGCCGTCGGGGTAGTACGACGTCGTCAGCGGGATGTTGGGGAAGTTCGCGACGATGAGCGGCGCGACGCGCTCGTAGTGGGCTAGGATCGCGCGGTGCTGCGGTTCCGTCGCGCGAAACGCTGGAAGAGACACCCGGGGTCCTCCTGGTGGTAGCGACTGCGCGGGTTCTAACGAGCCGTCGCGTGGTCGTGGGATTCTCGATGCTAGATCGGCGGGTGGTGCGTGGTTCTTTCGCTTTGAGACCGGTTTTGTCTCAGTGGCGGTGTTTTCGGTGGCGGTGGTCTCGCCGTCCTTGATGTTCATGCGGCGCGTGGGATAGAACAGTGCGCGCCGCTCGGCGCGCGCTGACACCACTGAACCGACATCCAACGACCGCGGGAAAAATTGCATGCCAGTCCGGTTTCGCGCGACCGCTCATGACGCGTAACGCGTGGCGAGCGTTCACGGGGATGTTCCTTCGTGAATTGCTCGAATCGCTCGCCCTGGTCGTCATCCTGGGTCTGCTTCCGGTCGCGGCTCACTGGCTGTTTTCGCTCGAGAAGGCCGGTGACTCGCGCGACTGGGTCGCGCCGGAACTCTACCTTTTCGTGATGGTCACGTCTGGGCACGCCGCCGCCGAAACATTTCGAGGCGCCCAGCACCTCATCCGAACGGTGGTTTTCATCGTCAGCTCCCTCGGTGTGCTCGCCAGTGCCGGAGCCTACGGTCTCCTTTACGTCCGAACGACGTCGCACGACGCACGCGCGGCCGAAGCCTGGTTGCAGTCCAACGTGTTCCACGCAATGCTTGTTGCCGCGGTCGGGTACACGGCTTACCGCGGGTTCACCATTTTAGGGGGCTTGAAGAGGAAAGCGACGAAGACCACGTCAGGAGATCGACAATAGAAATGAGCGACATTGTAATCCGAGTATATGAAGTAATCCTCGTCGCATTTGTCGTGACTGGGCCGCCGACGGTCATCTGTGTCATCGTGGCGTTCTCCCGGGAAATGATCCGCGCCATTCGTCGCGGAGACTTCGATCAGGTCCGCTAGCGACGACGACACTAGATAGCGGACGTAGCCGGCTCCTTCACGGACCTCGACCGAGATTGGCAGTATCATGAAAACCTCGTCTCGGCAATCGCGACGGTGAATCTGACGGGATCCGCGTGAGCTACCGTCCGCGTGTCGGTGCGGTTATGCGCTGCGCCGCGCACGAGCCGTGCGGTGAGCGGCCACGTTGCCGCGAAGCGGCTCCAATCTCGCAATCGCCTTCGCGACGGGCGAATGCCTGGCATCGTACAAATCTACCGCGTATTGCGCATTCAGCCAGAATCCCGCGGACGGGCCCAAGACGCGCTCGAGCCGCATCGCGGTGTCGGTCGTGATTCCACGTTTGCCGTTGACGATCTCATTGAGCCGGTGGTACGTGATACCCAAGTGCTGGGCGAGCAGCGTTTGCGTGATCCCGAGCGGCTCGACGAATTCACGAACGATGATCTCGCCGGGGGTTGTGGGACGGCGGTGTGCCGGAATGCGTAGTACCATGCGTGTCGTGACCCCAATAGCCTGAGAAGTCAGTGATAGTCGACGATTTCGACGTCGACGGGGCCGGCATCCGTCCACCGAAAGCAGATCCGGTATTGATCGTTGATTCGGATAGAATGCTGGGCGCACCTCGGACGTTCGTCCCTTACTGGAAGGACAGTATCCGTGATTTCTTGAGGCTACCTACAATCGCTTAGAGAATCTGACGATGATCGATCTGGCCCCGATGCGAATCGCCCTGCGCACGCTATCCCGGTTGAAGGATGCCGAGCAATACTTCGTGTGGGGCTGGTTCGCAACCGGTGCGCGGAACTATCTCTACCGCGCGGGCATTTCCGACGACCACATCGGGGCGAAGGCCTTGTTTCCGGAGGACCGGCGCATGCCGTACGACGGCCCTTCGGCCAGCCCGAGTACGGATCTGCTCCAATCCATCGAGCGGCTCCGCGAACTTCCCCGTGACCACCTGCTCGCTTTGCGGGACTGGTACCTGTGGCACAACCGCGAACCGCTCTACCGCCTCGATCTGACCGACGCGGATATCGGATCGCCACGCGTCATGCCCGACGATATCTGGCCCGATGAAGCCGCTTATCCGAGTGCAAACGATGGAACGCTCGAATTTCGCTCCGACAGGGACGGCGCCGTGAACGTCCGCGCTTTCCTGAATGCAGCGTGGCAGGATCCATGACGGGCACCGGAGTTCTGGTCAACTTCGGGGTGGGCCAGTCTTCGGGTGACGTCACCATCCGGCAGTCGAATGAGACCGGTTTTGCCTCACTGGGCGCCGTTGCGGTGGCGGTGCTCTCGCGGTCCTTGATGTTCAAACGGCGCGTGGGATAGAACAGTGCGCGCCGCTCGGCGCGCGCTGACACCACTGAACCGACATCCAACGACCGCGGGAAAAATTGCATGCCAGTCCGGTTTCGCGCGACCGCTCATGACCGTAATGCGTGGCGTGCATTCTTGGGGGTGTTCCTCCGTGAATTGCTCGAATCGCTCGCCATGATCGTCATCCTGGGTCTGCTTCCGGTCGCGGCTCACTGGCTGTTTTCGCTCGAGAAGGCCGGTGACTCGCGCGACTGGATCGCGCCCGAGCTCTACCTTTTTGTGATGCTAACGTCAGGGCACGCCGCCGCCGAAGCATTTCGAGGCACCCAGCACCTCATGCGAACGGTGGTTTTCATCGTCAGCTCCCTCGGGGTGCTCGCCAGCGCCGGAGCCTACGGTCTCCTTTATGTCCAACCGATGTCGCACGACGCACGCTCGGCCGAAGTCTGGTTGCAGGCGAACGTCTTCCACGCAATGCTTGTTGCCGCGCTCGGGTACACGGCTTACCGCGGGTTCACCATTTCGAGGGATTTGCAAACCAAAGCGACGAAGACCGCAACAAGAACCGGAGAGACAGACTACTGATGACCGACATTCTCGTTCGAATACTTGAAGTGATCATTGCGGCGTATATCGTGATTTGGCCCGCGGCGATCATCTGCATCGCGATCGAGTTCTCCCGGGACGTGATCCGCGTCGCGCGCAGGGGCGGCATCGGTCGGGTCCGCTAGCGACAACGACCAGCCGCCGAATCGTCGCGTTAGGCGCGCCGCCGGGCGTGGCCCAGCGCGTCGTCCATCTGGCCGGCGCGCATCGTTACGAGCGGTGTGGGCGATGGAGGTCAGCATCGGCAAGCCCGCAGCGTCGACGGTCGGCCGCGACCGTCACACTGCGGCGTTCGCGTCAGGGATAGAAGAGCGCCGTGCCGGCGGCGCGGCAGGTTCGGCTACGTCCGCGCGCGGGGGACGTGGCGTACCGAGGGCTCGACGCGCGTGTTTGCGGCCGGGCTCGCGAGTTGGCGTTCGAGGTCTACGAAGGCGTCGATGATTTCGCGGGCGTCGAACGTTCGATTTCGCGCCTGGGCTTTGGGTTGCTTCAGGATGCCGGCTTCGACGAGCCGCGCGATTCCGTCGTTGACGGCGACGACACTCCGTCCCGTCAGTTCGACCGCGCTCTTGACGGTGAGAACTGGTGCCCCGGGGATGATGGTGAGCAGCGCGTGGACGGCGGAATGCCCGCGCGTGCTTCCGAGCCGCTCGTGCCACCGCCGCTGAATGTTGCCGATACGCTGCTCGAACGATTCCGCATCGTGCGCGGCGCGAATGCATGCGCCGGCAAACATGGCGATCCAGCCTTCGATGCTTCGCGTTGCGGCATTCGATGTTGCCTTGCCGCGGTAGCGCGTGGCCGTGAGCGCCGCGACGTACTGCTCGGCGTGCGTCGCGAGCACGAGCGACACCGGCGGAAAGACGCGCTTTGCGAGGCCGCGCCGGCGCAGGACCATGTGGATGAGCGCGCGGCCGACGCGCCCGTTGCCGTCGACGAACGGATGGATCGTCTCGAACTGCGCATGCGCGATCGCCGCTTGCGCCACCGCCGGCAATGCGTCGTCATTGCAGAACCGGCACAGATCGGCGAGGAGCTCTTCGACGAGTTCCGGCGGTGGGGGGACGAAGGCGGCGCCGCACGGATTGTAGCTGCTGCCGCCGATCCAATTCTGAATCGTGCGAATCCGCCCGGCGTGGACGGAGAGCCGCGTACGCACCAGCAGACGCCGATGCGTTTCGAGCAGGCGATCCACCGTCACGTCGTCGCGGTTTCCGGCGCCTTCGACCGCATAAGCCATCGCGTCGATGTTCGCGAGCACATCAGCGGCCGTGACGTCGTTGACCGGTTCGCCCCGATCCCGCGCCGCGTCGGCTTGAAGCAACCGGCGGGGCCCGATCTCGAGACCTTCGATGCGGGACGACGCGACCGATTCGGCCCGCAGCAGCAACCGCGCCAAGGCTTCGGTATCGCCAAGAGCAACCGCGCCGCGATCGATCTCGGCTATCCCGCGCTCGGCGTCGGCGATGTCGGCGACGACCGAGCCTTCGAGATGAAAAATCCGACCTTGCAAATGGTCCGGAACGTACGCCTCGTAGTTGCAGCCGCGACGGTCTCGCCGCGTCAGCCCTGGGCCGTCCGCGTCGGGTCCCCACCATCGGCGTAAGAACTCAGCCACGAAGCCTGCATATTACGGCTTTCACGAGAAACCTTTAATAAGGGAGGGTGATGTGCCGGTTTTGGCGATGCCGCGGTTCGCGGGGGGTGGGGCAGATGATTCTCCCGTAGACGCTCCATATTGCGGCTAATTCGTGGGGCTGCTGGTGCCAGCAGCTAATATAAACGCGCTCTCGCGGCGCGGCCGTGCCGCGAATGCTTGGCGGTGGCGAGTAGACTGCGCGCGAGCTGTTGATACCAATGGTGCCCTCGAACGGATCGCCGAGCAAGTCCGCACGCGCGAAATGCAAGTTGCCGGTCGAAATGAGGCTGAGAAATTTTGACAGGCTCATGTATCGCCAGACTTTGTCGTCGTCTCGAGGTCGAGTTCGAGCGCCATCGCGAATCCGCGCCGCCATGGCTATGAGCTGCCTTGTGTCAAAGCCGACTCCAGTCTGCGGGGGTTCTTGTGAGTATGCGAATGCCGAGGATCAGTTAGATCGGTCGTGCCGAAGATTGTCGTAAACCAGCGGAAAGGCTCTTCTGACAAGGAACGCGCCCCTTTGGGCGGCGGCGCGATCGGTCGCATCATACTAGCATGAGATTGCTTACGACGCGCGGCGGAGAACGTACGTTCGATTTTTAGTTCTGCACATCGGCGGATAGTCTCCGCGTAGGGCGTACGATGTCGTCGTCGACCCCAAAAACGCCACCCGTGGGGCCGACGCGCTCCTTTTCTCGGCAGATGATAGCCGAGCGGCAGTTTAGCCACGTGCTACTCCGTCTACAGCCGTTCGACTTGCATACCACGTGGCGCCGCCAGCAACGGTCACGTCAAGCCTTGGAATACGCGCGTTCGCCGGTTTGGCACCGGCGGTCGATCCGATTATGCTGAATAACAAGAGTAAGGCCGTCCCGCTCAAGGGGTTGTGGACGTCGGAAGTTGTAACATAGTGGAACAACGAAGACTCCGTCGTGGCCTTGGTGTTCTTCTCGTACGCGCACGCTGACGAAGCGTTTCGCAACCGGCTTGAAGTCGCGCTGGCGATGCTCAAGCGGCAAGGCCTTATCGAAACATGGCATGATCGTCGGATCATGCCGGGCGAAGATTTTGCGAACGCAATCGACGCGAATCTTGAGCAGGCCGACATCATCCTACTGCTCGTCAGCCCCGACTTCCTGGACTCGGACTATTGCTACGAGGGGGAAATGCGGCGGGCGCTAGAGCGACACAACGCAGGTTCGGCGGCGGTGGTTCCTATCATCGTGCGCCCTTGTCCCTGGCACGATGCACCGTTCGGCCGTTTACAGGCTTTGCCTACGGACGGCAAGCCGATCGCCAAGTACTCTGACATCGACGACGCCTATCTGGAGATAGCCGACGGCTTGAGGAGACTCATCGAACGGAGAGCCCAGCCGACCGATGCTTCGACGCCTGACGCGCGACCACGTCCGCACGGCGGCATCGACGACGTCAGGAGGCGCGTCGTTCGAATGCTCCGCCTCAGAAGGTTCAAGGTCTCGCTCATCGTGCTTGTTGCGGTCATCGTGATCGCGTCGTCTTGGTTTGTCTACATCCTGAGCGCGCGAGAGAACCAATCGCAGGAACGCCGGGCTTATGCGGAGGCGCCTTCCGGCAGGCTCGTTACGTATGCGACCGACGCGGCGTTTGATGCCGATGTCAAAAGGCACGCCCAGCGGCGCACCGGCAAAGCAAGGGATTACTTCATGGCGGGCCAGCGAGACTTCGCCGCCGGCAGATGGTCCCAAGCCATCAGCAATTACCAACAGTCGATCGACGCCGCACCGACCGTACCTGCGTATCTCAACATCGGCGCGTCCTATGAATTCATCTCCGACTTCTCCCAGGCAATTCGGGCTCTCGGACTCGGGTTACGACTTGCTGACGAGGACAACGACGACGAATACCGCGCGGCGTTACACGACGGCCTTGCTCACGTTTATGAAGATCAAGGCCTAGATGGCCCGGCGCTGGATCATACAAAGTCGTCATTACGGTTTTCCGAAGGCGAAGATCTATCGACTGCCGATGCCCAAATCACCTTGGCGAGAATACAAGACGATAGCGGCAACTTCAGCGATTCGTTGAAAAGCGCGCGAGTGGCACTGCAGATCTTCGAGAAACTTCAAGATCAAAAGGGCACTGCCGTCGCACACAACACGATAGGAAGTGCCTATCTTGACAGAGGTGATTTTTCCGAAGCTTTGCGCGAGTATCAGACGGCGTTCGCGAGTTACAGCGAAGCGGACGACATTCTCGGCCAAGCCATCGCATTAGATAACATCGGTAACGCGTACGGCGGCCAGGGCCAAAACGACGACGCCAAGGGCGCGTTCCAAAAAGCCTTGACGCTGTTTCGGCGAGCGAACAATCCCCAAGGTGAGGGTCGGGCATTGAACAACATCGCCGACGTACAGCGTGTCCAAGGCGACCTGCGCCTCGCCGTCACGAACGCCACTCGAGCACTTAAGATTTTTGGCAAGATCGGCGACACTGAGGGCCGCGCGGCGGCATTGATGAACGTCGCGAATGCGCGCTTTCTCGAGGGGGACTATCCGAGGGCACGCGAGGGTTTCGAATCGGCTGTCGTGTTCTATCGCCAGGCTGGACTTTTGCTAGGAGAGGCGCGCGCGACGGGGAATATCGCCGAGGTCCTGCGTCAGCAGCATTACTATCGCGAGTCGCTGGACTATGCGAGCCGTGCGCTCAGGCTCTTCATGCGTATGGGGAATGCGGACGGCGAAGTAAACACATACCTCGGTCGCGGCAGCACGTATCTGCTTCAGAAGAACCCGCGGAAGGCCCTAAATGAATTTAGGAGCGCTCTGAAAATAGCGGAAAAGTCTGGAAACCGCGGAGGCCAGGCTCAAGCAATTGCGGGGTTGGCCGGCGCTTACCTTGACTTGGATAGACTCGCGGAGTCATTGGCAGCGTCGCAGCGCGCCATTGCGATGTTCCGCACGATGGGCAACGCGATCGATGAGGCGCAAGCGTTGACGAATAGCGGCCTTGCGCATGAGAAGCAGGGCAGGCACGCCGAAGCGTTGCGTGAGCTGACGAACGCGAGGAGCATCTATAAGAATACAGGCGCACACGATAGTTCCCTTATGGTGATCGAAGAAGCTATCAAGCGGCTGCGACGTGCGCCGGCAAACGTGACGCGTTCAACGAGAAAGTTGCCATGATTGAATCGACCAATTTAAAGAAAACCGAATCCATATGTGCAGCGATGTTCGGCGGGCTTTCAGACCCTTCTCTTCACCGTCACGCGGTGACCGAGCGCGACTTTTGCTGAAGGAAAGACGTAGGCCACGATAACCGCGCGCACCATAAAAGCGCGACAAACGTCGCCCCGCCGCAAGTGATTGCCTTGGCGTAACATCATGCGGTTCAAGGGCGCGGATCCAGGCTGGCCGACCATCCCAATGAAGCCGTTGACGACGGACGCGAGCGAAAGTCCGGCCATGTTTAACCCGCCAGCGGTGATTGAAGGCATACTCCGCGCGCACTACGCGCTGCGAAGCCGAAGCGCGATCGTCGCGGCGATCACCGGCGCTTGCGCGAGGTGACGATTCGCAAGCTCGACCTGCTCCTGTATAACACTGGGGCGTTCGCATAAAACCGAGCAGTGTTGTTAACAGGGTAGCGCAGCGGTCGGAAGCGGTACCGCGGTAGCCGTCGAAGTGGACTCGATGCATTTGCGGGAGTGGGGTCCGATTGTCGAAGAACACCTCGTGCGGCGCGTGCCCTCGCTGACGCGAGCTCTCCGCGGAAAAGATCGGTCCGGACAACTCCCGCCCGGTGCAGGGGCGATCGTCTTTCAACGGCCTGTATGGCGTAGCGGCCGCGGCTTCGTCTCGGTATGGCCTTCGCCTTGGCCGCCGGACGAAACGAAAATGCACGCCAGGGCCACGTTCTTCAGGCCGCTTCCGTACGGCGGGCATGGCGGGAACCCCGAAACTGAACGTCGGTACAGCCTCGACCTCGCAGGTGCCGAAGGGGCGGCGCTCGATATCGCGGCCTTCCTTGCTCCGGACGATGGCGGCGGAACATGGATGCATACCGCGAATTTGCGCGAGCCGCGCGCGGACTCCGACTCTTTCGTAGTCGATTTGGTCCACGAATTCGGCCACGCTGTTGGTTTCGCAACGAAGGGGTCTACGGTTCACGGCATCGTGATTCAAGGAATCGAGGCCGTCGGCGGCTCGGTCAAGGCGCTTGGCGGTCATGTCGTGCGCGATGTGAGTCTCGGGCGGCCATGGAGCGAGGACGCCGTGGGGAGCGTCTCGGGTGTCGTCGCGGAACGCCTGTTCGCTGATCGGGAAGCCTCATTCCCCGATCCGATCGGGATATTCATGGTCGACAGAAGCTACTTTTCGGATCTGGAGGAGGCGATCGGACACGTCCTCGCCAGCCGCGGCGCTTCTGCCATGGACCTACGAAAGTTGAACGAAGCGCTCTCGGCGCCCGTCGATGAAGCGCGCGGGACGTTGCTTTCGAAAATGGATCGCATCGTGAGCGAAGCCGAGAAGTGGCGGGCCCGGGTCCTTGCAGACGAGACGGCGGTTCTTGAGATACCGTGGACCGGCGAACTGAGCGTTGCGCTCTGCGGGCACTGCGGCTGACTCGGTATCTGTCAAAGTGCGCGCGAGTGTCCAGCCCGATGTCGTGGGTTTACCTGATGAGGTTACGCCGCTGGCGCTATAGCCATGTACTTTAGCCAATTACGGAGACTAGAGTGTTTACAGGCAACGATCCAATCGACCGCATGACGTCAACAATTGCATATCATCATGGGATTCAGCCAGAGGACTATCTCGTGCTGCTCAAGGACGGCATCGGCCATCTCGACGCATGCGTCGCCGCCGCACGCGGGCATCGCGGCGATCCGGCCGACAAGAAGAGACATACTTCGCTGAACCTGCTCCTCGGGTACGGCCTTCTAGCGATGAGCGAATCTCGAGCTCTCCTAGCGTTGGTCAGCATCGGCCTCGAGCGTTCGGCGCGGATCCACTTCCGTTCGCTCCACGAATATGCGTTTAGGGCCGTGCTTCTGCTCGACCCGACGACGGCACATCAATTTAAGCTTGCCGCTGCCCGCGAGACAGAGAAGTACGCGAAATGGTTTAAGCTCGACGCGGCCCACATTGCGGCTGCTACAGCGCAATACCTAGCCGACGCGGACCCTGGAGAGAGCCCAATGCGAGAGCAGGATGCTCTTGGGGGCGACATGGCGAGCCTGATGCGCAAGAAGACGGGCGACGACACCTCCTACGCGACTACCTTCGGCCAACCGAGCCTCTTCGCACATGGATCTATTCTTGCGCTTTATGAGCTCAGCGAAGCTATCAGGGATCGAGGTGGAGACTTACCGATCACATCTTCAGAGACGAACAGGGTCGTGAGATGCTTCTATCCGCGACGATAAAGGTACTTGAACTCGCGTTTCGGCTCACGGGGCAGTTTCAAATTGATCCGAGTGACACGATGGAGCGTTGGGATAGCCTCAAACTGCGCGTGACGGAACTTGTCGCAAGGGATCATCTCGTCGAAGCGCCAGCGCAAGAGAGATAAGCGGCCAGCTTCATCGTGCTCAACGAGAGCGTCCCTCGCCGATGTTCTCGGACGGCGGCCACAATGCGCTCGCCTTAGATTGAGAACGACCGGCGGGGATGCCTCGGTCCGCATCGAACGAAGCCGGACAAGTAACATTTTCGCTCGGGGTGAGCGTCAATCGCGCGAGCGCGCGGTATATGGCGTACCTGCTTACCGTCGTTTGACTATTACGACCAAACCGCGCCGCCGTGGGTGAGATAGTCGTGAACCGCGTCCAGCGTGTCGTGCTGGTGTTTTCGCAGTTTCATTCCCAATAGAATTTCGGCGTGGTCCGTGGCTGCTTGGAGATCTTCTGCGACTGAGCCCTGACGACTTGAGACCATCGCCAGCAAGAGGATCGAGACCAGGCCGTTTGGGCCGCATGACGTTTCGTACGTGAGGAATGCTTCGCGCAGCCTTCGTTCCGTTTCGGTTCGCGCGGCTCGTGTCCAGTCGATGTCGAACTCTGCAAACTTTGTCGGAGCTCGGAACGGTACGACGTTCTTCATGGCGCGTCCGAGTTGCGGTCGAAGCAGAGCATGCGGTACTGGTCGGTCGCGATGGTTTCGAGGTAGAAGCCAGCTTCGCGCAGCAGTGCGACGTCGCGGCGGAACGATCGCAGCGAGACGCCGAAGCGGCCGCGGTAGTCGGCGATCGTGACCGATTCGCGGCGGGCGAAGATTGCGGTGAGCCAGATGACGCGGGTGAGGCGGAAGGCGATGCCGTCGCGGTACGTCTGCGGGGTGCGGCCGCCGCGGCGTGGCCGGGTTTTCGGCGCGGGCGCGTCGAATCGGGTGCTTGTCATTCGGTGGGTTGCTCCATCGGGTGACGGGCCTGGTCGGTGTGTCTAGCACCGGCTGGGCCGCTTTGTTTTTGAGAGCGACGAAACAATGGTCTCGTTTCGTCGTTTAGCTATTTTACATCATGTTTGCGGCGCATGCAATCCTGATGTTATGTGAAAATGTTGTGACATGCGGAGCGCGATCCTCACCGTGGTCGGTGGTGGGAAGAGAAGTATGAGGAGATCGGCGAACGGCGCGGCATGACGACGACGGCGGTGGACGCTGAACCGAAAAAGCGCTCCGGGATTTTGGTCTGGCTGATCACCGGCGGGCTGGCCGTGATCGTTGCGGTCGGCCTTCTGATCTTATGGATCTACGCGCGGCCGGTCGCCGTTGGGCTGTGGCATTGGTACAGCGCGATGCCGGGCGGCGGTGAAGCCAAAGAGGCGCTCACCGTCAGCGCGAGCGTCGCGGTCGTCATCTGGACCGGCGGACTCATCTCCTTTTCGGTCAAGGGCGTCTCGATCGAGCTGCGAGGCGCGCTGCTTCTGCTCGAGTACGCCTTCATCGGGCCGATGCTGGCGCTCTTCACGTCTGGGGCCGTCATTCGTACGATCGCACTCGTCGCGGTTCTCTACTGTTGCGGGCGGGCGATCCGGCATGCAATCTTTTATGTTGGCATTCGTCGTCGTTTTGCGTCGCCCGATGCCGGTGGGAGCGATGCCGCCGGAGTTTCCGAATCGGTCCTCGGTCGCGAGCTGCGTTCCACGATACCGCACGTTCTGAACTTTCCGAGCGTGTACGTCGGGATTTGCGCGCTGGGCAGCCTTGCCGTTTTGGTCTATCCGATGAATGTCACCGTGGCCTGCGCGAGTATGGGCGGAGTGGTGGGCGGGTTGAATCTCGTCCTGTTGACCATCGAGCGGGCCGGCACCGTGCCCAACCCGCAAGTCGAAGCGGCTGCGACGCAACTCGAAATTGCTGCGACGCAACGAAAAGACGGCGTGTCGTCTGCCGGCGAACCCGGCCTGGCCGAGGCGGGACCGGATGGTGGCGGAAACGCAGCATCGCGAGAACATCGCGGTTCCTGAGGTGTTCCGAGGTGCGGTCTGAATGGCCGAAGTGCGCGATCGTGGCGCACCCTTCGACAAGCTCAGGGTGACATTGAAGCTTCGTTGCTGCTTTAGACTTTTGCGCCGGGCTTGGCCGGCCCTTTCCTTTTCGGTTTGCGGCCGTGCGCGATCGTGGCGCACCCTTCGACAAGCTCAGGGTGACAAAGGCCGAGCTCAGGGTGACAACGATGCGGCCAGGAGGTGCGGCGTTGGGCTCAGAGTTCGTTGGATGATGGCGTGCGCTGTTTGCCCATTGTTGTGATGCTGATTCGGCGGTTTGGGTTTGCGCTGTTTCTCGTTGTGGTGTCCGCGTGTGCGCAGAGCGCCGTTTCGACGGTTGCGCAGCCCGAGCCGCAGCCCTCGCGCACGCCGCAAGTTTGGGAGGGGCCCGGTGAGACGACGCCGGCGCTGCCGGTCATGCGCGTTCCGGCGCTTGACGTTGCGTCGGCGGGTGCTCCGGCGCGCGCGATTCCGGTGGCGGTGTTGCCTGCCGGCGCGAAGCTGATTGCGAGCGCGGGCGGTGTTGCGTATTATTTCACCGGCACCGATCAAGTTGGGGTCGTCCATGCGCTCGATCTCGCGATGGGTGCGGAGCGGTGGCAAGCCGGCGGGCTTCTCGGGTACGATGCGGCGGCGTCGAGCGCGCTCTGGTTCGCGCAACGCGCGCAGGTTCACGGCGAGCGCGCGCAGGCCGACTTCGAGCTCGTCACGGTTGCGCTCGATGGCCGGACCGGGCACGTCGTCGCGACGCTGCCGTATGTCGGCGCGGGCCACGTGCTCGACGGTTACCTTTATGCGTACCGTTACCGCGGGCAGAACACCGCGTTCGTCGCGTTCGACGGCACGTCGGGGCGCGAGATGTGGGAGAGTCTCGGCACCGGCGGCATCGGCGGTCCGCCGGTGCTCGTCGGCACGACGCTGCTGCAGTCGTTCAGCGAGAGCGGCGCGATCACCGTCAATGCCATGCA
>Ga0066662_10000213_pt1 | contig 24503 bp, 29 predicted proteins | sample GraSoiAngelo_111_FD_133939 | JGI IMG/M metagenome (GOLD analysis project Ga0066662, IMG submission 133939) | Grasslands soil microbial communities from the Angelo Coastal Reserve, California, USA - 14_0903_12_40cm | ecosystem: Environmental > Terrestrial > Soil > Grasslands | place: USA...
AGCAGCGCCGACCCGATCCCTCGTCCCTGAGCCGCCGGCTCGATGCCGACGAACGCGAGGTACCAGTGCGGAGCCTCGGGGTGCGCGGCGGCGATCACGTCGAAAGCCGCGAGGAGGCGACGCGCGCCGCGCGGGCAGAGCACGCGCACGACGAGCATGCGCGAGCGCGCACGACGTGACACGAAGTTCGCAGCGCCCGGCGGTGCCCAGGCCGCGACGCCGAAAAGCTTGCCGTCGTCTGTCGCGCCGAACACCTGGAGGGCAGACAGCGCGGAGTCGAAGAAGAACGTCAGCGCGATCCGCCCGCGGCGGCCGCGCAAGAAGTGGCCGATGAACGGATCGGCGGCGAACGCGCGCCCCAGCAGGCGGCTTGCCTCGCCGAGTCGCCTGGCGGGAAGGGGACCGACGTTCAAGCGAACAGCGGGCGCAAGTGCTCGTTCAGGAACGCGCCGCTCGGATCGAGCCGGCGGCGAACCTCGATGAAGTCGTCCGCACGGGGATAGCGCTCGAACAGCTGCTCGCGCGTCAGGAAGTGCAGCTTGCCCCAGTGGACGCGCGCGTCGAACTGCCCCAGCAGCGCGTCCACTTCCCGCAGGTACGGCCAGTAGTCGGTGCCCGGCGTGCCGGACACGGAGATCACGACGGTGTCGCGCTCGAAGCTGTGCGAGAGGAACGCCTCGTCGCGCCCGACGGTGCGCACCTCCATCGGGAACACGGAGTCGGGCAGCCGCGCGAGCATCAGCTCGCGCATCGCCGCGAGCGCGTCGCGGCCCTGCTCGAACGGCACGAAGTACTCGAGCTCGTGGAAGTTCGGCTCGTAGACCATCGGATAGATGACGTGCGCGGGCGCGACGCGGTGGCGCGGCTCGTCGGAGTCCGGCACCGAGTCGTCGACCTCGTCGTAGATCTTCACGTGCGCCATGTCGGCGCTCGAGCCCTCGAGCCCGTACAGCGCCGCCGAGTCGTCGGAGGGCATCCAGAAGAACGAGAAGTGCCGGTGCGTGCGCGCGAGCTCGTCGAAGCGATCCCACGTCTCGGGCCACTGCCAGTCCTCGACTCGCTCGCGCAGGCGGTAGGCGGCTGCGACCTCGAGCTCGAGCTCCGTGATCGCGCCGAGCATGCCGACGGAGACCTGCGCCGCGTGCAGCGCGTCCGGATCGTCCTCCCCCACCTCGACGATCTCGCCCGTCGACGTGACCAAGCGCACGCGCCGCACCGACGACGAGAAGCAGCCGAGCCGCAGCCCGGAGCCGTGCGTTGCCGTCGACACCGCGCCCGCGATCTGCTGCGCGACGATGTCACCCTGGTTCGCGAGCGCGAGCCCGCTCGCCCACAGCGGCTCGCCGAACTCGCCGATCGTCGTCGCGGGGCCGATGACGACGCGCCGCCGCTCGGGATCGATCGCGCGGATGCCGCCGAGCCCGCTCACGTCGAGCAGGAGGCCGTCGGTCGCGACGACCGGCGTGAAGGAATGCCCGGCCCCGGCGACGCGCACCGAAAGGCCGCGCGCGACCGCGTCTGCGACGAGCGCAGCGAGCTCGTCCTCGCTGCGCGGCGCCGCGATCTCTGCGGGGCTGCAGGTCTGGTTCCCGACCCAGTTCGTCCAGGTTTCTGCTGCGAGCACGCGCTCAACCCTACGCCGTGTTTTACGCCGCGCAACACCTGGCAGACGCGAAGAAACGGGAAAAGGGGGGTCAGATGGCGACGACGACCGTACGCGTGCGGGACAAGGACACGCTCGCGGAGTTTCTCGGCTGGTTCAGCGCCGGCCTGGGGACCGCCCAGCTGCTCGCGCCCAAGGCGCTGTGCCGCGCGATCGGCGCGGAGCCCGACGGCATCGCACCGCTCGTGATGCGGGCGATGGGCGGACGGGAGCTTTTCCAGGGAGTCGGCATCCTCGTCAGTCCGCGACCGAAGCGGTGGCTGTGGATGCGCGTCGCCGGCGACGCGCTCGACCTGTCGCTCCTCGGGCTGACGGCGGTGAAGAACCGTCGCGCACGAACCGCATTCGCGATCGCGAACGTGCTCGCCGTCACCGTGCCCGATGTGTTCGAGAGCCGCTACCTGGCGACCAAGCGCGGCACGCCGCAGAAGTCGATGCTCGTGCGCAAAGCCGTGACGATCAACAAGCCGCGCCAAGAAGTCGAAGGAGCGTGGCTCGGCGCTGCGGAGCTGCGCGAGAAGATCCAGGAGCACGACGCGCGCGTCGCGTTCTCGGAGGCGCCCGGCGGCCGCGGCACGGAGATCACGGTCGAGTTCGACTACGCGCCGACGGCGGGCGATCTCGGCAAGGCCGTCCAGAAGCTGACCGGCAAGGATCTCGCCACTCAGCTGGCCGACGACCTGCGGCGGTTCAAGCAGACCGTCGAGACCGGGCAGGTGGTGCGCTCCGACTCGACGCCGGACGGCCACGTGCTCGCACGGCACCTGAAGCAGCGTCCCGCTCAGCCGGTCGAGGAGGTCGCACGATGAAAGCAACCTGCTGGATGGGACGGAACACCGTCCAGGTCGAGAACGTTCCCGACCCGAAGATCCTGAACGACCGCGACGCGATCGTGCGCATCACTTCGACGGCGATCTGCGGCTCCGACCTCCACCTGTACGACGGGTACGTCCCGACGATGAAGCGCGGTGACGTGCTCGGCCACGAGTTCATGGGCGAGGTCGTGGAGAAGGGCACGGCCGTCAAGAACCTCGAGGTCGGCGACCGTGTCGTCGTGCCGTTCCCGATCGCGTGCGGTGCGTGCTGGGCCTGCGAGAACCAGCTCTACTCGCTCTGCGAGAACTCGAACCCGAACGCGCGGCTCGCGGAGAAGATGTTCGGCTTCCCGACCGCGGGCATCTTCGGCTACTCGCACCTGACCGGAGGCTTCGCCGGCGGACAGGCCGAGTACGCACGCGTGCCGTTCGCCGACGTCGGCCCGCTGAAGATCGAGAGCGACCTGCCCGACGCGTCGGTGCTCTTCCTCTCCGACATCTTCCCGACGGGCTACATGGGCGCGGAGATGTGCGACATCCAGGGCGGCGAGGTGATCGCCATCTGGGGCGCCGGGCCTGTGGGCCAGTTCGCGGCCGCGAGCGCACAGCTCCTCGGCGCCGACCGGGTGATCGTGATCGACCGCTTCGACTACCGGCTCGAGCACGTGCACAAGCACACCGGCGTCGAGACGCTCAACTACGAAGACGTCGACTCCGTGCCCGAAGCGCTCAAGGAGCTGACCGGCGGCCGCGGCCCCGACGCGTGCATCGACGCGGTCGGGCTCGAGGCGCATTTCCACGGGCCGGCGTTCGCGTACGACCGCATCAAGCAGGCGGGGCGGATGGAGACCGACCGCCCCATCGTCCTGCGTGAGGCGATCATGAGCTGCCGAAGCGGCGGCATCATCTCGGTCGTCGGCGTGTACGGCGGGCTGATCGACAAGTTCCCGATGGGCGCGCTGATGAACAGGGGGCTGTCGATCCGCACCGGCCAGTGTCACGTGCACCGCTACATGAAGCCGTTGCTCGAGCGGATCGAGAACGGCGACATCGATCCGACCTTCGTGCTCACGCACGAGCTCTCGCTCGACGATGCGCCGCGCGGGTACGAGATGTTCAAGCACAAGCACGACGACTGCGTGAAGGTGGTGCTCAAGCCCTAGACTCGCGTCGTGGTCCGGTGTGAGCCCCGCTGAATATCGCGCGTTCACGCGCGACCTGACGGAGCGCCTCCGCGGGGACAACCGTGCGATCGGGCTGGTCGCGGTCGGCTCCATGGCCGACCGCGACTACGCGCCCGACGAGTGGTCGGACCACGACTTCTTCGTCATCACCCCGCCCGGCGGCCAGGAGGAGCTGCGCAACGACCTCACCTGGCTCCCACCCGTCGACCGCATCGCGCTGTCGATGCGTGAGACAGATCACGGGCTGATCGTGATCTACGAGAACGGCCACCTGCTCGAGTTCGCGGTCTTCGACCTGGAGGAGATCGCGCTCTCCGAAGTCAACCGCTACCGCGTGCTGCTCGACCGTGGGGGCGTCGAGGAGCGGATCGAGCACGCTGCTGCGAGCCCGCGCGAGCCGCGCAGCGACCTCTTCCTCTTCGGCAAGACGGTGACGGCCGCGCTCGTTGCGGGCGGCCGCGGCCGCCGCGGCGAGACGTTGAGCGCGGCGTTCCTCGTCACGTGGGCGACGACGTTCCTGTGCCGCCTCCTGATCCGGACACTGCCGACGGAGAATGCGTCGCTGCTCGACGGGCACGACTCATTGCGCAGGTTCGAGCTCGCCTATCCCGAGCTCGGCGAAGAGCTCGCCGCGATCGTGCGCCTCGATCCGGCCGAGGCCGGCCCGGCGTTGCTGAATGTGCTGGAGCGCGAGCTGCGGCCGTCGCGGCCGGACCTGCCCTGGGAGGCGGTCGACGGGGCCAGGTCGCGGCTCGCCTGACGACGTGCGTTTCGCCGGCGTCGCAGCGCGGGATCGCGAGGCATGGCCGATTACGCCATCGTCGATCCCGATGACGCAGACGACGCGTACGCCGGCTCGGACGTGCCGGGCGCGTTTCGGTCGCTCACCGACAAGCTGGGTGGCGACCAGCTCGCCGTCACGCTGATCCGCATCCCGCACAGCGACTTCGAGCAAGGCACGGGCATCGACGGTACCTGGTACCGGAGGTACCAGGTACCTGTCCTACCACCTAGACACGAGCTCGGCAGAAGTCGAAAAGAGACAGGGATCTGGCACACACTCAGATGATCTTCATAAGGGCCCCGCTACCGTGCGCCGGCCCATGACTTCGCTCTCAGGTCTCAACCCGCGCCGGATGACGGCGCGTCAGATGCTCAACAAGGTTCCGGAGGTGACTCTTTACTTCTGGATCATCAAGTGCCTCTGTACGACGATCGGCGAGACGTTCTCGGACAACCTCACCACGACGTGGGCAGGCGGCGAGAACGCGAGCGTCCACGCGCTCGACGCCGCGGCGTTGAGGGTGATGCTGGTCACGATCGCCGTCCTCGCGATTTTGCTGACGATTCAATTCACGCGGTCGAAATACGTGGCGATCATCTACTGGGCGAACATCGTGGTCATCAGCGTGGTCGGCACGCAGATCACCGACCAGTTCGAGGGCAACGGCGACCAGCCCAACAACATGTGGGCGATCACGATCGTGTCCGTTGTGCTGCTTGCCGTCGTGTTCTTCGTCTGGTGGCTGGTGGAGCGCACGTTGTCGATGCATTCGATCAGGACGCACCGGCGCGAGATGTTCTATTGGCTGGCGATTCTCGTCACGTTCGCGGCCGGCACTGCCGTCGGCGATCTGATCGCAGAGAAGTTCAGCCTCGGCTATCTCACGACGCTGCTGCTGTTCGTCGCGGTGATCGCCGTGATCGCCGCCGCATGGAAGTACACCAGCATCAACGGCGTGCTCGCCTTCTGGCTGGCGTACGTCATGACCCGGCCGCTCGGGGCATCAACCGGCGACTTCCTCTCGCAAAAGGGCAACCAGGGGCTCAACCTCGGAACGTCTGCAACGAGCTACATCTTTCTCGCGGTCATCATCTGCTTCGTCGTGTTCCTGCAGGTACGGAAGCCCGATTTGACGCCCGTTGAACTGACCTATGCAGATCCGATTCACCACCCGCACCTGCCTCACCCGCACGTGCCCCATCCGCACGTGCCCCACCTGCCTCACAAGAGCCCACCCGTCAAGCCGGCGCCCGACGAGGGTTGACTGAGCGCCCTCGGTGTCTGACACCACTGGTGTCAGACACCCGTCGAGGACTTACGACCGGCCGATGACTTCGATCCGGTAGCCGTCGGAGTTCCGCCGCGAGAGCGCAACGGCAGAACGCGGCGCGTGCGCAAGTGTTTGCGGAGGCGCGCCGGGAAAGCACCCACCCATGCTTGGCGAGTTCTTCGCTGCTGACCCTGCCGACATCGACGACGCGCTCGTCGACGACGGACCGTTTGGGAGGTATGCGACGGTTGAGGCGAAGACCTTAGATCCGGTGTCGATTTCGACACTTGGCGAAATCCTTGGCGTCGGGTCCTACGACGATCTGGTCGAGGAGGTCTCGGACGGGCCGGAGGCAGCGAGCGGCGAGGCTGGGCTCTTCACCATCCCGTCGAGGATGCGCGACGCACTCGCCGCCGCGGAGGACGACACGCCGGCGATCGCCGAGAAATGGCACGCGACGGACGAACTCTCGGGTTGGGACGCCGAGGATGTGGAGCGGGTTGCACGGGGACTTGCTGGGCTCGCGCACCGCGCTGCGAGCGAGTCGCAGCAACTGTTTTTCTGGTGGTCGCTGTAAAACGATTGCCCAGGCTCCCTGTCCTTGTATTCGAGCCTCTAGCGACGCCGTCGCCGAGGCGACTGACGGGGCGCTGCGGCCTTAGTCATCCTTCACCCGGTGCGCGATCCGTTCGACCCGGCAGACGATGAGCTACGTGAATGGGCGGCTGCAGACCGGGACGAGCCCGTCGAAGACTTCGACCTCATGCTTCGGGACGTCGAACGGATCCCAATCCTGGTGGAACTGACGGCGTCGCCGAAGCGCCTCTTTGCCTTCGGGTGCCTCTACCTGATCGTCGGCGACGCTGTTCGCTCGGGCTTCAACACCGCGAACCGGCCACAACTCGAACAAGCGATTGTGGAGGCTGCGCCTGCTGCCTTGCAGGACAGCGGGATCGCTGTGTGGCTCGAGCAGAGCCGGGAGCTGCTGGAGCACCCGGAGGAGTTCGATTACGACCAGTGGTGCGGCGGCCTGCTCGCGGCGGGTGCGGCCTCGTCCTAGCGCCTGTCCCCGTCGTCCAGCGCGTCAGATGCCGGATTTTTCTATCAACTCCAACCGGTAGCCGTCGGCGTCGCGAATCGGAGTCGCAAGAGCGAAGGGCTGAGATCAACACTCTAGGGTTCTACAGTGGCTTCGGCCGAGACTCACACGAAGCTCTTGACGCAGGCCGCGCGCGAGACGCTGCGCCCGATGGGCGTCGTCCAGCGCGGCCGCTCTCGCACCTGGATCGACGACCACGATTGGTGGCTTTGCGTCGTTGAGTTCCAACCGTCTTCGTGGTCGAAGGGCGCGTATCTGAACGTCGGCGCGATGTGGCTCTGGCGCCGAGAAACCGAGGACATCTACTTCGCCGTCGGGCACCGAGTCTCCGACCCAGACTTCGTCGAGTTCGAGTCGGAGGCGCAGTTCGCGCCGGAAGCGCAGAAGCTCGCCACGCTCGCCGCGGAAAGGGTCGCGCACTACCGTGACCTCTTCCCCGACGTTCGATCCGCTGCCTCGTTCCTCGATTCGCGGAGAGACGCCAACAACCCGCACCTCGACGCGCTCGACGCCGGGATCGCGTGGGGCTTCGTCGGGGAGGTAGAGAGGGCCGCGCGCAGCTTCGAGCGGTCGCACACGATCATCGAGCGCTACTGGTCTGACTGGGCGAGCGCGGTCGGATCCGGGACCGACGAGGAGCGCGCACTTGCCCGCGCCGAAGGAGTCTTCCTTCCCGATCCTTCAGAAGGTCCCTTGTATCGGGCCGAGCTCGACGCCGACCACGCCCGAGTCGCGCGATACCAGTCGCTCCTCGCAGATCCGACTTCGTTCCGGACCGAGATCGAAGAGGCGATCGCGGTCGTGCGTGAGAAGCTGCGACTTCCAGCTCGTCCGAACTGAGCCTGCGAAAGCATCGCGCGCCCAACTCCGACCGATATGCGTCCTGATCCGCGCTCGGAAGAACGCCCCGCGGGTATAGAGGTGCTCGATGTGGTTCCGGCGGAGAAGGATGCCTACACAGTTCGTCGAGCGGCACGAACGCTGCCGCGCATGCGGCGCTAGCGTCGGCATCTATGAACGCACCTGCCCCTCGTGCGCGTCCTCGCTCGTCGGTGAGAAGAAGAGGCTCCTGCTCGAGCTCCGCGATCGCGGCTCGATGACCCCAGCCGCATTGGACGTTGCTCTCGGGATCCTCGGGGGCAAGGACGAGCCGCAAGTTGCGGAGGACTGGCCGGCGCGCCGGGAGCCGGCGATTCGGAAGCAGGTCACCGAGCTCGGCGCGGCGGACCTCCAGCAGTGCCCTGTCTGGGAGTTCGCGCTCGACGAGGAAGGTCTCGAAGAACAGGACGAGGAGACGGTGCGCCCTCGGCCGGACGTCGGACGCGTCGACCCGCGGCACGGCCTCTACGTCGTTCGTGCCGCGTTCACCGCTGCTGATGGGGCCGAGTTCGGCGGCTTCGTTTCCCCACATGCGGATCGGCACGTCGGACACGTGCAGCCCACGATCGTCGCGGGCGACACCCACATCCGCTTCTGGTTCGGGATCGTCCCGCCAACGCGGAGCGTGCTCGACTCGAGCTACGACGCGCTCGGCAAGGACGGGACCGAGCTCTTCCCGCTGAGCTACCGCGCGCTCGTCGAAACCGTCGCAGTAGAGGCCGAAGGCACGCTCGGCGGCTTCATGCACTACGCCGACGGCCGCACCGACGAGATCGTGACCGTTCGGTAGCTACGCGACCGCGTCCACACGATCAGGCGGCGGGCTTTTCTATCAACTCCAACCGGTAGCCGTCGGGGTCGCGCACGAAGCAGAGGAACGAGCCGCCTTCGCGCACCTGGTACGGCGGCTTCTCGGGCTCGATGCCCTGCTCGGCGAGGCGCGCGAGCGTCGCATCGAGATCGTCGACCCCGATCGCGATGTGCCCGTAGCCGCTGCCGAGGTCGTACGTGCGGCCGTCGTGGTTGAACGTCAGCTCGAGCACGGACTCCTGGCCGCCGACGGAGAAGAAGTAGTTGGTCGCCTCCTTCTCGCCGCCGCGGACGATGTCCATCTCGCGCTCGAACGTGAAGCCGAGCGCCTCGTAGAACGCGCGGCTCTTCTCGGGGTCCGTGATGCGGACCATCGTGTGCAGGAAGCTCGTCATGCAGGCGAGGATACAAACGCCGCGACGTCTGCGAGCGCGGGTCGGTAGCCGTCGCTCGTGTCGACGGAGATCGTCGGCGCCTCGAGCGTGATCCACCCGAACCCGGCCGACGGGTGCGGCGGGACGTGGTCGTGCGCGAGGCGCGCACGCGCGGCGACGCGCTCGGCGATCACCTCGTCGGGGACGACGCAGTTGACGATGCGCAGCTCCGCGAGCTCGAGCAGCGGCTCGAGGTTCGGCCGCCAGAGCCGGTCCTGGAACGCAGCTTCTGCGACGACCGTCACGCCGCCCTCCAGGAGCGCGCGCAGCACGTCGAAGAAGAGCGGGAACATCCGGCGCGTCAGGATGTCGCCGTCGAAGCCGGGCCCGGCGGCGTGCACCATCCCCTCCTTGATCTCGTCGCGGCAGATCGCCGGGCACGGGACGAGCCGCGCGAGCTCGTGCGCGAGCGTCGTCTTGCCGGACCCGGGCGGGCCGCTGACGACGACCAGCGTCGGCTTCGCCATCAGCGCTGGACGAGGTCGCCGTACTCGGGATGGCGCTCGATGTACGCAGCCACGAACGGGCAGAGCGGCCGCACCTTCAGGCCGCGCGCGCGGATGTCCTCGAGCGCGCCCTGCACGAGCGCGGAGCCGACGCCGTGGCCCTCCCACTTCGGCTCGACGTCGGTGTGCACGAGCGTGAGCACGCCGTCGCCGCGACGGTACTGGATGAACCCGCGAACCTCGCCCGCCTCGTCGATCTCGTAGCGCAGCTCGTCCGCGTTGTCGCGAACGGTCATTCGACGGGCGCGGCGCGGTCGAGCAGTTGGCCGGTCGCATCGCTCATGCGCGCCGATGCGTGCTCGCGGTAGCGCGCGCGGTGCTCGGCTGCGGCGGGCGGCGGGTCGAACTGGTCGAGGAACGCGAAAATCTCGCGGGTTCCGGTGTAGAACGTGCCGTCGTCCTCGAGCACGGGAATCTCGTCCGTGCCCGTCTTGTCGACGAGCTGGTGCCGCTCCTCCGGCCAGGGCGCCACCTGGCGCGCGACGAAGTCGAGACCGAGCTCCGTCAGCCGCTCGCGCACCGCGGACGAGTACGGGCACCACTCCGCTTGGTAGAGGTTGAGCACGGGGGCCAATGCTAATCGAGCATCTTGATCAACCGAGCGCATCGCCGACCGTCGCAGCTCCTGTGACGAAGGCCCTGTTCGCCTCCGCGCTCTCGGCGCTGGTGCTGCACGCCGGCGCGGCGGCGACCTATTCGTGGCCGACCTCCGTCGACGTCGAGCCGGGCGGCTCGCTGCTCGTCGTCGAGAACGGCCGACATCGCGTGCTGCGCGTCACCGGCCGGCGGACGACCGTCCTCGCCGCAGGCCTCGCGAAACCGTACGAGGCACGGCACGACCTCGACGGGACGATCGTCCTCTCGAACGCACATCTCCTGCAGCGGCTTCGTCCCGGTGCGCGGCCGGTGACGCTCGCGCGCGCCTCGGGGGACATCGGGCCGATCGCGGTTGCGCGCAGCGCCGTCTACTACACAACGGGCACGAGCCTCTTCCGTCTCGGGAGGCACGCGCCGCTCGTCACGGGGCTCAGCGGACCGCACGGGCTCGCGGTCGCGCGCGACGGCGCGGTGCTCGTCTCCGACACGGGTCATGGACGCCTGCTGCGCGTCGACGCCAGCGGGAGAACGTCGACGCTCGCCCGCCTCGCCGAGCCGCGCGGCCTCGACGTCGCGGCCGACGGGATCTATGTCGCCGAGGCATCCTCGAAGCACGTCGTGCACCTGACGGCGACCGGCCGGCGGATCGGGACCGTCGGGCCGGCGTTCGGCGATCCGTACGACGTCTCCGTCGCACCGGACGGGACGCTCTACGTGGTCGACACGGCCGCGGCCGGCCGCATCGTGCACGTTCGCTAGCTCTCGAGGTCTTCGCGCAGCAGCGCGAACTGCACTGCGTCCTGCCACTCGCCGTGCCGCAGGTACGCGCGGCGCTTCACGCCCTCGCGAATGAACCCGGCGCGCTCGGTGTGCTTGAGCGCGCGCTCGTTGAAGCCGTAGACCGCGAGCTCGAGGCGGTGGTAGTCGAGCTCGAGCAGCAGATACCGCTGCAGGAGCCGTGCCGCGTCGTCGGCGATGCGTCGTCCGCGGAACGAGGGATGCACCGCGACGCCGCCGAGATGCGCGATCCGGTTCGCCTCGTTCTGCTCGCGGTAGGCGAGCGCGCCGGCACGCTCGCCGTCGACGAGGATGATCATCCGCCCGTGCCTGTGCGGCTCGCGTTGCGAGCGCTCGACCTCTTCGAGCATCTCCTCGCGCCCGCGCGGGTTGCGCGGGCCGAGGAACGGCTCGATGTCCTCGTCCCCGTACAGCTCGACGAGGAAGTCGACGTCGTCGGGTGTCGCGCGGCGGAGCTCGATCACGAGCGCTGCGCGGGAGCCGACGCAAAGCGCGGCACGCTCGCCGACCGCGGCTTGCGCGTGCCGAGCGAGACGCCGCCCAGGATCAGCACGAGCCCGATCAGCGCCGCGGCGCCCACGGACTCGCCGAGGAAGATCGCGCCGTAGGCGAGCGCAACCGGCGGAACGAGATAGGTGACGAGCGACGCGTAGCCGGCGCCGCGTCCGGCGATGATCGTGAAGAAGAGGAGATAGGCGACTGCCGTGCACACGATCCCGAGCACGACGATCGACGCGACGGGCTCCCAGCCGGGGAGCCGGCCGGGCGCCTGCGCGACGCCGAACGGGAGCATGACGATCGCTGCGATCAGCGTCGTGCCGAGCGCGGTCACGTGCGGGCGCGTCGTCGAGAGGTAGCGCCGCGTCAGGAGACCACCCGTCGCGTAGCACGTCGCCATGCCGACGACTGCGAGCGCGCCGAGGATCTTCGCCTGCGGCTGCGCGCCGACGAGCACCGCGACGCCGACGAACCCGATCGCCACGCCGAGCAGCGCGCGGCCCGTGACGCGCTGGTCGTGGAAGAACGCGAACGCGAGCAGCGCGTTGAAGATCGGCACCGACGCCTGGATGATCGACGCGAGCCCCGAGTCGATCCGCGTCTCGCCCCACGAGAGGAGCCAGAAGGGGACCGCGGTGTTCAGCAGGCCGACGACCGCGAGCATCGGCCAGTGCGCGCGCAGGTCCGACACAGTCGCCGAGACGCCGAGCAGGAGCGGCACGACGACTGCCAGCGTGAGCGCCGCGACCCCGAGGCGGCCCGAGACGAGCGTGGCCGGCGTGAAGTCGCGCACGGCGATCTTGATGAACATGAACGAGCTGCCCCAGATCAGGGCGAGCAGCACGAGCATGGTCAGGTAGCGGCTCTTCATCAGAGGTTCAACCGCGCGAAGCGTGCGGATTGTGAGATCAAACGACGGGCTGGGGCGCGCGTATTTCCACGAGCCGCCGCATCAGCTCGAGCTCGGGCTCGTAGACGTGGGCCGACTTCGCATGGACGACGAGCGCACCAACCGGCGCGGCGACGGCGGCGGCCACTTCGTGCTGGAGCCGCGCGAGCTCGACGAGGTTGCCGTAGGCCTTCTTGCCGAAGTCGAGCGAGTGCGCGTAGACGACGAGCTCGAGTGCGCCCCCGGGCAGCCAGAAGTCGAGTAGCGAGACACACGGGATGTAGCTCGTGTCGTCGTGCGGCTGGAACGTCGTGATCGCCGCGGAGCGCGTCTCGGGATCGTCCAGCAGACGCTCGATCACCCACGCGACCTGGTCGCGCCCCCCGTAGTCGCGCAGCCGTCGCGCGTATGAACGCGCGTTGCCGAGCTCCGGGACGTCGGCCGGCTCCGTGAAGTTGCGGCGCATCCACGCGAGCCACTCCGGGTCGGCGAGTGACGCGATCAGCGCGTCGTCGGGGTCGGGCTCGGCGACCGTGAGTGTGACGAGCGAAAGCTCCTTCGTGACGTGCTCGTCGTACGTCGCGTCGGCCCCCGATTCGAGGATCGCGCGCGAGACGGCGAGCCATCCTGCCCCCAATGTGCGCGCTTCCACGGCCTTCACGGGGGCCATCCTAGACCGCCGATACACTCGCCCCCTGAGCTCGGTCGCTGAACCACTCCACCGCAGCCTCGGTCTCACGGACGGAGAATTCGACCGTATCCGCGAGCTCCTCGGCCGCTCGCCGAACGACTTCGAGCTCGCGGTCTTCTCGCTTCTCTGGTCGGAGCACTGCGGCTACAAGCACTCCGCGCCGCTGCTGAAGCGGCTGCCGTCGCAGGGCGAGCGCGTGCTGCAGGGGCCGGGCGAGAACGCGGGCGTGATCGACCTCGGTGACGGGGTCGCGGTCGCGTTCAAAGCGGAGTCGCACAACCATCCGTCGGCCGTCGAGCCGTTCCAGGGTGCCGCAACCGGTGTGGGTGGCATTCTCCGCGACGTCATCGCGATGGGCGCGCGGCCGATCGCGCTGCTCGACGGGCTGCGCTTCGGCGAGCCCGACTGGCACTTCAAGCGCGCGGTCGCGGGGATCGGCCACTACGGCAACTGCGTCGGCGTGCCGAACGTCGGCGGCGAGTGCGCGTTCGACGAGGCGTACGCGTCGAACCCGCTCGTGAACGCGATGTGCGTCGGCCTGCTGCCGACCGAGCGCGTCCTCTCGGCGAAGGCGCAGGGGCCGGGCAACGCGCTCGTCCTCTACGGCGCGTTCACGGGTCGGGACGGGATCGGCGGCGCGTCGGTGCTCGCGTCGCAGGACCTCGAGGGCTCCGACGAGAAGCGCCCGTCGGTCCAGATCGGCGACCCGTTCCGCGGCAAGGCGCTGATCGAGGTCTCGCTCGAGCTCGTCGAGCGCGACCTCGTCCTCTCGTTGCAGGACTGCGGCGCCGCGGGGCTCGCGTCGTCGCTCTCCGAGATGGCGCGCGACGTCGGCGTCGACGTGCACCTCGACCGCGTGCCGCTGCGCGAGCCCGACCTCGAGCCGTGGGAGATCATGATCAGCGAGTCGCAGGAGCGGATGGTCGCGGTCGTCGCGCCGGAACGCGTCGACGAGGTGCGCGCCGTGTGCGAGCGCTGGGACCTGCCGTGCACGGTGATCGGCCAGGTGACCGACCACGGCGAGCTGCGCGCGTTCTTCGACGACGACGTCGTCGGCGCGATCCCGGCGGCGCTCCTGACCGACGAGTGCCCGCGCTACACGCTCGAGACCGTGCCGCACCCGGTCGGCCGTCCGGCGGTCGCCGCCGTGAACGACGAGCCGAAGAACTGGGTCTTCGAGCAGTACGACCACCTCGTCGGCTCGCGCACGGTGCGGCGGCCGGGGCTCGACGCCGCCGTGCTGCGCGTCGACGGGACGCGCGGCATCGCCGTCACCCTCGACGGCCCCCGGCTCGGCGAGCGCGACCCGTTCGTGACCGGCTACGGCGCCGTGATGGACGCCGCGATGAACGTCGCGTGCGCCGGCGGCGAGCCGCTCGCGCTCACCGACTGCCTCAACTTCGGCAACCCGGAGAAGCCCGAGATCGCGTGGGAGCTGACGCGCGCGATCGACGGCATCGCCCAGGCCGCGAACGAGCTCGGCATCCCGGTCGTCTCGGGCAACGTCTCGCTCTACAACGAGACCGGCGGTCGCCCGATCCCGCCGACGCCGGTGATCGGCTGCGTCGGCCTCGTACGCGACGTGACGCGCATCCCGTCGAAGTGGCAGCACGGCGACACCGTCTATCTCCTCTGCGGCCACGGCGCCGAGCTCGTCCGCTTCGTCTGGCAGAACGCAGAGCGCTTCTCGCTCGCACACGACGTCTCGGACGGCGGGCTCGAGCTCGCCCTGCGCGAGGCGTCCGCGTGGTCGGGGATCGACTTCCTCGCGGCCGGCAACGGCGAGGGCGTGATCGTCGCCGCCACGGAGCAGCCCGACTGGCCGGACACGATCGAGCTGGGGAAGATCTAGATGTGCGGCGTCTTCGGAGTCCGCGCGGCAAGCCGCGACGTCGCGCGCCTCTCGTACTTCGGGCTCTACGCGCTGCAGCATCGCGGCCAGGAGTCGGCGGGGATCGCGGTCAGCGAGGACGGCCGCCTGACGGTCGTGCGCGACCTCGGCCTCGTGCCGCAGGTCTTCGACGAGCGCAGTCTCTCGGGCCTGCGCGGCGAGCTCGCGATCGGCCACACGCGCTACTCGACGACCGGCGGCAACGCCTGGTCGAACTCACAGCCGCTGCTCCATCACGGCAAGGTGCGCACCGTCGCGCTCGGCCACAACGGCAACCTCGTCAACGCGACGGAGCTGCGCGACGTCGTCGGCAAGCCGCTCGCCTCGACCTCCGATTCCGAGGTGATCGCCGCGCTGATCGCCGACGACGAGCGCCCGCTGCAGGAGGCGGCCGTCGCGACGATGGCGCAGCTGGAAGGCGCGGCGACGGTCGTCGGCATCGCCGACGGTCAGGTGTTCGCGTTCCGCGACGCGCACGGCTTCCGCCCGCTCGTGCTCGGCTGGCTCGGCGACGATCCCGTCGTCGCCTCCGAGACGTGCGCGCTCGACCTCGTCGGCGCGACCTTCGACCGCGAGGTGCGCCCCGGCGAGCTCGTGCTCTTCGGCGACGACGGCCTCGAGTCGGTGCAGGCCGTCGAGCCCGCGGAGAACGGCGCGCTCTGCATCTTCGAGTTCTTCTACCTCGCGCGGCCCGACACGCGGCTCGCGGGCGTCGAGGTGCACGGCGCGCGCGTGCGGATGGGCGAGCGGCTCGCGGAGGAGGCGCCCGTCGAGGCCGACCTCGTGCTCCCGATCCCCGACTCGGGCACGCCGGCGGCGATCGGCTTCGCGCGCGCGACGGGGATCCCGTTCAGCGAAGGGCTGATCAAGAACCGTTACGTCGGCCGCACGTTCATCCAGCCGGAGCAGGGCATGCGCGAGCAGGGGATCCGCATGAAGTTCAACCCGCTCGCGGAGGTTGCCGGCAAGCGGCTCGTGGTCGTCGACGACTCGATCGTGCGCGGCTCGACGACGCGGCAGATCGTGCAGATGCTCTTCGACGCCGGCGCGGCAGAGGTGCACGTGCGCGTCTCGTCCCCACCGGTCGTCTCGCCGTGCTTCTACGGCATCGACCTCGCCTCGGAGGACGAGATGATCGCCTCGCACTCGAGCGTCGAGGACGTGCGGGCGGCGATCGGCGCGACGAGCCTCGCGTACATCTCGCTCGAGGGGCTGCAGGCGGCGACGCGCCGTCCCGCGAGCGCGCTCTGCCGCGCCTGCCTGACACGCGAGTACCCGACACGCGTGCCGGCAGACGCGGCGAAGCTTCGCTTCGAGCGCGTCTAGCGGCTACTGCTCGAGAACTCTGGACGCCTTCGCGATCCCGCGCGAGAGCAGGTACGCGGCGGTCGTCCACTTCATGAACTCGATCCAGAAGCCGACGGTCACGCTGTCGGAGATAGCGACCACGATCGCCACGACGATCGACGCGACGACGTAGAGGAGGAACTCGGCGTTGCCCGGGATCGGCATGCGAGCGCCGGCGGGCCAGTTCTGCGGTGTGCTCATGGCGCGTGGTTCAGCGCGGAGCGCCGAGATCCTTCGCGCGGCCGTAGCGAACGGCGCGCGCGACGGCGCGCGGATCATGGCCGGCCTCGATCAGGCGCTGGCGCTCCTCGCCCTCGGAGGCCATGCGCAGGAAGAGCCACGCGAGCGCTGCCAGGGTCACGATCGACCCCTCCGCCATCATCACGATCCCGCCGAGGTTCAGGTCGTGCGCCGGCGTGATCCCCCACTCCGGCGCATGCCGGTACACCGAGTAGAACGCGGTGTTCGACCAGATGAAGATGTTGCCGAGCACGGTCTCGAAGAGGCGGACGACGAAGATGTAGCCGACCTTCCACGCCGTGCCGAACCACGCCGGCGCGGGCAGCGTCTCGACGACGGGCGCCCACATGAAGCAGCCGAACGTGAAGAAGCAGAAGTGCTCGAACGCGTGCACCGAGTCGTGGTGCAACGCCGCGTCGTACAAGTACGGGATGTGCCAGACGTAGAGATCGACCGCCCAGAGCGGCAGCGCGACGAGCGGGTGCGCGAGCACGCGCAGCCGGTCGACCCAGTGCCACGCCAGGATCGGCCGCAGCACCGGGCCGGTCAGCCCCGCGACGAAGCACAGCGGCGCGAGGTCGCCGAGCAGCACGTGCTGCGTCATGTGCAGGAAGAAGAAGTGCTCCTCGCCGAGCGCGTCGAGCGGCGAGTTGAGCGCGAGGAAGACGAGGAAGATCCCCGTCCAGAACGTCACCTGCCGCCAGCGCGCCACCGGCCGGCCCTGCGCGGCAAGCGTGCGCGTGCGCCGCAGGTAGAGGAGCGACACCACGACCGTCGGCACGACCTGCAGCGGATCCAGGCTCCACGGGGTGAGCAGCGACGGCGTCACGGCTTTGGGAAGGATACGGCCGTGCAGCTCTTCCACTACCACCTCGTCACGTCGCAGCTCCGGGACGTCGAGGCGCGCTATCTCGGCAAGCTCGGCTTCGATCTCGTCGCCCGCTACGGGCGGATCGGCGACGACCACGTCGCGGTCGAGTCGGGCACCTCGTGGGAGAAGCTCGAGCGCGACGGCTTCAAGCTGCGGCTCTCGGAGCTGGAGCGCGGCGCGGTCAACGTCGTCGTGCAGCCGGGCCACTGGCGCGTCCCGCGCGTCGACCATCTCGGGATCGCGCTCGACGAGGACGAGTTCCAGGCGGTGATCGAGCGCGCGTCGCAATGGAACCTGCGCGTGCAGGAGCACGGCGGGCGGCGGACGTTCGTGGCCACGAACGCCGGCTACCGGCTCGAGATCCATCCGCCACGGGACTGGATCGAGGAGCTGCTCGAGGAACAGGCGGACTTCCGGCTCGCCGAGCTCCAGCTGCGCGCCGACGAGCCGCAGAGCAAGGCGGGCGCGCTCGCGGACATCCTCGGGCTCCAGATGGAGGACAACGCGGTGCTCGTCGGCGACGCCGCGGTGACGTTCCTCGCGGGCGGCCCGGAGGGCCGGCCCGAGCTGTACGCCGAGCGCTTCGCGTAGTCCGGGGCTCGGGAACCTGGTTCGCTTTGCGAACCAGGTTCCGGTGTCTGGCCCCGGTCGTACACTGCGATTCTGAGCACGGAGCACAGCTACGCCGCCGCGGGGGTCTCGCTGGCCACAGCCGGCTCGATCGTCGAACGTCTGCGCAGCGCGGTCGAGTCGACGGGCGCCGCAGGGTTCGGCGCGTTCGCCGGGCTGCACCCCCTCGATGGCGACCGCTTCCTCGCGGCGTCGACCGACGGCGTCGGCACGAAGCTCGTCCTCGGCCGCGCGCGCGGGCGTCTGAGCGACTGCGGCGCCGACCTCGCCGCGCACTGCATCAACGACGTGCTCACGTGCGGCGCGACGCCGCTGATGCTGCTCGACTACGTCGCGGCGAACGAGATCCGCCTCGAGGAGGTGGCCGAGCTCGTCGACGGTGCCGCCGCCGTGTGTCGCGAGGCCGGCGTCGCGCTCGTCGGCGGCGAGACCGCTGAGCTGCCGGGGATCTACGCCGAGGGCGAGCTCGACTTCGCCGGGACCTGCGTTGGTGTCGTCGCGCGCGACGACCTGGTCGACGGCTCGACGGTCTCGGCGGGTGACGTCGTGATCGGCTTCCCGTCGGCGGGCGTGCACGCGAACGGCTTCACGCTCGTGCGCCGCGTGCTCGACGACGAGGACTACGACGGCCCCGACCTGCTCGCGCCGACGCGGCTCTACCTCGACGAGGCGCGCGCGCTACGCGGACGTGCGAAGGCCTTCGCCCACGTCACGGGCGGCGGCATCCTCGGCAACCTCGTGCGCGTGCTGCCCGACGGGCGCAGCGCCGAGCTCGACTGGGACGCGTGGGAGCGTCCGGCGGTGTTCGCGTGGCTCGCGCGCCACGTCGGCGAGGAGGAGCTGCGACGCGTCTTCAACCTCGGCATCGGCTGGTGCGCCGTCGTCGCGGACGCGCAGCCCGGCGAGATCGTGATCGGGCGGGTTGCGTGATCGGGGTTCTGGTCAGCGGCAACGGGACGAACCTGCAGGCGCTGCTCGACGCGGAGCTGCCGGTGCGCGCCGTCGCCTCGAACCGCAAGGACGCGTACGCGCTGATCCGGGCGCGCGAGGCGGGCGTGCCGACGGCGACGTTCAGCCTCGACTGCCACGCCGATCGCGAGGAGCGCGACCTCGTGATGGCGACGTGGCTGGAGGAGCACGGCGTCGAGATCGTGGTGCTCGCCGGGTACATGCACCTGCTGACGGCGCCGTTCCTGCGCCGCTTCCCGAGCCGCGTCGTCAACGTGCACCCGTCGCTCCTCCCGGACTACCCGGGCGCGCACGCGATCGACGACGCGCTCGCCGCGGGGTGCGAGACGACGGGCGTGACGGTGCATTACGTCGACGAGGGGCTCGACACCGGCCTCGTGATCGCGCAAGAGGAAGTTCCCGTCGAGCCGCGCGACTCGCTCGTCGAGCGCATCCACGCCGTCGAGCATCGGCTGCTGCCGCAGGTGGTGAGAGAGCTCTGCCTCGCCGCGCGCTGATCAGCGTCTACGACAAGGACGGCATAGACACGTTCGCGCGCGCCCTGCACGAGCTCGGCTGGGAGCTCGTCTCGTCCGGCGGCACCGCCGCGTTCCTCGGGGAGCACGGCCTGCCCGTGACGACCGTCGAGTCGGTCACGGAGGCGCCGGAGATGCTCGGCGGGCGCGTCAAGACGCTGCACCCGCGCATCCACGCGGGGATTCTCGCGCGCCGCGAGCTCGACGAGGACATGGCGACGATCGCGCAGCACGAGATCGAGCCGATCGACCTCGTGTGCGTGTCGCTCTATCCGTTCGCCGCTGCGGCGAACCGGCGCGGCGCGACCGAGGAAGAGGTCGTCGAGATGATCGACGTCGGCGGGCCGTCGATGCTGCGCGCCGCCGCGAAGAACTTCCCGCACGTGATCGTCGTGTCGTCGCCCGACCAGTACGACCTCGTGCTCGAAGAGCTGCGCGCCGGCGACGTCGGCATCGACACGCGGCGCCGGCTCGCGCGCGAGTGCTTCCAGACGACCGCGACCTACGAGGCGACGATCGCGAACTGGTTCGGCGACATGGAGCCGTTCCCCGAGCAGCTGACCGTCGCGCTGCGCAAGGTGACCGAGCTCTCGTACGGCGAGAACCCGCATCAGTCCGCTGCGTACTACCGCGAGGTCGGCGCGCGCAGGCACCTGCTCTCGCAGGTCGAGCAGCTCGGCGGCAAGGAGCTCTCCTACAACAACCTCGTCGACCTCGAAGGGGCGCGCCGCGTGCTGCGCGAGTTCACGCTGCCGGCGGTGGTGATCGTCAAGCATGCAAACCCGTGCGGTGTCGCCGTAGCCGCGACGATCGAGGAAGCATGGCAGCGCGCGCTCCTCGCCGATCCGGTCTCCGCGTTCGGCTGCGTCGCGCTGTTCAACCGGCCGGTCGGCGCCGCGCTGGGCGAGCGCGTCGCCGAGCACTTCGTCGAGGTGCTGATGGCGCCCGGGTACGACGACGGCGCGATCGCCGCACTGACGAAGAAGAAGGCGTTGCGGGTGCTGCGCGACGACGAGCGCCGCGCGGAGACGCCCGGCGAGCGCGACTACAAGCGCGTCCTCGGCGGCCTGCTCGTGCAGGACCGCGACACGGACATCGAGGATCGCGAGACGATGGAGGTCGTCTGCGGATCGGTCTCCGAGCAGCAGTGGGGCGACCTGCTCTTCGCCTGGCGGGTCTGCAAGCACGTCTCGTCGAACGCGATCGTGCTCGCGCGCGACCTGCAGACGATTGGCGTCGGCGCAGGGCAGATGAGCCGCGTCGACGCGGTGCGCATCGCCGTCGAGAAGGCCCGCGAGCACGGCCACGAGCTCGAGGGCGCCGTGCTCGCGAGCGACGCGTTCTTCCCCTTCGCGGACGGCCCGCAGATCGGCCTCGACGCGGGGATCGCGGCGATCGTCCAGCCCGGCGGCTCGAAGCGCGACGACGAGGTCGTCGCCGCGGTCGAAGCGGCCGGCGCGGCGATGGTCCTCACCGGGCGCCGGCACTTCCGTCACTAGGCGCTTCGCGGGAGCCGCCCCGTTTGAGACGATCCCGCGCGTCCCTTCGCTTTGGAGGTCCGTGCATGGACGCGTCCGCCAGACGCGACTTCGACCACCTGCGTGAGCATTCGATCGGCCTGCCCGGCGTGCTGTTCCAGTCGATCACGCACATGGCACCCGCCGCCGCAGTCGCGTACTCGATCTACATCTCGGTCCCGCACGCCGGGGCCGCTCTCCCGCTCTCAGTCGGCCTGGCCCTCGCCGCCTGCCTGCTCGCCGCCAACTCGATCGGCCAGCTCGCGAAGGAGCTGCCGTCGGCCGGCGGGCTGTACACCTACGCCGCGCGCACGCTCGGCCCGTACGTCGGCTGGATGGTCGCGTGGCTGTTTCTCCTCTTCGAGCCGCTCGTCGCACCGTTCCTCTTCCTCGAGTGCGGCTGGGCGATGCACGAGGTGATGGCGAACGAGGTCGGCTGGCACTACTCGGGCCAGTGGTGGATCTGGGTCCTCCTGACGGCCGCGATCGTGTTCCTGCTCACCTACCGCGACGTCCGCATCTCTGCACGAGCGGGCGTGATCCTCGGCATCTTCGAGATCGGCGTGTTCCTCGCGCTCGCGATTTGGGTCCTGCTCTCGAACACGGGGCACCTGTCGCTGCAGCCGTTCAACCCGAACCACGCGCCCGAAGGTGCGTTCACCGGGGTCGGCAAGGGGATGGTGTTCGCGATCCTCGCGTTCATCGGCTTCGAAGCGTCGGCGCCGATGGGCGAAGAGGCCAAGCACCCGCGCCGGACGATCCCGCGCGCGGTCGTCTACTCGTGCCTCGGGATCGGCCTCTTCTACGTGATCCTGTCGTACGCGTGGGTGATCGGCTCCGGCGGCGTCGGCTCGTTCGTCAAGACGGCCGGCGCGAGCGCCGACCCGTGGCGCGAGCTCGCGAAGGTGTTCTGGGCGGGCGGCTGGGTGCTCGTGTTCGTCGCGATCATCAACTCGATCGTCGCGAACTCGAACGCCGGCTTCAACGCGGCGACGCGCGTCTTCTACGCGATGGCTCGCAACGGCATCGCTCCGAAGGCGCTCGCCCGCACGCATCCGAAGTTCAAGACACCGCACGTCGCGATCATCGTCAACACCGTGATCGCACTCGTGCTCTCGTTCGTGCTCGGCTGGAAGTGGGGCGCGCTGAACGGCTTCATCATGCTCGCCACCGCAGCGACGATCGTCGTGATCATCGTCTACATGCTGGTCATGCTCGGGTCGATCGTCTTCTACCTGACGGAGAAGCGCGCATCGTTCAACCCGCTGCTGCACCTCGTGTTCCCGATCGTCGGGATCGTGCTGTTCGCGTTCCCGCTCTACTACCAGTACTTCCCGCTGCCGGCATACCCGATCCGGTACGCAGCGTGGTTCGCGCTGGCGTGGATCGGCGCCGGTCTCGTGATCGGGATCGTGCTGTGGCAGACCCGGCCCGACGCGCTGCGCGCAGGCGAGCGCATCTACGTCGAGGACGAGACGGTGGACGAAGCGCCCGGCTTCGACGCGGTACCCGCCTGATGTCGACGACGTCGTCATATCGCATCGGCCGCGACGACGTCGTCTGGGCGTTCTCTCCTGACATGGAGCCCGTGCTCGAGGTCGAGCCGGGCTCCATCGTCACCCTGGAGACGAACGACTGCTTCACCGGGCAGATCCAGACGGAGGACGACCTCGTGACCGAGATCGACTTCCAGCGCGTCAACGGCGCGACGGGCCCGATCTCCGTGATCGGAGCAGAGCCCGGCGACTCGCTCGTCGTCGAGCTGTTGCAGGTGCGCCCCGTGGAGCGCGGGTTCGCGACGTTGATCCCCGGGATCGGCCAACTGATCGACAAGGTGCAGGCGCCGCTGACGCAGGTGTTCCGCGTGGAAGGCGACACGGTGCACATGAACGACCGCATCTCGTTCCCGCTGCGGCCGATGGTCGGCGTGATCGGCGTCGCGACGGAGAGCGAGACGATCTTCAACGGCTACGCAGGCGAGCACGGCGGCAATCTCGACAATCACCTGCACGGCCCGGGCGCGACGGTCTACCTGCCGGTGCGCCAGCCCGGCGGCATGCTCGCGATCGGCGACATGCACGCGTCGATGGGCGACGGCGAGGTCTGCTTCACGGGCGTCGAGATCGCCGGCGAGGTGACGATCCGCGTCGGCCTGCTCAAGGGCAAGCAAGGCACGTGGCCGGTCACGGAGCTCGCAGACCGCTGGGTCGTGCACGGCGTGGCCGGCCCCGACTTCATGGAGGCGCTCGACCGCGCCGTCGAGGAAGGCGCGCGCTTCCTCGTAGACGAATGGGGCTTCACGATGGAGGAGGCGTTCATCTTCCTCTCGGTGGCGTGCGACGCGAACATCTGCCAGGCCTGCCGCCCCCAGGAGTTCTCGACGATCGCGCGCGTCGCGATCCCGAAGGTCTCCGCGACGCCGCGTCCGTTCGCCTAGAGCTCGCCCGGCGGCGCGTAGCGATAGAAGCTCTGGCCGAGGCCCGCCTGGACGGCCGCGAACCAGAGCGCGAGGTGGTCCTCGAGCGCGCGTGCGTGCTCGAGGCCGCCGACGTACAGCGGCTCGTAGCCCGCGTCGCGGATCAGCTGCTCCGTCACCTCGCGCGCCTCGTCGTCGGCGGCGAAGAAGTTCGACGGCCGGACGCGCTGCTTCGTGACCTCGTCGAACAGCGCCGCGAAGTTGAGGTTGAACGACTTCGCGACCGCCCCGCCGGTGATCGACTTCACCTCGTGCGCGAGTGACTCGAACTGCTCGTTGCGACCGGCGTACGCGTTCGTCGCGTCGATCGTCACCTTGCCGCCGATCCCGGTCACCTTCCCGAGCGCCTCCTCGATCGAGCCCGACGGGACGGCGACCAGGATCACGTCGGCGTCCGAGGCGTCGCCGCCTTCGCGGCCGATCTCCGTCACCTCGTGACCGTTCGCACTCCACAGCTTGGCCAGGCCGCCGCCGATGTTGCCGCGGCCGATCGTCGTGATCTTCATCTCCCGCTCCTCTCGTCGTTGATTCCGTCAACGTCAGCGGCCGGGGTAGGCTTCCGCCCCGGATGCCCCGTGAGTACCCCACCATCATCGACCTCGTCGGCAACACGCCGATCGTCCGCCTCGACCGCGTCTCGCGCGACGTGCCCGGGACGATCCTCGCAAAGCTCGAGTTCATGAATCCCGGCGGCTCGAACAAGGACCGGATCGGCCTCGCGATGATCGAAGCGGCGGAGCGCGACGGCAAGCTGAAGCCCGGCGGGACGATCGTCGAGCCGACCTCGGGCAACACGGGCGTCGGCCTCGCGATCGCCGCGGCGCAGAAGGGCTACCGCTGCATCTTCGTGATGCCGGACAAGATGAGCCAGGAGAAGATCTCGATGCTGCGCGGCTACGGCGCGGAGGTCGTGATCACGCCGACGGCCGTCGACCACGACTCGCCCGAGTCGTACTACTCCGTCTCGTCGCGGCTGGCCGAGGAGATCCCCGGCGGCTTCAAGCCCGACCAGTACTCGAACATGTCGAATCCGGAAGCGCACTACCTGACGACCGGGCCGGAGATCTTCGAGCAGACGGGCGGTGAGCTCGACGCGATCGTCATCTCCGTCGGCACCGGCGGCACGATCA
>Ga0066662_10000214_pt1 | contig 24496 bp, 28 predicted proteins | sample GraSoiAngelo_111_FD_133939 | JGI IMG/M metagenome (GOLD analysis project Ga0066662, IMG submission 133939) | Grasslands soil microbial communities from the Angelo Coastal Reserve, California, USA - 14_0903_12_40cm | ecosystem: Environmental > Terrestrial > Soil > Grasslands | place: USA...
CACCGCTCGACCATCGCCCATTCTTCGCGACGATAGGCATACTGCATCTGCTCGTGCGGGTGCGCTTGATTCCACGTCGCGACCGTTGAAAAAGGCGTGCTTTGATCCGGCGGAACGATCCACAGTGCGTGAGCCTGGATGAGGGGGCGCAGCGCCGCGTCGCCGTCGATACTGCGTATCGCGCGCTGGCAAAAGTGGCAAAGCGGTGACGAGATGACAACGATGAGTGAACCTTTCCTGAGGTCCGTGGACGTACGTACGAGCCGCTTGCCGCCGTCGCGAACGAGCAGGCTCGTCGGTCCGTTGCGCCTGATGTCGTCCACGACATCAGGCACGGATTCAACCGAAGCGAGCCGATGCAGCTTCGCAAAAGCTCGAGCCTGGTCGAACGAGCGGGCCTCGACCAGTGCGGCGAAAACCTTTTCGTCGTCGTCCTTACGGGCGGTGCCTCGCCGGTGCAGCTCGGCGAGATCTCGTTCCATGTCCGCCAGCGAGCTCGGTAAGACGCTATAAAGAAAATCGGCCCACGCGGCACGAAAAAGAAGCGTAACGTCGTTCGAGCCGAGCTTCGCGAGCGCCGTGCTCGTTTGATACGGAGAAAACAGCAATCGGTAACGCGTATGAATCCTCGACGCGGCTACGCGAGTAAGCGAGTCACTTCGTAGGACGCTGTCCTGAAATCGATCGAAGTCGTCGAAGGCGGATTCGATCGGAGATGACGTCTTCTGTTCAGGTCCCGCGGAACACGCTGTCAAGCTGAGGATGACGACGAGGGAGCAAACACATCCCGTGACGCGTCGAAAAAGGCCGTGTATTCCGCCCGTCGTTTGCCTCGGCGTCAGCAATTGCTCGTGCAGATGGAGTCGTTCTTTATCGTGCAGGTCGCGGGAGAGGAACACCAATAGCCTTTATAGTCTGTACCTTCGTCCGGCGGGCCCAACAGCTGAAATGCTCTGATCGCTCGCTGGTCCGACGCCGTCTCGACACGAACGTTGGGAATGATCGCCACGTCCTTCTCGACGCCGAAAAGTGACATAGACGATATCATACTCATTAGTCGGATTAAGTCAAGCGCCGGCGAGCCGGTATTAGCTATTATTTGGCTATGCCGGGGCGAGAACGACCCTCAGGGTGAGCGGCAGGTTCGCGAGCACGATCGTCGTCCACGTGAGCGCGCGGTGCTCGTCTTCAACCAGATAAAAGATGCGCGCCGGAAAGTACAGCAGCGCGGCGCAGGCCGAAACCGCAATGAGCCGCCCCACGATGTCGCTGGCGCTGCCTGGCCTTCCCAGCGGCGTCTTCGTCACGATCTCGGTGAACACAGGGCTTGCGGTAACGCCGGCCCAGAGCAGTTGCAAACCGATCGCATTGACGTAGATGCTGACGTCGCCGAGCCGTTCCGCCGCCGGCGTCGTGAGAAATGTCCAGCGTGGCGGCTTTTCCGGCGGCACGAAGTAGCGGTAGACCAGCACGACGCTGACGATGCTCCATGCGAATCCGGCGAGGATGAGCGACACGCCGAGGTTTTCGCCGGTGGAGAACACTTCGGCGAGGACGACCGCCGCGACGCCGCTGAGGCACATCATCATCACCAAGTACACGAACATGAACCAGAACAGCACGCAGCCGGCCCAAGAACCCGTGCCGAACGCGTGTCGCCGATGAAACGACCACCGCTTCAGCACCGGCCCCACCGGCTGCAGCAGGACGAGCCCCGCGAAGAACAGTCCGATCGCGAGCTTCGACCGTGGTTCTTCCACGGCGTCGCGCACGACACCGTGCGCCACGGTTTCCAGCGTACGGAGCAGAAAGAAATTGACGAAGAGGCCGACCGCGAACACGACGAGATCGAGCACCACCCCGCGATGGCGCCCAGCCAACATCAGGGAGTGCGCCGTGCGGGCAGGAAGCGGCTGTTGCGCAGCAAGCCCGCGGAAACCAGCGACACGAGGATCCCGACCGGGAAGATCTCCGCGAACGTCATCGGCAAACGGTAGAGCGGGTTGGCGTACTGCGCCTTGAAGCGTTCCATGCCGGCGGTGAATGTTGCCAGCGCTTCGCCCGTCACGCCTTTGGCCTTTTCTTGGTCGATCAGGGCGTTCGCGTACGTGGTGGCAAAGTCACTGTGCGTGATCGCGACGGCTGCCTCCCAGGCCGCGACATAGAAGATGCCGGCGACGAAGCTGATGCCGAGCCCCAGCCCGAAGGCGGGCCAGAACCTGATCACGCCGCCCAAGTCGCCGTCGCGGTGCCGCTTGACCGCGACGAACACGGTACTGAGCGCGACGAGCATGAGCGTGTAGCCGATGATCATGCCGTACGACATGAGCGCGTGCCCGTTCATCGCGATGGTCAGCGCGGACAGCGGCACGCCGACGATCGCGCCCGCCACCGTTCCGTATATCAAGATTCTTCGAAGCATGGGGCCTCTTTCTCGCAGCTTGGGATACCAGCATCGGCGTGTGCGCTCGTCGATGCAATCAGCCAAAAGGGTGATTCGGCCCAAATCACCCGTTGCGCGCCCTCGTCAAGGCACGATCCCGAGCTCGCGGGCCTTGTTGATCGCCTCCGTGCGCCGGCTCGCGTCGAGCTTGTCGAAGAGCCTCGCCACGTGGGTCTTCACCGTGTGGGGCGAGACGTTCAACCGCTCCGCGATCTCGTTGTTGGAGCGTCCGGCCGCGATCTCGTGGAGAACCTCGAGCTCGCGCGGGCTGATGCCGAGCGCGGCCTGTGCCTTTGCATTCCCGTCGAACGCCGCGGGCTGCCGGCCACCGATCACGCGCGCGCCGACGTAGACGCCGAGCGCCAGAAAACCGGCCGCGATCACGAAGGTGTAGACGTCGCCCGAATGGGCCCGCACGAGCTGCTGGTAATCGATCCATTGCAGGGCAACAGCGCCCGCGGCCAACGCGGCGCCGTAGAGAACGACGGGCTTCCAATTCGGCACCGTCCTCCGCCCAGGCCGTTTCATGGCCCGGCTATCCTCGATCCGGGCCTCGCGAACCTGTCGAAGAGCCCGCGGGGACTAGATGTCGACGTTCATCATGTTGTCGAACGGCGTGAGGTTGTTGGGGTGATAGTTCTTGAGGTCTTTGTTGTACGCGAACAAGTCCACGCGCAGAAACGACACGATCGAAGGGACGTCCTTGGCGAACTCCTGTGCGAACACGGTGACGTCGGCGGTTCGCTGCGACTGGTCGTAGTGCCCCAGGAGCGCGTCCATCGCGCTCTGCGCCGTCTCGTTGCACCAGCGCAGGTCGTTCTGACCGGCGGGCGGGAACGCGTTGCAGCCGTAGATCGAGGAGTAGTCGCCGATCGGGTCCGCGGCCCACGCGAACGTGATCACGTCCCACGTGTCTCCGTTGACGATGCCGCCTTTGTCCACGGGCGCGAACATCTGCGCCGGCGGGTAACGGCGAACGGTGAGCGCGACGCCGATCTGCTTCCAGTCCTCGGCAACGAGCTCCAGCTGCTGGTCGATCTCGGGCGTGCCGCTGCGGGTCGCGACGGTGAGGGCGAGCTTCACGCCGTTCTTGGCCCGAACGCCGTCGGCGCCCCGCGTCCAGGCGGCTTGGTCGAGCAGCGCGTTGGCTTTCGCCGGATCGTACGGCGTCGTGCCCACATCGACGAAGTACGGGACGGTCTTCGGCGTTACGGAGTCTGCACCACGCCGATACCGTGCTCCACCTTGTCGACGATCGCTTGGCGGTCGAGCGCGAGCCGCAGCGCCTGGCGCACGACCGAATCCGCAACCGCTGCATGCGTGAGGTTGAAATCGTAATGGCTGTAGGCGTAGCTCGGCTGCCGCAACACGGTGTACGCCGGCAGCGCCTGGATGCGCGCGAGGTACGCGCCGCTGAACTGGTACCACATGTCGACGCGGTGCGCCGCGAGCTGCGTTAGGAGGGCGTCGCGGTCCGGGACGATCTTGTAGACGATCTCGTTCAATTTCGGCCGCCCCCGCCAGTACAGCGGGTTCGCGACGAGCACGACTTGCTTCGAGCGGTCCCAGCGCGCGAACTTGAACGGCCCGATCCCCACGGGGAGCGAATTGTACGGCACGTCGTTGATGTTCGGGTGCTTCGCCAGCAGGTGCTTGGGCAGCAGCGACGGGTTCGCGCAGCAGCTCGAGAAGAAGGACACGGTGGCGGACGAGTACGGTTTTTTGAGGTAGTACACGACGGTGAGCTTGTCGGGCTCGTCCACTTTGTCGATCTGGTCGAAGCGCCCCGCTTCGTTTCTGGCCGGGTTGTTCACGACCGCCGTGCTGAACACCACGTCGTCGGCATCGCACGGCGCGCCGTCCGACCACTTCACGCCTTTGCGGAGGTGATAGGTGATCGTCAGCCCGTCTTTGCTCACGCCGCCGTTGCTTTGCGTCGGCACCGCCGTCGCGAGCTCGGGATACGGCTGATTGTGCTCGTCCCATTTCACGAGCCACGCCATCGTCATCTCCGAAGGTTCGCAGTGGAAGCGAAGGTGCTCAGATGCGGGTTGAGCGTCGTGACGTCGCCGCCGTCGGAGATCGTGAGCACGTGCGGCGTGGTCCACGCGTTCGCGCGCCCCGCGGCGTGGTCCACGCGTTCGCGCGCCCCGCGGCGTTCTGCGCGCCGCCCGCGTTCGCGCAAACCGAAATCAGCAGCGCTGCCCCGAGCGCAAGCGCAACGCTCTTGCGCATGAAGAGCACCTCCAATAATAGCAAAAGCCGGTAGCACCCTCAGCGTACCGGCTCGCGAAACTCTCGTGGAAAACGGATTCCCCGGACATGATGCACGAGCGTTCGCTCGTTGTCAAGGACCGCGCGTGCTCACCCCGCGGCGACAAAATGCCAGCCCAGGCGGATGCGCAGCCGTTCGCCGAGCCAGTCGGAGAGCGCGACGAGCGCCCACGTCACCAGCACGTACGCGAGCATCTGCCGGTAGAAGAAGAGCTGTTGCGCTTGGAACAGCGCTTGCCCCACGCCGCCCGCGCCGATCAAGCCGACCACCGTTGCCGCGCGCACGTTCCATTCGAGCCGGAACAGCGTGTGCACGACGAGCGGCCCAAGCGCGAGCGGGACGAACCCGAACGCGATGACCGGCAGCGGACGCGCGCCGGTCGCCGCGAGCGACGCGATCGGCGCGAGAGGCACGTTCTCAAAGCTCTCGGCGTAGAGTTTGCCGAGCACGCCGGCCGAGTGCAGCCCGAGCGCGATCGCGCCGGCGAGCGGACCGATGCCGGCGCTCACGACGAGAATCAGCCCGAACACGAGCTCGGGGATCGCGCGCGCGACGTCGAGCAGGCGGCGAACGATGACGACGAGCGCGAGCGGCACGAGCCGGCGCGCGGCGATCAGCGACACGGGAAATGCCAGCACGGCGCCGAGCAGCGTGCCGCCGAGCGCGATCGCGAGCGTCTGCGCGATCAGCAGCGGCAGCGTGACGACGTGCTCGGCGCGCAGCTGCGGCGGGAACATCGCGGCGAACGTGCGCAGCGCGTGCGCGAATGCGAAGATCTGCGGCCGGTTCAGCCACAGCGCGATCAGCCCGACGGGCAGAAGCAGCAGCACCGTGCGCGGTGCGCGGCGCGCGAGCATGCCGAAGCTGTCGACGCCCGCCACCAGGACGACCAGCACGATGACGATCGTCAGCGTGCGGTGGAAGTCCAGCGTGCTGAGCGCGCCGACCAGCTCCGTGCCGATCCCGCCGCCGCCAACCGCGCCTACGATGATCGACGCGCGCATCGCGCACTCGAACGCGTACGTGCCGAACGTCAGCAGATCGGCGGCGGTGAGCGGAATCAGCCCGAACGCGGCGATCGCGACGCGCGACGCGCCGGTGGCGCGCAGCGCTTCGAGCGGCGCCGGATCGGCGGCCACGAAGAGATCGCCGAAGACGCGCCCGATCATCGCCATGTAGAACACGGCCAGCGCGGCGATACCCGCAGCGGGGCCAAGGCCGAGCAGGACGACGGCGAGGATCGCGAGCGTCAAGTCGGGGATGGCACGCAGCGACGACAGCACCGCGACGACCACGCGGTGCGCCGGCGCGCGCGTCGCGATCGCGACCGCGAGCGGCACGCCGAGCGCGAACGCCAGCAGCATCCCGGCGGCTGCCATTCCGATCGTCTCGGCGATCGGCTGCAGCAGCGCGCGCAGATATGCCGGTGAGAGATCGGGCGGAAAGAACGCGCCGATCAGCCGCAGCACGTTGCCCAGCGCGTCGATCACCGGATGCGGCCGCCCACGAGCTCCACGACCCGGTCGAAATGCCGGCGCGCGAGCTCGGTTTGGTGCAGCGAGCACAGCAGCGCGATGTTGCGGTCGCGCGCGAGGTCGCACAGCAGGCGCACGATCTGCTCGCCCAGCTCGGGATCGAGCGACGCGATCGGTTCGTCGGCCAAGATCGCGGCGGGGTTCTGCACGAGCGCGCGCGCGATCGCGACGCGCTGCTGCTGGCCGCCCGAGAGCTCGCTCGTGCGGCTGCGGAGCTTTTCCGCGATCCCCACCGAATCGAGCGCCGCGTGCGCCTCCGCGTGCTCCACCGCCGTCGGTGCGATGAGGAACCGCAGCGCTTGCAGCGTGCTCCACCGGCCGAGCGCGCCGGCCATCACGTTCTGCGCCACGGTGAGGCGGTCGACGAGGTCGTGTTGCTGCGCGATGAGCGCCAGCCGCGTGCGCAGCCGGCGCAGCGCGCGCCCGTGCAAGGCCGCGACGTCCACGCCTTCGACGCGGATGCGGCCCGCGGCGATCGGCACGGTGCCGTTGAGCGAGCGCAACAGCGTCGTCTTGCCGCTGCCGCTCGGCCCCACCAGCGCGACGCACTCGCCGGCCGCGACGTCGAGCGTCACGCCGTCGAGCGCAGGCGGCGTGGCGTGTCCGTAGACCACGCGCACGCCGCGGATCTCGAGCATCGGGATCAGAGCAGCTTTAATTTCGTCGCGATCGTCCGCAGCAAGCCGTATTCCGCGTCGTTCGCGCGCACGAAGGCCGTACCCCGAAGGATGTCGAGGACGGCCGCATCGCCCGGAGCGTGCAGCGCGAGGAACGCGTTGGAGAACGCGGCGCGGTCGGCAGCCGTCGCGTCTTTGCGCGCCACCCACACGTAATCGAGGAACGGCGGCGTGGTGTAGAAGACGCGCACTTTGCTCTTGTCCAGCTGATTGCCGTCGACCATTGCGTGGTACACGCTCTCGTCCATCGCACCGGCGTCGACGACGCCCGCCTCGACAGCCTTCGCGGTCGCGGGATGGTTGCCGGTGTACCGGTAGCTGAGATCCTTGTCGACGTCGAGGCCCGCTTCCGACATCGCATAGAACGGCATCAGATGCCCGCTCGTGGAGTTGATGTCGCCGAACGCGAACTTCTTGCCGCGCAGGTCTTTGAGCGCGTTGATCGGGCTCGCGGTCTGCGTGATGAACAGCGAGTGAAACTGCCGGTCACTCGAGCGCTGCACGAGCGGTACCACGCCGTACAGCGCGTGCGCCTTGACGTACGTGAGCCCGCCCAGGTATGCGAAGTCGAGCGAGCCGTTCCCGAGCGCCTCCACCGTCGCGTTGTAGTTCGTCGGGATGACGAGGTCCACGTCGCGCCCGAGCTTCGCGGCGAGGTAGTCGCGCAGCGGCTTCTTCTGGTCGATCGAAAGCTGGGTCGCCCCGGCATCGGGGATCATCCCGACCCGCAGGGCGGCGGCGGCGCGGGCTCCGCGGGGCAGCGCGTTCAGCGCGGCGAGCGCCGCGGCCGACGCGAGCAGGGAGCGTCTGGTAAGCATCGCGCGGTGTTTCGCCGTCAGCGTGCGACTAGGCCTCCGGGTGCTTCGGTGAATCGTAGTCGTGCATGCGCTTGAGCGTGACGACCTTGTCTTCCATCTTGCCGAGCGTGTCGTAGACGTCCGGGCGGCGGTCGAGGCCCTTGAGCTCCGGCAACACGAAGATGCGTTCGAGCAGGCCTTCGAACTTTCCGAGCGGCGACGCCAAGCGGTCGCGGATGCCGCTGGCCCAATTGACCTGCGCCATCGGCGGCGGATCGCCGGTGTACACGCCGCGCGGGATCGGCGTCTTCGTTTTGAAGTCCAACGCGTCCAAGAACGAGTTCGCGCGCGGCCATCTGACGCCGTACTCGTTGCCTTGTTTTTTCAACTGCTCGTCGAGGTTCCACAGCTCTTTGAGCGTTGCGACGAACGACGTGTGATCGTAGAGCGTATGCGACGTCCCGGGTTTCGAGTACGGGCTGACGATGATCGCGGGCACGCGAAAGCCCAGATTTGCGTCCTGATCGTCGTCGATGACGGATTTCGGGGGCGGAACGTGGTCGTAGAAGCCGCCGGCCTCGTCGTACACGACGAGCAGCACGCTCTTGTCCCAGGCAGGGCTGTGGGTGAGCGCGTCCACCACCAAGCCGATGAATTTCTGACCGAGCGCGGGATCGTGCGGCGGATGATCGTCCGCGAGCGTGAACGGAGGGTCGACGATCGAGACCGACGGCAGCGTGTCGTCCCGGCAGTCGTCCACGAACCGCTCGATCGTGCCGAAGTTGTGCAAGGCGTGCCGCGCGGCGAACCCGTACCAGAACGCGAGGAACGGAAGATCGCTGTAGTACGATCGCCAGGTCAGCGGTTTGCCGCTGCGGTCGACCTGCTTTTCCAGGAACGCGTAGATCGGCGTCGTGTCGAAGCCGGTGACCCCCGGGATGATCTGCGTGTCGTCGTCCGTACCGCGCCGGCCCGAGTGGAGATACTTGCGATTCGGCCACGTGGAGCTCAACATCGACGAGAACCACCGGTCGCACACGGTGAAGTTCTCGGCGAGCGAGTAGAGCACCGGAAGCGTTTTTCGCGTGTAGTATCCCATCGGGATCTTCTGCTGGAGCTCGGTCAGCGGCGGCTTCTGGCCCTCGTGCTCTTTCAGGTACGATCGGACGAAGCCGTCGTTCTTGCCTTCGTTGAAGTTGTCGATCATGTTTTGCCGGCCGTGCGGCACGTCGGGAAACTGCGGTTCCACCAGCGGCTTGTCGCCCACGTCGATTTGCCACGACTCGACCGCGGCGTCGTTCGCGCCCGGGATCTTGAACGGCGGAATCTTCAACCCGTCGACGTCGCGGTTCAGCGGCGGCAGCGACAGCGCACCCAAGTAATGGTCGAACGACCGGTTTTCCATGCAGAGCAAAATGACGTGTTCGATGGGTGAACTGTCAGGCACGGCTACACCTCGCGTCGCTGAGTTCGTTGCTCGAATATCTCCTGGCCGGTGGTTCTTTGACGCGTGCAGGAGAACCTAGGGCCGCGAGAGAGGATGTACCATGGCTGCACTGTTCGCAGCGGTGCGCGCCGGTGACGTCGATGCCGTGCGCCGGCTGATCGCAAAGGGCGCGAACCCGCGTCTCGGTGACGGCCGCGAAACGCCGCTGCACGCGGCGGCGCGGCGTGGTCCGCTCGCGCTCGTCGAAGCGCTGATCGAGGGCGGCGCGCTCACCTGGCAGGCGGACCGCAACGGGCGCACGCCGCTCGACGTCGCGCGCGGTAGTCGCTCGCGCGAGCGCGCCGCGATCGTGGCGTTGCTCGACGAGAGCGCGATCGCGGATCCGTCGTTTCGCGACGCCGTCGCGGCGATCCACGCGGGCGACGTCGCCGCCCTCGCGAGGCTGCTCGATGCGGAGCCGCGTCTGCTGCGCGAGCGCATCATGGGGCCCGACGTCTACCGCCGGGTGCCGCGGCGGGGGTACTTCACCGATCCGAAGCTGTTCTGGTTCGTCGCGAACAACCCGATGCGCGCCGAGCGGATGCCGGCGAACATGCCGGACGTCGCGCAGGTGATGATCGACCGCGGCGTCGATCGCGAGGATCTCGACTACGCGCTGGGGCTCGTGATGACGAGTAGCTCGGCGCGCGAGCACGGGCTGCAAGCGCCGCTGATGCGCGTGCTGCTCGCCGCCGGCGCGACCGCGGACGCCGGCGCGATCGCGGGGGCGGCGGCGTACCGCGAGCTCGACGCGCTGCGCGCGCTGGTCGGCGGCGGTCATCCGATGAGCGCACCGCTCGCCGCGGCGCTGGGCGACGACGAGCAGCTTCGCGAGCAGCTACGAACGGCGAGCCGCGACGACGTGCAGACGGCGTTCGGCTTCGCGGTGATCAACGGCCACCGCAACGCCGCGCGCCTCGCGCTCGACGCGGGGGCCGACGTCGACGCATGGTCTCCGGTTCACACCCACAGCACCGCGCTGCACCAAGCGGCCATCAACGACGACCCCGAGCTCGTCGAGCTGCTGCTGGAACGCGGTGCGCGCACCGACGTATGCGACACGCTGTGGGACGGAACGCCGCTGGGCTGGACGATCCATCAGAACAAACCCGCCGCGCGCGCGGCGCTCGAGCGCTTCGCGGCGCGATTCAGTTCACCGTGACGCGGAACTTCGCGACGATCGTGCCGTTGACGGCGAGCGCGCCGCCGCCGTAGGTGAACGTCACGACGCCGCCCGCCTGCGCGGGCGCGCACGTGAGCGGTCCCGGCGTCGTGACGCACGCCGCGCTGGCGGCCACGTACGTGCCGTTCGCCGCGATCGTGTCGCTCAGCGCGAACGACTGGATCGCAAACGCGCGCCGGTTCGTGAACGTGAGCGTGTACTCGAGCACGTCGCCGGGTTTCGCGTTCACGCTGGTGCCCGGTCCGAGGGACTGCGTGACGTTGGCGACCTGCTTCGCCAGCGCGGCCGCGGTGAAGGTGGTCGTGATCGAGTTGGACGTGAGCGTCTCGCCGCCGTACTGCGTCGGGTCGAACGGCACGCTCGCGCGCGCGGTGTTCACCGCGGTGCCGACCGCCGCGTTGGGCGTCCCGATGACGGTGAGCGTCGCGGTCGCACCGGCGCTGAGGTTCGTGACCGTGGCGACCACGGTCTGCGCACCGCCGGCCGACGTGATCGTGCACGTGCCCGCGCCGCCGGTCACCGCGGACGACGGGAGCGTCGTCCCCGAGATGACGACGTTGGCCGGCACCGGATCGGCGATCGAACCGGACGGGTAGGTGAAGAAGCCCGTGTTCTTCATCGCGACCGAGTAGACCATCGAATCACCGGGACCCGCCAGCGCCGTGCCGGCTTTGGCGACGGTGAACGTCGCGGGCACCGAAGCGAGGTCGTTCACCACGTCGCTGCCGGTCGTGATCCCGGTGTGGCTAGCCACCAGCGCTCCTGCGGTGGTCCACTCCCACAGCGTCCACGGCGAGCCGCTTCCGATCTGCTCGCACGACACGAGGTGCCCGTTCGGCAGCACCGCCGAACCGGTGAGGGCGCCGGTCGGGCCGCTCAGCGTCACCGGACCGGTGACGGTCCCCGTCGTCGCGTTGATCGTGTACAGGCTCTGCGTCGCGATGACGTACAGCGTCTCGTTGTTCACGGCGGTCGGCACCACCACGATGTCGCCGTTGGTGCCGATCGCCGTGCCCAGCGTGAGCGTTTTCACGACGGCCGCCGTCGCGGGATTCACCCAAAGGACGGTCGTGGCGTTCGACATGGTCACGAGGCAACCGCTCGCGCAGTACAACGTCGTCGGGTCGAACGACAGCCGCGCGTTCGGGCTCGCCGGAAGGCCGGCGATCGTGCCGACCGCCGCCCCCGCCGAGTAGGCGGTGGCGGACGTGGGCGCGTTGGGATTGAACGTGGACTTCACCAGCGCGCCGGTCGCGTCGGTGACGTAGAGGTTACCGCTCAGGTCCTGAGCGAGGTTCTGCGCGCTGGTGCCGCTGAACAGCGTGCCGTACGACTGCACGACCGCGCCGGTGCTCGTGTCCATGAGGTACACGCCGGCGCTGTCGCTGAGCGTCATGACCGTCGCCGCGCGGACGGCCGCGGCCGGCGCCAGCACGAAGCACGCACTGAACAGCGCGACGATCGAACGACGCCAGTACATCATTAGCTGTATCGGCAGGACGGCGCCGTTCAGGAGAGAGGCCGCCCGCAACGCAATGTGCGGAAGGGGCGCCCTCTCCTCCGTTGCCGGGTCTTAGGGCACCGTGCACATCCATTCGGTGCCGAACTTGTCGGTGAGCATGCCGAAGCGGCCGCCCCAAAATGCGTCCTCGATCGGCCTCACGACTTTGCCGCCCGCCGCCAGCGCATCGAAAGCGCGCTCGCCGCTCGCGGCGTCCTCGAACGAGAGCGCCATCGAGACGTTGCCGGCATCCGGATCAACCGGCTTGACGCTGGCGCCGTCGGACGCCATGAACGCGATCCCGTCGGCGGTGAACGACGCGTGCATGATGCTGTCGGCGGCTTCGGGCGGCATCTCGCTCGCCATCGGCGAGTCGGACACGCGCATCGCCTCGTAGCTTCCGCCGAAGACGCCTTTGTAGAACTCGAGCGCTTCAGCGCACCGCCCGTAGAAGAAAATATACGGGACCAATTTGCTGGACATGAAAGGTTCCTCCGGATCACGCGCGAGCGAATGCCGCGGTGTGGTTTCAGAGATGGGGTGCGCGGCGCCCTGACCTTAGCAACTGTCGTTGCAGAAAGCAAGTGCTGTGCGGGAAGCATCGAAGCGATAACCGATGGGAAACGACGTTGACGTGAAGCGGCCGGCCGGTTCGAACTGGGGTGATTACGGAATCCACGATCGCGTCGGCCGGCTCAACGAGCTGACGTCCGAACGCGTCGTGCGCGCCGCCGCGGAGATTCGCACGGGACGGCGGTTTTGTCTGAGCCTCCCGCTCGACTATCCCGGCGGCAACGTCGTGTTTCCGTTTCGGCTTCCGCCCGAGCGCAAAGTCGTCGATCGCATGGGCGCGCCCGCCACCGACTTTCCCTTCTCCCGAGCGCGCGAGGGCGCGACGGGCGTCGTCAACGACGACATCGTCACGCTGTGGACGCAGTACTCCACGCAATGGGACGCGCTGGCGCATGTCGGGTCGCATTTCGATGCGAACGGCGACGGCGAGGCCGAGGTGGTGTACTACAACGGGCACTATCCGGGGCCCGACGTCGACGCGATGGCGACGGCGGGCCTGCAAGGCCGCGGCGTTCTGGTGGACCTCCACCGTCGATTCGGCGACGCGAAGACCGCCGTCGATTTCACGATGTTCGAAGCGACCATGCGCGAGCAGGGCGTCGTGGTCGAGGCCGGCGACGTTCTCACGCTGCGCACGGGCTGGGCGCAGCTTCTCGCCGACATGAAGGGCACGCCGGACAAGCACGTGCTGGACAACTCCTGTGCCGGTCTCGACGCGAGCGATCCGAAGCTGCTGGCGTGGATCGCGGCCAGCGGCATCGCCGCAATCGTCGCCGACAATCTCGCCGTCGAAGCCTATCCGCCCGCATTCGGCGGGCCGGGCACGCCGCTGCTGCCGCTGCACGAGCTGTGCTTGTTCAAGCTCGGCATCAACCTGGGCGAGATGTGGTATCTCACCGAGCTGGCCGACTGGCTGCAGCACAACGATCGTACCAGATTTTTCTTGACGGCGCCGCCGCTGCGCTTGCGCGGTCACGTCGGGTCGCCGGTCACGCCGATCGCCACCGTCTGACACGGCGATGCGCCGCCTCGCATGAAGCTCTCGTTGCCCGTCGTCGTCGCGCTGCTCGCGATCGGCGTCGACATCGGCCTGGCGCGGCTCGGCTACGGCCTGCTGCTGCCGGCGATTCGCGCCGACTTGGGCGGGTCGTACGGCACGTACGGCCTGATCGGCGCGCTGCACCTCGCGGGCTACCTCGGCGGCACGCTCGCCGCTCCGCGGCTGCTGCGCGAACGCGCGCGCATCCCGCGCGTCATCGCGCTCGCGCACGTCGTCGTCGCGCTGTCGGTCGCGGCATCGGCAGCGGCGAGCGGCGCGTTCACGCTCCTGGCTGCGCGCGTCGTGATCGGCTTCGCCAGCGGGATCGGAGTCGCGGCCGTCGTCACCGAGATGCTCGAACGCGTGCCGCCGGCGCGGCGCGGGCTCGCGAGCGGGATCGCGTGGGGCGGCGCCGGCTTGGCGCTCGTCGTGTCGGCGCCGGCGGGCGCGTGGGCGCTCGGCGATCCTGCGCGGTGGCGCGTTGCAACGATGCTGTGCGCGGTGCCGGCGCTCGCGATCGCCGTGCTGGCATTGCGGCTCCCGCCGCCCGAACCGGCGATCGCAGGCGCCGCGGCCGGCGACATGCCGTTTCACTGGCGCGACGTGGTGCGCGCGCGCAACGCGTTCTTCGTCGCGGCCTACGCGTCGTTCGGCATCGCGTACATCGCGTATGCGACGTTCGCCGTTGCGGCCTTCGCCGCGCGCGGCGTTCCGCCGCCGGTGGTGACCGCCGTGTGGTCGGCGCTCGGCGTCGCATCCGTCGCCGGTGCGCTCGCGGTCGTGCCGGTCCTCAGCGGGCGCGGCGCGCGCTACACCTTCGTGCTGCCGCTCGCGGCGGGCGCGGCCGGATGCTGGATTTCGAGCTGGCCCGGTGCGGCTGCGCCCGTCGCAGGCGCGATCTGCGTCGGGATCGGCCTTGCGGCGACGCCCGCCGTCGCCAGCGCGTTCGCGCGCATGCGCAGCGACGCCGCGACGGCCGCCGTCGCGTTCACGGCCGTGACGACCGTGTTCGGCGTGGGTCAGCTCCTCGGACCGCTCGCCGCGGGCGTTGTCGCAGACCACGCCGGGCTCGCGGCGGTGCCGTTGTTCGCCGCGATCGTGTTCGCGTGCGGAACGGTGTCCGCGGTCGTCGACGCGCGCGTCGCCCGCTGATCGCGCTTAGAGCCGATCTCGCTCGCGCAACTGGTCGCCGATCGCGTACAGTGCGATCACCACGACGGTGAGGACCGCGCTGGAGACGATCGGATCCCACGGCGCGATCGTGACGTTGCTCTGCGCATTCTGGAACATGTTGCCCAACGACGGCGTGGGAGGCTGCACGCCGAAGCCGATCATGGATTGCGTCGCTTCCAGCAGCAGCGCGCACGCGACGAGGTCCACCAAGCCTCCGAGCGTCGCGGTCGTGAGCCGCCGGAAAGCCGGCAGAACCGCGGGCCACGATACGAGTGCGATGAGGAGTGCGATCAGCGGCGGGCTGAGCACGCGAACGCCGCCGGTCCGCGCGACGAGCAGCGTCACCGCGGCGAGGACGAACGGAAAGCCGGCGAACGGGCGAATGCCGATCGCGCTGAGCGCGGCACGGTCCTGCACCGGCTGCAGTGACGTCGTCGCTTTCGCGACGAGAAACCCGATCGCCGCGGCGATGAGCGCTGCGAGCACGGCGATGCCTAGCGACGTGCGGAGCCCGACCAGCACGCGCGCGAGCAGATCGCGCCCGTTCTCGTCGGTGCCGAGCGGGTGGCCCCCGACGCCGGGCGCCAGCGGATATCCCTGCCAGTGAAGCTGATCGATGAAGTAGGGGCCGGCCGGCGCGATCGCGTTCGCCGCCAGCGCGCAGAACACCGCGAAGAGCAGCACGACGGTCGCGGCGACGATGACCGCGTTCGAACCTTTGCGTCCGCGCGCGAACGTTCTCGCCGCATCGGGCTGATACGGTGCGGCGGCCTGCGGGTCCGAGACCCACTGCGCGATGAGGTCGGTCATCACGATTGCCGCGCAGTACAGGAGCAGGCAAACCGCGATCACACCGGTATCGAACCCCCGAAGGCCCTGGGAAAATAGCCGCACGATGCCCGGCCATGCGAACATCGGCTCGATGAAGAGCATCGACGCGAGCAACGGTGGGCCGACCCACGCGGCGGCCTTCGCGACCGGCGCCACAATGCCGCGCGCGGACGGTCGCACGGCATCGCCGGCCGTGCGCGCGCAGTCGTAGAAAATCAGCGATATCCATGCGCCGAACGGTAGCGCGAAGCAGAGAACCGGCCCGAGCAGGTGCCGCAGCCGGTCGCCGACGTCGAAGGCGTCGGTCGCCGCGATTCCGGCCACCGGCAGCGCCCCCGTGAACAAGAAGACGAACTGAAGAAAAATCGCGAACACGATGACGAGCGTGGACCGCCCCGCGAGCTGCAGAACGGCGAGCGCCGCGCGCAGCACCGGCGCTCGCGCGCGTGCGCGGGCGAAGCCGATGATCGCGCCCAGCCCGGTGGCGGCGGCGAATGCGAAGAACGCCAACGCGCTCGTCGCCGGCAACCGCTCGAGGACCGCTTGCGCGACGGGTTCCTCGTACGACGGCGACCAGCCGTGAGGGCCTCGAAGCACCGCGAACGCCGCGAACGCGATGATCGCAAGCATGGCGAGGCTCGCGAGGAGACGGTACCTCCGGCGCACAAGCGGTCCTCCACAAGCGATACGAGGTGATGGCATGGAACGACGAAACGCGTCAGATTTCCCCCAAGAGCTGCTCGACTTGTTTCACCTGTACGTCCACGGTGAGATCGATCGCGCAGCGTTTCTGAGCCGAGCCGGCAAGTTCGCAGTCGGCGGGCTGACGGCGGCGGGTCTGCTAGCGCTGCTCAAACCGAACTACGCGTGGGCGCAGCAGGTGCCCAAAGACGACAAGCGCATCCGCGCCGAGTACGCGACGGTGCCGTCACCGCAAGGCAACGGGTCGATCAAAGGATACCTCGTGCGCCCCGCGGGCGACGGAAAATACCCGGCAGTGCTCGTCGTTCACGAGAACCGCGGCTTGAACCCGTACATCGAAGACGTCGCGCGCCGCCTCGGCACGGCGAACTTCATGGCGTTCGCGCCCGACGGGCTCACGTCGGTCGGCGGGTATCCCGGCGACGACGAGAAAGGCGGCCAGCTGTTCGCGCAGGTCGATCGCGCGAAGATGCTCGAGGACTTCGCTGCCGCGGCGGCGTGGCTCAAGGCGCGCCCCGACAGCACCGGTCGCCTCGGTGTGGTGGGATTCTGCTACGGCGGCGGCGTCGCCAATTCGCTTGCGGTGCGCATGCCCGATCTTTCAGCCGCGGTGCCGTTCTACGGCCAACCGCCCGCGGCGGCGGACGTGCCGAAGATCAAAGCGGCGATTCTGGCGCACCATGCGGAGCTCGACACGCGGCTTGCGGCGACGTGGCCGGCGTACGACGCGGAGCTCACCGCCGCGAAGATCCCGCACGAAGGCTACATCTATCCCAAGACCAACCACGGCTTTCACAACGACACGACGCCGCGCTACGACGAGGCCGCCGCGAAGCTCGCGTGGCAGCGCACGCTGGACTGGTTCAACAGGTACCTGCGAGCGTAGGTACGGTTTCCATGCTCACCCGGGACGCGCTGCTGGCGTATGCGCACTTCATCTGCATCTTCGCGCTCGCGAGCCTGCTGGTCGGCGAGCTGCTGTGCTTGCGCAAGACGCTGCCGGCGGACCTCGTGCGACGGCTTCAGGCGGTCGACCGGTGGTACGGGATCGTCGCGGGCCTCGTGATCCTCAGCGGTCTCGCGCGGCTCTTTTTCGGTCTGAAAGGCGCGGCGTTCTACACGCACAACCCGGTGTTCTGGACGAAGATGGGGCTCTTCGTCGCCGTCGCCCTCGTCTCGATCGTCCCCACGGTCACGTTCGCGCGCTGGAAAGCGCCCGTAGCCGACGGGCCGCTCATCGTCGCCGAGGCCGACTTCGCGCGCCTCCGCGGACTGCTTTGGTTGCAGGTCGTGCTGTTCGCATTGATCCCGCTGTGCGCGGCGTTCATGGCGCGCGGACTGTAGCGCCCGCGCATGGGTCACGAACGCCACGGTGCGAAACAGCCGAACCGCTTCGATCCCGCGCGCGCGGCCATCCTCGACGATCCCGCGCGCTTCGCCTACGTTTCGCCCGACGAACTCCTGGCTCTGCTGGACGTCCCACGCGGCGGAACGCTGATCGACTTCGGCACCGGCACCGGGCTGTACGCGCTGGAGATCGCGCGCCGCCGGCCGGACGTGCGCGTGCTCGCGCTCGACGAGCAGCCGCCGATGCTCGCGCACGTTCGCGACGCGATCGCGCGCGCCGGGCTCGGCAACGTCGAGGCGGTGTCGTCCGATGCGCTCGGCACGCTCCTCGGCACCGCGGACCGCCTTCTCGCGCTCAATGTCCTCCACGAGCTCGGCGACCGCGCGCTCGACGAGCTCCGGTCGCTCCTCGCGGACGGCGGCTCCGCCGTGTTCGTGGATTGGAACGCCGAGGTGGAACGCCCGGTCGGTCCGCCGCGCGACCACGTGTACGGCGTCGCCGACGCCGCCGCGCGGCTTACCGGCGCGGGCTTTCGCATCCTGAGCCGGTCGGCGTTCGCATACCACCTCGCGTTCGTCGTAACGCCGATGGGCGCCGCACCGCCGCGCTAACCGCCGTCGAAAGCTTTGCGCAGGCCCGCGATGTCGAGCTTCGTCATGCGAAGCATCGCGTTCATCGCGCGTTCGGACTTTTCGTCGTCGGGATCGTTCAGCATATCGCCGAGCGCGGCCGGCACGATCTGCCACGACACGCCGAACTTGTCTTTGAGCCAGCCGCACCGGCTGGTTTCGCCGCCTTCGGAAAGCTTCTCCCAGAGCTCGTCGACTTCGTGTTGGTTCTCGCAGTTCACGAACAGCGAGATCGCCTCGTTGAACGTGAAGTGCGGCCCGCCGTTGAAAAGGATGAGCTCTTGGCCGTCGAGCCGCACGCGCGCGCTCGACACCCTGTCGTTCGCGCTCGCCGGGTCCTCACCGTTGATGCTCAGGATTTGCGAGTTCTTGAACACGGAGACGTAGAAACGCGCGGCTTCCCCGGCGCGATCGTCGTACCATAGGAACGGCGTGATCTTCTGCATCGGAAATGTCATCCTCATCGCGCGATCCCGGGCCCTTTAGCGTTTGGTGCGTGTCGAGCCGCCGGAAGCTGTCTTCGAGCGCTTGGCGGTGACGCTGGAGCATGCTGGCTTCCGCGATCGGCTTGGCCTCCCCCGCGTCGAGGCGGGCCGGGGCCGCCTGCACATTCGCATTTCGTCGTGCGTCGAGCATTCTGAGAAGAGGCTGTGGGGTTTCTGGTAAACGTATCCGTGTATTCCCAATGACATTGGGAAAAGGATCTCCGTCAAATCGCAGAGCGCAGAAGCTCTGCACGTTAGGGAGATCACATGTCTCGATTACTCGTCAGCCTCGTCGCAGGGCTCGGACTCGCCGCTACGGCGCTTGCACCGGCTTCCGCGCAGGCGATACCATCCGGTTCTTACCAGCAATCATGCACGAACATTCGCGTGCGCGGCGATCAGCTGATCGCTCGCTGCACGAATCCGCAGGGCGTCGCGATTCGCTCATCGATCGCGCTCGACAGCTGCCGCCGCGGCGACATCGTCAACTCGAACGGCCAGCTCGCCTGCAACGCCAACGGTTACGGCAATGGGCGCCGGTGGCATCGCCGCGACGGCGACGACCGCGGCTACAACAACGGTGGCTACAACAACGGCGGCTATAACAACGGCGGCTATAACAACGGCGGCTACAACAACGGTCGCTACGGAAACGGCGTCGTTTCCGGTTCGTATCAGAGCAGCTGCACCAACGTGTACATGAATGGCCCGAACCTGACCGCGTCGTGCACGGCGCCCAACGGTCAGCGCATCACGTCGTCGATCAACGCGGCGCAGTGCCGTGGCGGCGACATCGCGAACGTCAACGGGCGCCTCGCCTGCCGCTGACCGCGGCGCGCGCAGCCTGAAATTCGTCCGCAGCGGCGCTCACGCTCCCGAAATCGAAGCGTGAGCGCCGCGGTTCGCCCGTCGTCGAGGAGGATCTCTGACAGCACCCGTCCTGTTAACGGCTCGCCTCACGCTGCGCGGCCATCGTCTCGATGATTTCGACGACTCGCTCGCGATGTGGTCCGATCCCGTCGTCACGCGCTTCATCGGCGGCAAACCGTCGACCGAGCAGCAAACGTGGTCGCGGCTGCTGGGGTACGCGGGTCACTGGTCGTTGCTGGGTTTCGGATATTGGGCGGTGGAGGAGACGTCGACGGGGATGTTCGCCGGCGAGCTGGGCTTCGCGAATTTTCGGCGCGACATCGCACCTTCGATGCGAAACGCACCGGAACTCGGCTGGGCCCTCGCGTCACGCTTTCACGGGAAAGGATTTGCGACCGAGGCCGTTCGCGCGGTGGTCTCCTGGGGCGATGCGCACTTCGGACCCACGCGCACCGTGTGCTTGATCAGCCCGGAAAACCTCGCGTCGATCGCGGTTGCGGGGAAGTGCGGCTACGACGTGTTCGAGCGCACGCTCTTCAACGGCCAGCCGACGCTGTTTCTCGAGCGATCGGGTGGAACGCCAGCCCTTCGGAACGCGGACGGCTAGACAACCACTTCCCGGAGGTGCCCGGTCTCGACTTCGTAGACGAAGCCGCGCACGTTGTCGCGGTGCGGCAGAAACGCGTGCGAGCGAACGCGCGCGAGCGCGGCGCGCACGGCCTCGTCGACGTCCTCGAACGCGCCGAACGCGTACGGCGGCGCTTGGCCGGTGTCGGCGGCGATGGCCGCGCGCAGCGCCGGCTCGTCCGTCCCGTGCAGACCGCAGTTCGTGTGGTGCATGAGGATGATCTCGCGGGTGCCGAGCAGCCGCTGCGAAAGGACGAGCGAGCGCAGGACGTCCTCGGTGACGAGGCCGCCCGCGTTGCGCAAGATGTGCGCTTCGCCCGAATCGAGGCCGAAGATGCGAAAGTTGTCGATCCTCGAGTCCATGCACGTCACGATCGCGACGTGCTTGGCCGGTATGACCGCCCGGGGGCCTTCGAAATCCGTTTCGTGCGCGACGGCGTTGCGGACGAGGTGATCGATCGCGGAGCTCACGAGGCGTTGCCGTTGGCCGGTACGCCGGGAGAGCCCTCGCGGCACGACGGCCGAATCCCCGATCGAAGGCTGGTCGCGGGCTGACGCGCGAACGAAACAAACGGACGCCCGCCGCGTACGAACGAGTACGCGAACGCACTACCGCGGACGACCGGTCTCGAGAACACGTCTCGAGACCGTGTTCGTGCGTTTCGCTACCCGTCGCGCGAGAGCCGGACGCGTTCGGGCACGTCTTCGGGCGGTTGCGCGAACAGCGCGGAATAGATGAATCCGGCGAGCACGGCTCCGACGAGCGGCATCACCCAGAACAGCCACAGCTGCGCGATGAAGTCGCCGCCGGCAAACACCGCGACGCCGGTGCTCCGCGCCGGGTTCACCGACGTGTTGTCCACCGGAATGCTGATGAGGTGGATGAGGGTCAGCGACAAGCCGATCGCGATGCCGGCAAAACCGGCCGGCGCCCGCCGTTCGGTCGATCCGAGGATGACGAACAAAAACATGAACGTCAGCACGATCTCGGTCGCGATGACGGCGGTCATGCCGTAGCCGCCGGGCGAGTGCGCGCCGTATCCGTTGCTCGCGAAGCCGGCATGGACGTCGAATCCGGCTTTGCCACTTGCGATCGCGAGCAGGATCGCGCCCGCGATGAGACCGCCGGCGATCTGCGCGATCCAGTACGGCAAGACTTCCTTGGCGGGAAAGCGTTTTGCGGCCCATAGCCCGACGGTCACCGCGGGATTGATGTGACAACCGGAGATCGGCCCGATCGCGTAGACCATCGTCAGCAGCGTGAGCCCGAACGCGAGCGCGACGCCGGCAAAGCCGATGCCGAGCGCGGGAAAGGCCGCGGCTAGCACGGCGCTGCCGCAACCGCCGAACGTCAGCCAGAACGTACCGAACGCTTCGGCCGCGAGACGTCTGGAAAGAGGCATCGCCGGAACCTCCTACTTCGTGGACCCAGGATGTCCCTCGCACGGCAAGTAGACAAGATGCGATGAGGAACGTGGGCGTTTTTGCGGCTGCGCTGCTGACTGCCGCTGCCGTCGCCGGCGTCTCCGTGGCGGGTTGGGCGGCGCCGACCCCGATCCCGGGTCGCGCCGATCAGGTCAAGGCCGTCAGCGGCGCCGTCGGAGAGCCGATGTGGAACGGCGTCGTGCGCGTGAAGGTGCGGGAGCTGCGCGACGCGCGCCCCGAGGATCATCCCGAGACGCTGCTGCCCGGACCGAACCAGAAAGTCATGGTGCTCGACGCGATGCTGCGCAATTGGACCGCCAAGCAGTTCGCGGAACTCTTGACCTATACGCTCGCGGACAAGGACGGCGTCGCGTTCGAGATCTCGAACCGGTATCTCACACCGAGCCCGCTCGTCGTCGCGCAAGGCGCCGCGATCCGCATCCGCGCGACGTTCCTCGCCGACAAGAATTTCGTGCCTGTGAAGCTGCTGATCCGGTGCGCGTCATGCGCAACGTCCACCAGGTTCGGAGCCTTCCGCGTCCAGCTGCCGCCCGCCCCGGCCGCCAGCCCGTAGCGCGGCGGGTTAGCCGCCCGCCATTGCGCCCACGACCAGCAGCGGCTCCGCGCCCGACGCCACCGCGTCCGGAAGAGGCGCGTCCACCGGTTCGTGCGACAGGTCTTGCTCGCAGGCGAAAAAGCGCACGAACGGGCGGCGCTTGTGCGTCACGTGATCGCGGATCGCGCCGCGCAGCACCGGATAACGCGCCTCGAGCGCGTCGAGCACCGACGCCACCGTGACGCTGCCGCCGACGTCGACCTGCACTTCGCCCGACGCGCGCGACAGCGTGCGCAGATGCGCCGGCAGCACGACGCGGATCACGAGGACGCCGAGACCGTCACGGGAGCGTCTGCACCTCGACCGACAGCACGGCCGGCAGATCGCGCACGATGGGCGCCCAGCTGTCGCCGGCGTCGGCCGACGCATACACTTGCCCGCCCGTCGTGCCGAAGTAGATTCCGCACGAGTCCAGCGAGTCCACCGCCATCGCGTCGCGCAGCACGTTGACGTAGCAGTCGTTCTGCGGCAAGCCCTTCGTGAGCGCTTCCCATTCGTTGCCGCCGGTGCGGCTGCGGTACACGCGCAGCTTCGCGTCGGGCACGAAGTGCTCGGAGTCGCTCTTGATCGGCACGACGTAGACCGTCTCGGGCTCGTGCGCGTGCACGTCGATCGGGAACCCGAAGTCGGTCGGCAGGTTGCCGCTGACCTCGCGCCACGAATCGCCCGCGTCGTCGGTGCGCATCACGTCCCAGTGCTTCTGCATGAACAGCGTGTTCGGGCGCGACGGGTGCTGCGCGATGCGGTGCACGCAGTGGCCGACTTCGGCGTCTTGATCGGGGATCTGCTCCGACCGCAAACCTTTGTTGATCGGCAGCCACGTCGCGCCCGCGTCGTCGCTGCGGAACGCGCCCGCGGCGGAGATCGCGGTGAAGATGCGCTGGTCGTTTTTCGGGTCGAGGAGGATCGTGTGCAGGCACAGCCCGCCCGCGCCGGGCTGCCACTCTGCGCCCGAACCGTGTCCGCGCAGTCCCGCAAGCTCATGCCAGCTCCGGCCGCCGTCGGTCGATTTGAACAGCGCGGCGTCCTCGACGCCTGCGTAGACCGTGTCCGGGTCGGTCAGCGACGGTTCGAGATGCCACACGCGCTTGAACTCCCACGGGCGCGCCGTGCCGTCGTAGTACTGATGCGTGCCGGGAACGCCGTCGTAGACGAACTTGTTGTCCATCGGCTCCCACGTTTTGCCGCCGTCGTCGGAGCGCTGGATCTGCTGCCCGAACCATCCGCTGCTCTGCGACGCGTAGATGCGATTCGGATCCACGGGCGAGCCCTTGAGGTGGTACATCTCCCAGCCCGCGAAGTGCGGACCGCTGACGTCCCAGTTCGCGCGCTTGCCGTCCGCCGTCAACACGAACGCGCCCTTGCGCGTCCCCACCAAAACTCGTACGCCGCTCATCCGTCACTCCTCCGGTCGGGAAGTATCACGCGAACGAGCCGTGCGCCTCCTGTGACGTTCCGCGCCGCCGCCTGGGAGACCGGTCAGTAGGAGCGCCCGAGCACTCTACGAAGTCGTATCGCCTACATTTTGGGGGTGAAGCTCATGGCGATGTCCACACCGCCCGGACGTGCCGTCAATAAGGCGGCCTACGTGCTTGGAATCGTGCTCGGGTCGCTCTTCTTCGTGGGCTGCATCTATTACGCGATGGCTCCTCACGCCCCAGGCCGTGTCGAGGTGCTGCTTTGCTTTGCGGGCGGCGCGCTGGGATGGTTCGTCGGGATATTGATCTCGCCGCGCGACGAGGACGAGAAAGCTGCGTTCGTCAACTACGGCAAAGCGATTTCGGCCTTTGTCACCGGCTTTGTTCTCGCAAAGCTGGACCGTATTTTCGAAGATGTGATGCGACCGGAGAATCTTCCCAAGGCGGGAGAAGATTACTTGGTTCGCACGCTCCTGTTCGTCACGACGTTCGTCATCGGCGTACTGTTCACGTTCGTCGGACGTGGTTACGGCTTCCGCAGGCCGCGATAACGGGAGGTCCCTACCGCGCGCAGAACGCGAGCGCGATGGGCAGCGGAGACCTGACACGCACGGAGTTCGAGCGCGTGGTGCGCGAAGCGCTCGACTCGCTGCCGAAGCGGTTCGGCGACATGGTGAAGAACGTCGTCATCGCGGTGGAGGAAGAGCCGAACCGTGAGGACATGGAGAGCTTCGAGCCCGACGACGATCCCGACGGCGAGCAAGAGCTGCTCGGCATCTACCGCGGCGTCCCGCTGACCGAGCGCGACCACGACGACCCGCTCATGCCGGACGAGATCGCAATCTTTCGCGGCCCGATCAACC
>Ga0066662_10000217_pt1 | contig 24441 bp, 30 predicted proteins | sample GraSoiAngelo_111_FD_133939 | JGI IMG/M metagenome (GOLD analysis project Ga0066662, IMG submission 133939) | Grasslands soil microbial communities from the Angelo Coastal Reserve, California, USA - 14_0903_12_40cm | ecosystem: Environmental > Terrestrial > Soil > Grasslands | place: USA...
CGGCGCCCCGTCCTTCTCGTGCAGCTGGCGGAAGTGCAGGTCGAGATCGCGCACGGCGCTGAGAAGCGCCACGGGCACGTTGACGAGCCCGAAGGAGAGCGATCCCGTCCACAGCGCGCGCGCCATGCCTCAGCCCCTCGCGGTCGCCTTGGCGCCCTTGACGCTGGCCTGCAACGCCGCCAGCAGGTCGCCGCCGCCATCCTCTTCCACCACCTGCGGCGTCTCTGGCGTCTCGCCCCGCGCCTTGGCCGAGATCAGATCAAGCACGCGCTGGCGGTAGGAGTCGGAGAAAGCATCGGGATCGAACCGCTCGTGCAGCGTCTCCACCAGCTGGCTCGCCATCTGCACCTCGCGCGAGGTGGGCTTGCGGCTCGGCGCCGGGAGCTCGAGGTCATCGCCGGCGACCAGCTCGTCGGCAAAGCGCATCGTGTGCAGCGCCAGGACGCCGTCCAACGGCCCCACCGCGACCAGGTACTCGCGGTTGTGAAAGACCCAGCGGCCGATCCCCGCCCGCTCGGCCTTGCCGAGAGCGTCGTGGAGAAGCCGGTAGGCATCGGCGCCGTCCGATCCGGCGCCGAGGTAGTACGTCCGGTCGTAGAACACCGGGTCGATCTCCGGCGCGCACACGAACTCCTCGAGCTCGATCAGGTGTGAGCGCTCGCCGGCCGCGGCGGCAATCTCGTCCTTGCTCAGCACCACGTACTCGCCCTGTCGGACCTCATAACCCTTCGCGACCTGCTTGAAGGGAACCTCCTTGCCCTCCTTGGAGCAGATGCGCTTCTGTTTGATCCGCGCGCCGTCCTTGCCGTGCACCTGGTGGAAGTGGACGCTGCGGTCCTCGGTCGCCGAGTAGACCTTCACGGGAACCGAGATCAGTGCAAAAGAGATCGTGCCGTTCCAGATCGAGCGCGGCATACGCATTTGCGCTACCCCCGGCGGCGGCTGTTTCAACCGCCTCGGTGTTGGTGAGCCACCGCCTGTACCCCGAAATCCCAAGGAGCAGCGATGGCCCCGAACAGCCTCGACGAGCAGTTGACGAAATACCTGACCGACGCGCATTCGATCGAGCAGCAGGCGCTGGCCCAGATGCGCACGGCGCCCGACCTCGCGCGCGACCCCTTCCTCACCGAGGCGTTCCGCAACCATCTCTACGAGACCGAGGAGCACGAGCGTCTGGTGCGCGAGCGGCTCGAGGCACGCGGCGCCTCGCCCTCGACGGTGAAGGACCTGGTCGGCACGATCACCGGGAAGGGCTTCGTGGCGTTCGCCCGCTCCCAGCCCGACACGCCCGGAAAGCTCGTCGCCCACGCCTTCTCCTACGAGCACATGGAGGTGGCCGCCTACGAGTTCCTCCGGCGGGTCGCCGACCGCGCCGGCGACGCAGCCACCGCCCAGGTGGCCCGACGGATCCTGGTCCAGGAGGAGGAAATGGGCGAGCGGCTGGGAGACTCGTTCGGCAAGGCGGTTGACGCCGCGCTCGAGGAGGTCTCTCCCTCCAATCTCGGCGACCAGCTGGACAGCTACCTCGCCGACGCCCACGCCATCGAGGCCCAGGCCATCCAGCTGCTCGGCAAGAGCCCGCAGCTCGCCGGCGCGCCGCAGCTGGCGAACCTCTACGAGGAGCATCTCGCCGAGACCGAGCAGCACCAGCGTCTGATCGCCGAGCGGCTCGAGGCGCGCGGCTCGTCCCCCAACCGACTCAAGGATGCCGCCCTGCGGCTGGGCGCGCTGAACTGGGGCCTGTTCTTCGCCGCCCAGCCCGACACGCCCGCGAAGCTGGCTGGATTCGCGTACGCGTTCGAGCATCTCGAGATCGCCGCGTACGAGCTGCTGTGGCGAGTCGCCGCGCGCGCCCACGACCCCGAGACCGAGTCGGTCGCGCAGCGCATCCTCACCGAGGAGCGCACCGCTGCCTCCCGGATCCACGGGCGCTTCGAGGTCGCGCTGGAGGAGGCGCTCAGCGAGCAGGGGGTGGCGGCCTGATGAAAGCTGTCACCTATCACGGCAAGCGCGACGTGCGCGTCGAGGAGGTCCCGGACCCGCGCATCGAGCAGCCGACCGACGCGGTGATCCGGGTCACCAGCAGCGGCATCTGCGGCTCGGACCTTCACCTCTACGAGATGATGGGCGCGTTCATGGACGAGGGTGACATCCTCGGCCACGAGCCGATGGGCGTCGTCGAGGAGGTGGGGCCCGAGGTCGCGCAAATCAAACCCGGCGACCGCGTGGTGGTCCCCTTCAACGTCTCCTGCGGCCACTGCTTCATGTGCGAGCAGGAGCTGTACTCGCAGTGCGAGACGACGCAGGTGCGCGAGCAGGGCAAGGGCGGGTCGCTGTTCGGCTACACCAAGCTCTACGGCCAGGTGCCGGGCGGGCAGGCCGAGCTGCTGCGCGTGCCCCACGCCCAGTTCGGGCCGATCAAGGTCCCCGAGGGACCGCCGGATGAGCACTTCGTGTACCTCTCGGACGTGCTGCCGACCGCCTGGCAGGCGGTGGCGTATGCAGCGATTCCCGAGGGCGGGGCCGTCGCGGTGTTCGGGCTGGGCCCGATCGGCCAGATGTGCTGCCGGATCGCGCTGCAGCAGGGCGCGTCGGAGGTGTTCGGCATCGACCTCATCGAGGAACGGCTGGAGATGGCGCGCCGCCACGGCGTGCACACGCTCGACGCCCGCGAGCAGGACGATGTCCCGCAGGCGCTGCGCGAGCTCACCGGTGGCCGCGGACCCGACTCGGTCATCGATGCGGTTGGGATGGAGGCGCACGGTGCGCTCTTTGGCAAGCTCGCCCAGCAGCTGGCGTCACTGCTCCCCGATGCCGTGGCCACCTCCCTGATCGAGAAGGGTGGCGTAGATCGCCTCAGCGTTCTGCACACGGCGATCGACGCCGTGCGGCGCGGCGGCACGATCTCCCTGAGCGGCGTCTACGGCGGCGCCATGGATCCGATGCCGATGATGGACCTGTTCGACAAGCAGATCCAGCTGCGGATGGGCCAGGCCAACGTCAAGCGCTGGATCGACGAGATCATGCCGCTGCTCGCCAACGGCAACGACGCGCTAGGCGTCAACGACCTGACCACGCACAAGCTGCCGCTGGATGAGGCGCCCCACGCCTACGAGATCTTCCAGAAGAAGCAAGACGGCGCGATCAAGATCTTGCTGACGCCGTAGGTCGGGGAGCCGGCGGCGCATGCGCCGCCGGCCGGAGGCGCGCATGCGCGCCTCCGCGGGGGGCCGCATGCGGCCCCCCGGTCCATGTTCTTATTGCCTAGACGCGGTGCCCAACTCCGGTGAGCAGCTCGCGCAGCCGCGCCGGCCCGCTGGTCTGTGCGGCCAGCGGCGGGGTGTCGAGGTCGTCGGCGCGGCGCATCCCCGCGATCAGCTCGGCGAGCGCGTCCGTGGCGCTGGTAGCTGGCTTCCAGCCGAGCTCTTCGCGCGCGCGGCCGGTGTCCATCAACGGCACCGCCAACGCCATGTCAACCCAGCCGGGCTCGGTTGGCTGGAGGTGCAGGTGGTAGCTCGCGGCCGCGCCGCCGCGCAGCAGCGTCGCCGGCAGCTTCACCGGCCGCGCGCGCAGCACCTCGCCGAGCTCCGCGGGCCCGATGGCCGGATCGGCGGCGATGTTGAACGCTCCGCGCACGTCGCTGAGCAGCGCCCTGCGGAAGGCGTCGCCGAGGTCGAGCGAGTGCACGGCCTGAAAGCGCAGACGAGGGACGTCGGGGACGAACGGGATCAGCTCCGGGCGCAGCAGCATCCGCGGCAGCAGCGGCCCGACGAACAAGCGACGGATCTCGCTGGCCGCCTCGCGCTTGAACACCAGCGCGGGGCGGATGCGCACGATGCGCATCTCCGGCTGATCGTCTTCGAGGCGGTCGAGCTGGCGCTCGGTGATGGCCTTGTGGCGGGAGTAGAAAGACGTGGGGACGCCATCGGTCGGCCAGCTCTCATCCACGAAGCGATCCTTCGGCCCCTCCGAGTAGGCGCCAACCGAGGAGGAGTAGACGAGCGAGCGCACATGCGCCTGCGCCGCGGCGCGGAACACGCGCTCGCTGCCGGTCACGTTTACGGCGCGGGTGACGCTCTCGTCGCGCCCCGGCTGGATCAGCCAGGCGAGGTGCACCACCGCGTCGGCACCTGCGAAGATCGGCTCGAGGTCGTCGCGGACGATGTCCGCCTGCACGAAGGTGGTGCGCGGGTAATCGCGTTGCGGGCGGCGCCGCGCGACGCCCACGATCTCCTCGACCCCGGGTTCGCCGACGAGCGAGTCGAGCACGCTGGTGCCGATGTTTCCCGTGGCGCCGACGACGATTACGCGCATCGCGGTGGGACTACCCGCCAGGCGTGTAGCCGTCACGGAACCGGGTAGAGAGAGCCAAAGTCCACTCCACCGCCCGAGAGGAGCGATCTATGAGCACATCCACCGAGGAGTCCGGCGGCGCAACCGGGACCAAGGACAAGGACTACAACCTGATCTGGTTTACAGAGCAGTGCCTGTCCAATGCGCTGCGCCTGGAGACCTACATCCAGGACGCCGAGCGCGACGGTGACTCGGAGCTGGCCGACTTCTTCCGGCGGGCGCAGGGAGAGAGCCGCAAGGGCGCCGAGCAGGGCAAGGCGCAGCTCCGCAAGCGCCTCGCGAGCTAAGCCGAGACGCCTTCTAGACGCCGGCCGCCGCGGTCACGTGAGGAGCGTGTCGCGGCGGCGGCCTGTAGCTGTCCTCGGATCACCAGGATCTCCTCGAAGTCGCCCTGTACGAGGTCGCGCTCCATCAGCACATCGAGGCGGGCGCGCATGCGGGGGCCGAGTCGCCCGCGGTGGCGGAAGGCGACGGCGGCGTCAAGACCGCTTCGGCGCAGCGCGCGCAGCGTCTGGTGCTCGCCGCAAGCCGAGGAATGAACCAACAGCAGCACGCCGCCGGGGCGCAGATGCTCGGGCGCCTGTCGGCAAATGGGGTCCAGGAAGGCGCGGCCGTCCGGCCCGCCCTCGATGGCGCGGCGCAGGCCGTCCTCCGGCAGCGCGTCCTCGACGCTGGGGAGGTAGGGCGGATTGGAGACGATCAGATCAAAGCGCTCGCCCGCCACCGGCTCGAACAGGTCGCCGTGCAGCGCCCGCACGCGAAGCCCGTTCAGCCGCGCGTTGAGTCGCACTGCGAGCACGGCGCGGCGCGAGATGTCGACCGCGGTGACGTCGTCGATCCCGGCCAGCGCAGCGGCAAGTGCCAACACGCCGGAGCCGGTGCAGATATCGAGCGCGCGCGCCCGCGGTGGCAGCTGCTCCTGACGGATGCAGCGCGCGAGCATCCAGGCGTCGCTGGGCGGCCGGAACACGCCAGGCAGCGGCAGTAGTCGCATCGACGGGTTCATATCCTGCCGGCCTTGGACGCAAACGACGGCAGCGCGCTGCGGGCGGCGTTTGACGCCGCGCAGCCCTACACGGTCGGCATCGAGGACGAGCTGCTGCTGCTCGATCCCGAGACGCTGGAGCTCGTCCCGCGCGCGCAGCAGCTGCTCGCGCGCCTGGAGGCCCAGGGACCCTTCAAGCTGGAGCTCCCGGCGTCGCAGCTCGAGATCATCACCCCCGCGTTCGGCGGCGTGGGCGAACTCGGGACCTTCCTGCTCGACGCGCGCCGGACGCTGGCACGTGCGGCCGCAGACCTCGCGCGTCCGGCCTCGGCGGGAGTGCACCCGTTCAGCTCGGGCGACGGTGAGCTGAACGCCCTTCCCCAGTACCGGCACACGATCGAGGAGTTCGGCCTGCTGGCGCGGCGGGAGCTGGTGTGCGCGCTGCAGGTTCACGTCGCGGTCGGCGACGCCGGCCGGGCGCTGGCCGTCTACAACGCGGCGCGGTCCTACCTGCCGCTGATCGCCGCGCTGGCGGCGAACGCGCCCTTCTACGAAGGCCGCGACAGCGGCCTGGCCTCGGTGCGCCCGAAGCTCTCGGAGCTGCTGCCGCGGCAGGGCATCCCGCCGGTGCTCGCGTCGTGGGAAGAGCACGAGCAAGCGCTTCGTTGGGGAGAGGCGGCAGGAGCGTTCGAACCCCGCACGTGGTGGTGGGAGCTGCGGCCGCACTGGCGCTGGGGGACGCTCGAGTTCCGTGTTCCCGACGGCCAGGCCACTGTCGCCGACGCGGTCGCCGTGGCCGCGGTGGTGCAGTCGCTGGTGGTCTGGCTCGACGGCCGCTGTGCCTCCGGTGAGCAGCTGCCGGTGGCGCCGAGCTGGAAGATCGCCGAGAACCGCTGGTCCGCCTGCCGGCACGGCGTGCTGGGGGAGATGGCCGATCTCGACAGTGGCAAGCGGAGGCCGACGCGCGAGCTGCTCGAGCGGCTGCTCGAGCAGCTCGCGCCGGTCGCGCGCCCGCTTGGCGGCGAGGCCGCGTTGGCGCACGCCGGCCGGCTGCTCACGCGCAACGGCGCCGTCGTCCAGCGCGAGGTTGGGGCTGAGGCGGGCGTGGAGGGCGTGGCGCGGTGGCTCGCCGATTGCTTCTGCGCTCCGCTGGAGGGGTAGGGTCTATCCATCATGCGGAGCCTGCCGTCGCCGCGGGGAGAGGTGAGCGCCGCGCTTATCGCCGAGCTGCAGGATCCGCCTCACGAGCTGCCGGAGCCGTCGCTGCCGCCGATGCCGGCGCCGCTCGAGGATGAGGACCTACAGCTGGCCCTTTACCTCTGCTACGAGCTCCACTACCGCGGGCTGCCCGGAGTGGATGAACGTTGGGAATGGTCGCCGGCGCTGTTGCGGTGGCGCGGTGCCCTCGAGCAGCGTTTCGAGCGGGCGCTGCTCGAGGCGGTCCCCTGGCGCGCCGAACAGGTTCCGGCGAGCGATGTCGACGTGGCATTGCGCGCGATCGCCGAGCAGGACGGGCCGCCGCTCTCGAGCTACGTCAAGACCGGCGCGACGCTGGGGCAGGTGCGCGAATTCCTCGTGCACCGTTCGGCGTATCAGCTCAAAGAAGCCGATCCGCACTCGTGGGCGATCCCACGCCTGTCCGGGCCGCCCAAGGCGGCCCTCGTGGAGATCCAGGCCGACGAGTACGGCGGCGGCCGGGCCGCCTGGATCCACGCCGAGCTGTTCGGCAGGGCCATGGCGGCGCTCGGTCTCGATCGCACCTACGGCGCCTATCTGGACGTGATTCCGGGTGTGACCCTTGCGACTGTCAACCTCATGTCGCTGCTCGGGCTGCACAGGCGCTGGCGCGGCGCGATCGTCGGGCACCTAGCGGTGTTCGAGATGACCTCCTCGATCCCGAACCGGCGTTACGGCGACGGCCTTCGTCGCCTGGGGCTTGGACGTGACGCCACGCTCTTCTTCGACGAGCACGTGGAAGCGGACGCCGTTCACGAGAATGTCGCGGCCGTCGACCTTGCGGGTGGGCTGGTGCGTCAGGACGAGCGCCTGTGTGCTTCGGTGCTGTGGGGCGCCCGCGCGCTGGTGGAGCTCGATGGCCGGTGGTCCTCACACGTGCTGGCGCGCTGGCGCGCCGGCCGCTCCTCGTTGCGGCGTCAGCTGGACGCGTCGTCAGGAGCCGAGCTGGTCGGCACCGCCGGGAGCGCGGAAGCCGACCAGCTTGTGCGTGCCGTCGCAGAACGGGCGGATGCGTGACTTGCCGCATCGGCACAGCGCAACCGGATTGCGCTCGGTGCTGAGCTCGCGACCATCCTGGTCGATCAACTGGAACGGGCCGCGGATCAGCAGCGGACCGTCGCGATACGGCGTTATGACGACCGTGTCCTTGGCGCTGTCAGTCATCTGACCATTACATCGTTTGCGGGCTCGCGCCGGGGGTAGTCCTAAATGCGACCTCGAGCTGAGCCACAGGAGGTGGTGGCAGTGGCATTCGCACTGAGATACCCGCGCCGCACCGGCCCCACGCGGAGAGACTACGCCGAAGGAGCCTACGCCGAAGGAGCCGCGCCCGCTGAGGGCGCCGCTGCGCCACGGCGCGGCCGGCTCCGGGTCGCAGCGGGCAGAGGCGCGTGGGCGGCTGGGTCGCTGATGCTCACGCTGGCGCGGATCGTCAGGCTGGCGGTGACCCTGCTGGTCGCCCTGATCGTCGCCGCGATCCTGCTGCGCGTGTTCTCGGCCAATCCCGGGAACGTGATCGTGCGTGACATCCACGACGCGGCCCGAGCCGTGGTCTCGCCGTTCAATAACCTCTTCTCGATCAGCAACGCGAAGGTCGCGATCGCCGTCAATTGGGGTATCGCAGCCATCGTGTACGCCATCGTCGGCGGCTTCATCGCGCGCGTCATAGCGCGTAGCGCGCCGCGTGGTCTGGCACCAGGTGAGCCCGTTGCCCGCTGAGACCGTGCGCCGCTCGGAGATGATCATCGACCGTGCGGACTCCGCCGCGCTCTTCGCGCGCTGGCAGAAGCACGGCGACGCTCGCGCGCGCGAGGAGCTGGTGCGGCGTTTCCTGCCCCTCGCGCGCAAGCTCGCGCGGCGTTACAGCGGCGCGCACGAGCCGTTCGACGACCTGCTCCAGGTGGCCTCGCTGGGCTTGGTAAAGGCCATCGACCGGTTCGATGTCGAGCGGCAGACGGCGTTTTCGAGCTTCGCGGTTCCCACGATCCTGGGCGAGCTCAAGCGCTACTTCCGCGATCTGGGCTGGTCGGTCCATGTGCCGCGGGGTGCGCAGGAGCTCGCCCTGAAGGTCGAGGATGCCCAGCAGAAGCTCACGTCGCGCTCGGGGCGCCCTCCCAGCGTGCCGGAGCTCGCTGAGTACCTCGAGCTGAGCGTCCAGGACGTCCTCGAGGCGCTGGAGACGGCCGAGGCCCACCACGCCTCCTCGCTTGACTCTCCGCGCGATGACGGCGAGTCGGAGTCGGGCACGCTGGCCGACGCGTTCGGCGAGGTGGACGAGCGCTACGAGCTGATCGAGGCGAAGGTGACGATCGCCGACGCCGCTCGGCACATTGGTCAGCGCGAGCGGCGCGTGCTCCTGCTGCGTTTCGGCGAAGACCTGACTCAGAGCCAGATCGCTGCGCAGATCGGCGTCTCCCAGATGCAGGTTTCGCGGATCCTGCGCCGAGCGCTGGCCCAGCTCAGTGAGCTGACGCACGCCGAGGATCGCTCAGAGAAGTAGCACAAGTGATTCGCGCGCTGTCGGCCGGCGGCGGCATCTGAAATCCTGGTGCTATGCGCGCACCGCTCGTCAGCCTGAAGCTGCTCAGCCGGCCGCAGACGCTGACGCTGGTGCGGGGGATGCTGGCCGGCGTGGCCGAGCTGCTGGCGCTGGAGCCAGAGCTGCTCGATGACGTCAAGACCGCCGCCAGCGAGGCCGCCAACAATGTGGTGCTGCACGCCTATGGTGATCAACCCGGGCCGCTCGAGATATCGCTTTATGCCGATCCCGAGGCCCTCGAAGTGGTGGTCCGAGACCACGGCCGCGGCATCAGCGCGGCGACGGCCGATGCTGATCACGACGAGGGCATCGGCCTCCCGCTGATCCGAGCGCTGACGAGCGAGCTGCACCTCGGTCCCGCGGAGGGGGCCGGAGGCGGAACGGAGGTGCGGATGCGCTTCGTGGGATCTCGCGAAGGGGCTCAGCTCTTCCAGGTGCCGGAGCAAGTCGCGGCCGTCGACGGATTCACCGCGCAGCTGACGGGCGAGACCGTGGCGTCGGTTTCGCCGGTGGCGCTCGTGGGAGGAGTGCTGGGACGCCTGGCGCGCGCCCTGGCTGCCGACGTACGCTTCTCGTTGGATCGCTTCTCGGACATCTATCTCGTCACCGACGCGATTGCCGCCCAGGCGGCCAAGGCAGCGGCGGGCGAGCGGATCGCGTTCTCGCTTCAGGGCGGCGAGCGGCGCTTGGAGCTGGCCGTGGGCCCGTTCCTGCGTGGCACGGGCGCCGGCGTGCTGGAGCGCCAGGACGCCCACGCCTTTCCGCTCGTCCACCTGACCGACGACCTCGCCGTGGAGCCCGTCGAGCAGGGGGAGCTGCTGCGGGCGACGTTGGTGGATCCCGTCGCCTGAGGTGCGTCAGGATCAGCTGAGCAGCTGGTCGACCGAGTCCGCGAGCTCGACGCGCTCGGCCACGCCGGTGAGGCTGAGCAGGCGCTGAATCTGGGGCGGTCCTTTCACCAGCGACAGCCGACAACCGGCCTCCTGGGCGCGTTGGTGAGCCTTGATCAGCACGCTGAGCCCCGTCGAGTCCATGAACTCGAGATCCCTGAGGTCGACGATCACGGATGTGCCCTTTTCCTCGATCAGGCGCTCGAGCTCCTGCGCCAGCTCGCCGCTCGACGCCAGGTCGAGCTCTCCGTGAAGCACGAGCACGTCGGCGGACCCGTCACTGCGTGCGTCGAGGTGGAAGTGATCCTGCACTAGCGAGCGAGCGTACTGATCTGCTCGGAGCATTGTTGCCCACGTTTGCCGGGGGTTGCCGGCGGGAACCCATGGGCAGATGGCTGACTTCGAACGCGAGCAGATCGATCGTGCCGCAGCGGAAGCGGCGTCGATCGGCGGCTCTCCGAGCTCCGAGCCGCCTTCGACCGAGGCCGAGGATCCTGCCCAGCAGCCACTGACCGAGGCCGGCGAGGGCGAGGCTGAGGGATTTGAGGAAGCCGAGCGTGAACTCGTGGAGCACGCCAGCCACGGCGACCAGCACGCGGCGAGGCGCGTAGTCGAAGATGCCCCCGTAACCAGCGATGATGCCCGCGCTGCCAGCGGCGGCGAAGCCGACGAGGAGCCATCGAGCGAGCTCGCCGACGACGAACCGTAGGTTGCTTCCCAACTGCGACCGCGCGCGCGGTGCTCGATCTACTTGGGCTTGAACCGCCGGCGTTCGGGGTAGCGCCTTCTCTGTCGCGAGCGGGTTTGTTCGCGTGAGAGGAAAGGAGGCCACATGGTCGCGCTTGTGATCCTGCTGCTCTTGCTCGCCCTATTCGGCGGGCTGGGCTTTGCCGCGCACTTCCTTTGGTTCGTGCTGATTGTGGCACTGGTTCTGTGGGTGCTCGGTTTCTTTATTGGCGGGGCCGAGGCTGGATTCGGCCGGCGGCGTTGGTACGGACGCTGGTAACCCTGCTGCGGTAGGTGTGAACGCGGCGCGGCTAGGACGTCGCGCCGCGTTCGTCCGTCAGCTCGCGCAGCCGCTGCACCGACCGGCGCAGTAGGCGCGAAACCTGCATCTGCGAGACCCCGACGCGGTTCGCGATCTCGCTCTGCGTCAGGTCCTGACCGAATCGCAGGAAGAGAATCTGCCGCTCGCGCTCGGGGAGCCGCTTGGCGGCGCCGAAGATCGTCGCCTGAGCGTCCACCAGCGCGAGCCGGTCGTCGGCCACGCCGACCCCGTCCAGGCGGCTTGCGCCCGGTTCGTCGTCGCCCTGCATCGGCGCGTCAAGCGAGACGGCGTCGTAGGCCTCGGCGGTCTGCAGAGCTTCGAGCACCTCTTCATCGGTCATCTCGACGTACTGCGCGAGTTGGACGATCGTCGGTGGCCTGCCTGACTGGGTGCTCAGCTTCTGCTGGGCATCGAGCACCCGGCGTGCGCGTTCCTGTGCGCCGCGATCGACGTGGAGCGCCCAGCCCGTGTCACGGAAATAACGCTTCAGCTCGCCGAGGATCGTGGGCACGGCGAACGAGGTGAAAGCGAAGCCCCGATCGGGATCGAAGCGCTCGACGGCCTTCACCAGGCCCAGGCTCGCGACCTGGACGAGGTCGTCATACGGCTCCGTGGAGGCGGCGTAGCGGCGGGCGAGCTTGCGCGCGAGCGGGAGGTACTGCTCGATCAGCTGGTCGCGCGCGTGCCGATCTTTGTGCAGCCGCCAGCGCCTGAACAACTCGACGACATCGACCGCGTTGGGGGCAGCGCCTGTCGTGGACGCCACTGGGCCTGACCTCCTGGGTCGTGAGCAGACACCTACGTTTTATCAGACGCTGTCAGCGGTTTCGAGGTAGTACTCGAGCGCGGGTGAGCCATCGTCGTCGCGAAGCAGATCAACCACCGCCTGCTCCAGCCGGGCGCGGTCGCGGTCGTCCGCCGGGTCGAGCTCGTCTGGCCGCTCGAAGGCCGCGGCGATCGTCCAGCCCGAGAGGTAGCGATCGAACACCCTGGGGTCGATGTAGGCGCGCCGTGCGACCGCCGGCGTGTTGCCGAGAATCTGCGAGACGCCACGGACAGCGTTGTTGATCGCGCGCTTTCGCGCTGTCTTCGTCGTGGCCTTTGGGCCATCCACGGCCAGCGAGACCGCGGCCAGGACGGTCGCGTTCCAGGTGCGGAAGTCTTTGGCCGTGTAATCGGCTCCGGTCTGCGCCTTGAGGTAGTCGTTGATGTCACTCGAGCGCACCGGACACCAGCTGCACCCATTGCGGTAGGCGAGCAGCTGATCGCCGCCGCCGCGACGTCGCTTTAGCGCCCGGATCAATTCGAGCGAACGCGGATCCTGGATCACGTGGAGGCGGGGGATGCCGCCCTTGCCCGGGTAATCGAATACTGCCTCCTCGCCGGTCACCTTCACGTGGTCTTTGCGCACCGTGGCCAGCCCGTAGCCGTGGTCCTCCTCGGCGTACTCCTCGCTGCCGATCCGGAACAACCCCACGTCGAGCAGGCGCACGGCACCGGCCAGCACGCGTTCCCGCGTCACCTCATCGGCGACGAGGGCAGCGGCCACCCGCTCCCGCAGCTCGGGAAGGCACTGCGCGAAGCGCATCATCCGCTCGAACTTCTCCTGATCCCGCCGCTCGCGCCAGCGCTGGTGGTAGAGGTACTGCTTGCGGCCGGCCGCGTCGATCCCCGTGGCCTGAAGATGCCCTAGCGGATCTGCGCAGATCCAGACATCCCGCCACGCCGGCGGGATCACGAGCTCGCGCACGCGCGCGAGGGTCTCGGGATCCCCGATCCGCTGGCCATCCTCGTCGACATAGGCGAAGCCGCGACCGCGCTTGACGCGATGAAGACCGGGTCCTGAGCAATCCGATCGCCGCAGCCTAGGCATGGGTCAAGACCGAAAAGGCCCGCCTGCAGGCGGGCCTCGACGATCTCCGGTCTGGCGACGGCACTTACGAGATCGTGGCGCGACGGACCGAACGCTCCGCGTTTCGAACCTCGCGCTGGAGCTCGTTGCGCCGCCGGCGTGCGGCGCGCTGGCTTCGGTTCAGCAGCTGGTTGCCGCGACGTTCGAAGCGGTTCAGCTCGCGCCGGACACGATCACGGTTCGTGTACGTACGCGCGGTGCGCGCCACGGTGTCGCGGAAGGTCGCTCCCGCGCCGAGCTGGATCAGCAGCGTGCGCTCGACCTGACGGCCGACGGCGTCCAGCCGCGCTGCCGCGGCCTCCACGCGCCGTCCCGCGGTGCGGGTTGCCAGCCGCGCCGTGCGCTGCGCTGAGCGGGATGTCGCCTGCGCCGAGTTCGCGGTCCGCCGAGCGGAAGCCTTCGTCTGGGCGTTGCTCCGGTTGGCGGCGCTGCGCCGCCGGGAGGCAGTCGCCTTCTTAGCCGTGGCTCGTCGCTTGGTGGTGGTCTGGGTTGCCATTTTTTCTCTCCTTACGGTTCGTCACGATCTGAGGTATCCACTAGGGCTTACCCGGCGAAAGCGGAGCAAAACGGGGCTGTGAGGATGGTCACATGCGCTCCCGTTGGGATACTCCGGCGCCTTGCTCCACGCGCCGTTCACGACGGATCTCGCGGCGTCGCTCGCGCCCGACCTGCTCGAGCGATTCCTGCGGTACGTGCGGATCGATACGCAATCGAGCGGCGATCGACGGCAATGCCCGAGCACGGCGGGACAGCTGGAGCTCGGGCGGCTGGTCGTGTCGGAGCTGCGCGACGTCGGCCTGATGGATGCCGAGCTCGATCAGAACGGCTACGTGATGGCCACGCTTGCGCCGACGCGTACCCCCGCCCCGACGGTCGGCCTGATCGCGCACCTGGATACGAGTCCCGACGCCCCGGGCGCCGGAGTCGAGCCGATCGTCCATCCCGCCTACGACGGCGGCCCGCTCGAGCTGCCGCGTGCGGGTACCCGTCTCGATCCGCAGGCAATGCCTGAGCTCGCAGGCAAGATCGGACACGACATCGTCACCGGGAGCGGCGACACGCTGCTCGGCGCCGACGACAAGGCCGGTGTCGCGGCGATCATGGCGGCCGTGGCGCATCTGGCCGCGCAGCCGGAGCGCAAGCGTCCGACCCTTCGGGTTGCCTTCACCCCGGACGAGGAGATCGGCGAGGGTGCGACCCTGTTCGATCTGGCGCGCTTCGGAGCCGAGTGCGCCTACACGCTCGACGGCTCACAACTCGGCGAGCTCCAGGACGAGACGTTCAGCGCCGAGGAAGCGATCGTCACGATCACCGGCGTCGACGTACATCCCGGGCAGGCGACGGGCAAGCTCGTGAACGCGCTGCGCCTGGCCTCGCGCGTCGTCGCCGGTCTTCCCGCGGACAGGCTCACTCCCGAGACGACCTCGGCCCGGCAAGGGTTCATCCACGTGTTCGAGCTGGAGGGCAGCCCGGCACGGGCCCGAATCAGGGCGATCGTCCGCGATTTTGAGGAGGATCTGCTGCGCGATCATGTCGAGCTGCTCGAGCACACAGCACGGGCGGTCCTTGCCGACGAGCCTCGGGCGCGGCTGGAGATCGACGTGCGGCGCCAGTACAGCAACATGCGCCGCTATCTCGAAGCCGCGCCGGAGGTGACCGCGGCCGCCGATGCGGCGATCCGAGCCGAGGGCATCGAGCCGGTGCGGGTGCCAATCAGGGGCGGGACCGATGGCTCCCGGCTGAGCGAGATGGGGCTCCCCACCCCGAACATCTTCACCGGCGCACACGAGTTCCACTCGGTTCGCGAGTGGGCGTCCGTGCAGGACATGGCCGCGGCTGCCGCCAGTGTGGTCCGGCTCGCGGAGGTTTGGGCGAGCTGATCGGCATGATGGCGTGGCGTCCCCGGCCGTGGGCCCGCGCCGCGCCTGGGGAAGTACGCTCCAGCCCATGCCGGTCAACGCTTCGCTGGCCTCCCTCGACGGCACGATCATGGCCGCCGACGAAGCCTTCATCCCGGCCACCGACGAGGGCCTGCTGCGCGGCGACGGCGCGTTCGAGGTAGTGCGTGTGTATGAGGGGCGACCGTTCGCCCTCGAGCAGCATCTCCAGCGGCTCGAGCGCTCCGCGGCCAACCTCCGCCTGGCGCTCGACCTCGAGGCGGTTCGTGCCGACGCACATCGGCTGCTCGCCGAGGCTGGCGCCGGGCCCGAGCACGAGGTACTGCGGGTTGTGCTCACGCGCGGCGGCCGCCGCCTGCTGCTGACCGAGCCGCTTCCGGAAACCTCATCCAGGATCCGGCTCGGCTCGATCACCTACGCCCCCACCAGGATCCTCGACGCCGTCAAGTCGCTCTCCTACGCCGGCAACATGCTGGCGACTCGGCTCGCGCGCGAACAGGGCTTTGACGAGGCGCTGCTCGTGACGCCGCATGGCCGGGTGCTGGAGGCGCCGACGAGCTCGATCTTCTGGGTCCGTGACGGAACCCTCCTCACTCCCCCGCTTGAAGATCACATCCTCGCCTCGATCACCCGGGCGCTGGTCATCGATTGCGGCGGCGCGGCGGAGTGCGCTTGCACGCTCGACGACCTGTTCATCGCCGACGAGGCCTTTCTCGCCTCGACAATCCGTGAGGTGCAGCCGGTGGCCGCGATCGATGATCACGATTTTGAGGGCGTCGGTCCCGTCACGTCCCGCATCGCCGAGCAGGTCCGCGATCGGATCCGCTCCGAGCTGGACAGACCGTGAAGATCGTCACCGTCATTGGCAACCGCCCCCAGTTCATCAAGGCGGCGGCAGTCTCGCCCGTGCTTCGGCGCGAGCACGAAGAGGTCCTGATCCACACTGGGCAGCACTACGACGACGCGCTCTCCGCCGTCTTCTTCGCCGAACTGGGCATTCCCGCGCCTGACCGCGACCTCGGGATCGGCGGCGGTACCAATGCTTCGCAGACGGCGCGGATGCTTGCCGCGCTCGAGCCGCTCCTCGCCGATGCCTGCCCGGATGTGCTGGTCGTCTACGGCGACACCAACTCCACGTTGGCCGGGGCGCTCGCGGGCGCGATGGCCGGCGTCGCAGTGGCACACGTCGAGGCCGGGATGCGTTCCTTCGATCGCACTATGCCCGAGGAGCTGAGCCGGGTCCTGACCGACCACGCCAGCACGTTGCTGCTGTGCTCCTCTGAGGCGGCGGTCGAGAACCTTCGTCGTGAGGGAGTCGCGGGCGAGGTGGAGCTGGTCGGCGACGTGATGGGCGATCCCGCGCCCAGGGCGCAACCGCGTGCGCGAGCCAGGTTGGACCTGTTGGCGGCCCATCGCGTGGATCCCCGCGAGTACGTGCTTGCCACGGTCCACCGCGCCGGCAACGTCGACGACCCCGTCCGGCTCGAGCAGCTGGTCGAGCTGCTGCTGGCGATCCCCCATCCGCTGGTGCTTCCGCTGCATCCGCGCACCCGCTCGCGGCTCGAGACCAATGACCTGCTGAGCCGGCTCGAGGCCGCGCCGCACGTCAGGTTGAGCGCACCGATCGGTTACCTCGAGCTGACTGCGCTGCTCTGCAACGCTGCCGCGGTGTTGACCGACTCCGGCGGGATCCAGAAGGAGGCCTATCTCGCCCGCGTGCCGTGCGTGACGCTGCGGGGCGCAACCGAGTGGGTCGAGACGGGCGAGGTTGGCTGGAACGTGCTGGTCGATCTGGATCCGCAAGCCGCGCTGCGGGCGATCGCCGGGACGCCGCCCAGCGAGCATCCGCCGCTGTACGGCGACGGCCAGGCCGCCGAGCGTGTCCTGGCCGCTCTTACACTGCACTGCCAATGAGAGGTCTGGCTCGGTGACGAAGCCGCCGCTGCGGGTCGGCGTCGTGGGCCTCGGGTACTGGGGCCCGAACCTGGCGCGCAATTTTGCCGCCCTCGAGGACAGTGAGCTCGTGTGGTGCTGTGACCCGGATGAGCGCTCCCGGGAGCGAGCTGCGGCGCTCTTCCCCGCCGTACGCTTCACGGCCGACCTCGCCGACCTGCTCGGCGATGAGAGGCTCGACGCGATCGCGCTCGCGACACCGGTTCCAACGCACGCCGAGCTGTCGATCACCGTGCTCGACGCGGGCAAGCACTGCTTTGTCGAGAAGCCGATGGCGCAGTCGGTGACTGACGCTGAGCGTGTGCTCGCGGCGGCGCAGACGAGCGAGCAGATCTTGATGGTCGGGCATCTGCTCGAGTACCACCCAGGCGTGCGCAAGCTCAAGGATCTGACTGATTCCGGCGAGCTCGGCGAGATCTACTACATCTACGGCAACCGCCTCAACCTCGGCAAGCTGCGCGCCGACGAGAACGCCCTGTGGAGCCTCGGCGCCCACGACGTGTCGGTGGTGCTGTACCTCGCCTCCGAGGAACCGAACGAAGTGTTCGCGCACGGCGAGTCATACGTGCGCGACGGCGTCGAAGACGTGGTTTTCTGCTTCTTGCGCTTCCCCTCGGGCCTCTCCGCTCACCTGCATCTGAGCTGGCTCGACCCACACAAGGAGCGTCGCTTCACGGTCGTGGGGTCGCGCCGGATGGCCACGTTCGATGACATGGCGCTGGAGCGCAAGCTGACCATCTACGACAAGGGATTCGATGAGGACGCGCGCGGCTACGGCGAGTACATCACTCGTAGTGGCGATGCATTCTCGCCACGCATCCCCAACGTCGAGCCGCTGCGCGTCGAGTGCGAGCATTTCCTCCACTGCATCCGTGCCGGCGTGCAGCCGCACTCCGACGCTGCCAGCGGCCTGCGTGTGGTGCGCGTCCTCGAGCAGCTGCAGCGCTCGCTGCGGCCCGAGCGGCAAACCGCTGCCGGTGTCATCGGAGCGCCGCGTTGACTGCCCTCACGCGGGAGGGCGCCTATATCGATCCCCAGGCGGTGATCGCCGAGGGAGTGTCACTCGGCCCCGGCGCCGTAGTCCGCGCCGGCGCCGTGATCGCCGAAGACGTCGTGGTTGGCGCTGGCGCGGTCATCGGCGAGGAGGTGAACGTGGGCGCGCGCTGCCTGATCGAAGACGGCGCGACGTTGGGGAAGCGGCCACGATTGCGACCCGAGTCGAGCGCCGCCGGTCGGAGCGTCGGCACACTCGAGCTCGAGCCCGAGGTCACGATCTGCTCTGGCGCGATCGTCTACGCCGGGGCGCGCATCGGCTCCGGGACGATCATCGGCGACCAGGCACACGTGCGCGAGCGCTCCGCCGTTGGGCCGAGGTCGGTCGTCGGTCGCGGCTCCTGCATCGATTTCGACGCGCAAGTGGGGGCGCGAGTGCTGATCCAGACCGGCGTCTACGTGACCGGCCTCGCGGTCGTCGAGGACGACGTCTTCGTGGGTCCAGGGGTCGTCATGACCAACGATCACACCATGGGCCGCCATCCCGCGGACGAGCCTCTGCGGGGACCGGTGCTGCGCCGCGCCTGTCGGGTGGGGGGCGGCGTCGTCCTGCTGCCGGGTGTCGAGGTGGGGGAGGAGGCGTTCGTCGCGGCGGGGGCGGTGGTGACCCGTGACGTTGGCCCACGCGAGGTCGTGATGGGGACACCGGCGCGCGCGGTGCGGCGCGTTCCGGACGCGGACCTGATCGAGCGCTGGCGCTGACCACGTGCCCGCGGCGCGGACGCGCATCCAAGGATCAGCGGCGCTCACGAAATGCCCGCGGAGCGGGCGCGCATGCAAGGATCAGCACGCAACCGCTTGTCATGCCCAACCGAGGGAGCGCACGCGATGGAGACCTGGGACATCCGCTCACTGCCGATCGAGGCCCACCAGCCGCAGGTCTTGCGCTCTGACGAGGAGACGCGTGCAATCGCGATCCTGCTGCCGGCAGGCGAGGAGCTGCAGGAGCACCAAGTCCACGAGCGCGCCTACCTGGTGGTGGTCGAGGGCGACGTCGAGATCTCGCGCGGAGATGAGGAGGTCTCCGGCGGCCCCGGCCTTCTAGTCCATTTCGACCCCGCCGAACGACATTCGGTCAAGGCGGTGAGCGAGGCGCGCCTGGTGCTCGTGCTCGCGCCTTGGCCGGGGGTGGGACACCCGTCTCGGCGCGCGTAGGGTTGCGGGCGCGGTGCCGCTGGGCGCCGGGCGGCGGCGCGTAAGCGCGCCCGTGAGGCCTCAGCTCTGGCCTACGCCCCTGCGCGTGCGGGTGTTGCGCTGCGAGCGCCGGTCATGCCGGCGCTCGCCTGGGTCCAGATCACCTCGTCGCGCCCCGGGCCCACTCCGACCAGCGCGACCGGTACCCGGACGAACTCCGCGATGAACTGGAGGTACTCGCGCGCCGCGGCTGGGAGATCGTCTTCACTGCGGCACTCGCGCAGATCCTCCGTCCAGCCCGGGAAGTCCGCGTATTCGCCGACGGCATGGTGCAGCACCGTCTGGTGGTAGGGGAAGTAGTCGAACTCCGCTCCCTCGGCACCGCGATAGCGCACGCAGACGCGCAGGGTCTCCATGTTGGACAGCACATCGAGCTTCGTGATCGCGAGCGCCGTCATGGAGTTCAACCGCGCCGCGTAGCGCAGCGCCACGAGGTCGAGCCATCCCACCCGTCGTGCCCGGCCGGTGGTCGTCCCGTACTCGCCGCCGTTCTCACGCAGCTCCTCGGCCAGCGGCCCCTCGATCTCGGTCGGGAACGGTCCCGCGCCGACGCGCGTGCTGTACGCCTTCGCCACCCCCCAAACTTCGTCGATGTCCTTCGGACCCACGCCCGCGCCGATGCACGCGGCGCCGGCCACCGGGTTCGAAGAGGTAACGAACGGATAGGTGCCGTGGTCGATGTCGAGCAGCGCCCCCTGCGCCCCCTCGAACACGACGGTGTGATCGCGGTCCAGGCGCTCGAGCACGAGACGGCTCGTGTCGGCGATGAACGGTTCGAGGCGATGCCCGTAGGTCAGGTATTCCTCGGTCATCGCCTGGAGGTCGAGCCGGGGATCCTTTGCGAACGGCCGCAGCGACAGGCGCTTGGGCTCGAGCGCAGCGATGATCTTCTGCTTGAGGATCTTCTCGTCAAGCAGGTCCTGGACACGAATCCCCAGGCGCGCTGCCTTGTCGGCGTAGCACGGACCGATGCCGCGACGGGTTGTGCCGATCTCGAGCTTTCCCAGCTTTGCCTCACCGGCGTGATCGAGCATCAGGTGGTTGGGCATGATCAGATGCGCGTTGGCCGAGATCCGCAGCGCGGTCGTGTCGACGCGCCGGCGCCGCAGCTCATCTAGCTCGTCGTTCAGCACCTTCGGATCAATCACCACGCCGTTGCCGATCACGCACAGCTTTCCCGGCTGCAGGATGCCCGAGGGCATCAGGTGCAGCTTCCAGGTCTGCCCGTTGCGCACGATCGTGTGGCCCGCGTTGTTGCCGCCCTGAAAGCGGACCACGGCATCGGCCCGCTCGGCGAGCAGGTCGGTCAGCTTGCCTTTGCCTTCGTCGCCCCACTGGGCACCAACGATCACGATTCCCGGCATTGCGCGCCCGAGTGTACGTGGGCGGTGGGCGTGAGCTTCCTCGCGCCCGCCGCGCTAGCGTCCAGCGCGTGAGCGAGCAGGAACACGATCAAGAACCAGCGACCGACGAACTCCGAGCGGCCCAGAGCGAACGTGAGGCCAGCGAGAGGCTTCGTGCCGCGACCGCGCATGACGAGGGGGAGGCGGCTGCACACGAGCGACGCGCGGAGAAGGCCGAGTACCTGCGCGAGAAGCTGGAGGAGCGCGCGGAGTCCGAGCGCGAGGCGGAGGGCTAGGTCACGGGAGAAGGTCCCGCCGATGGCGCGGGATGCGCGCCGCCGGCGCGCCGCGGTCCCTACGCCGAGCGCATCTCCATCCTGCGGTCGTAGCCGAGCAGCGGCAGCTCCTCACACATCTCGGTGAGGCGTGAGACCGTGCGTTCGGTGATCTGCTCGCAGAGCGCCTCGCGGTCGAGGATGTTGGTCGTGATCACAACCGAGCGTTCGTCCTCGTAGCGAGCGTTGACGATCGAGTAGAGCTCCTCGAGTACCCACGGAGTCGTCTGTTCGGCTCCGATGTCGTCGATGTGCAGCAGGTCGACGGCGGTCAGTCGCTCGAACAGATCGTCATGCGCGCCGGTGTCGAAGCTGGTGCGGATCTTGCGCAGCAGATCGGGGAGCGAGTAGATCGCCACCGAGCGGTTCGCGTTCAGCGCTGCCTTTGAGACCAGCATCGCGAGGGTCGTCTTCCCGGTCCCCACGGGACCCATGAACCACAGGCCCTCGCCGGCATCCAGCCGCTGTTCGATGGTTCCGGCAAAGCGCCTCGTGGCGGCGACGATCTGCGCATCGATCTCGGTGACCGGAGGGCGGTCAAAGGAGACGTCGCGATATTTCCGTGGGATCAATGCCGAGAGGCTTCGCGCCCGGGCGAGCGCCACCCGCTGCGGACGGCAGCGGCAGTCGAACGCCGTGTTCGTCTCGACCTCGTAGACGAACCCCGAGCCGTCGCAGAGGTTGAACGGGCAGGTGCTCACGCCGCGAACCGGTCGCTGACGTAGTTCATGAACTTGGGGAACTCCTTCCGGAAGGTGAGCACCACGTCCCCGACCGGGCCGTTGCGGTGCTTGGCGATGATGATGTCTGCCTCGCCTGGACGCTCGGAGTTCTCCTTCTCGTAGTACTCCTCGCGGTAGATGAACATGACCAGATCGGAGTCCTGCTCGATCTGTCCGGATTCCCGCAGGTCGGAGAGGATCGGCTTCTTCTCGCCACCCCGCTGCTCGACGGCACGGCTCAGCTGTGAGAGCGCGATCACCGGTACATCCAGCTCCCTCGCCAGCCCCTTGAGCCCGCGCGAGATCTGTCCCACCTGCTCGACGCGGCTCTCCACCCTCCCCTCGTGGCGCATGAGCTGGAGGTAGTCGACGATGATCAGGCCGAGCCCGCCCTCCACCTGGCGGTGCAGGCGCCGGGCCTTGGCCCGAACCTCGAGTACGCCGGTGTCGCTGGAGTCGTCGACGTACAGCGGCGCCTGTGCGAGTCGCTGGCAGGCCTTCAGGATCCGATCCCACTGCGACTCCGGAACCTTGCCCCGGCGCAGGTTCTCGCCCTTGATGTTCGCCTGCGAGGCGACGAAACGCTGGGCCAGCTCCGACTCTGACATCTCCAGCGAGAACAGCGCGCACCCGTGCCCGGCCAGCACCGCGTTCTCGGCGATATTCGCCACCAGCGCCGATTTGCCCATCGACGGCCGCGCCGCGATCACAATCAGGTTGCCGGGTTGAAAGCCGCCGGTCAGTGCGTCGAGGTCCTTGAATCCAGACGGCGTACCGGTCAGCGGCGTCTTCGAGATCGACAGCCTGTGGAGCTTGTCCGTCTCCTCGTCGAGGATGTCGGCGATCGGACGGATCGTCTTCTGCTGCTCGTCGTGCGCGACCTCGAGCACCGATCGCTCGGCCTGCTCGACCAGGTCCCGCGCCGGCGCGGCGCGCGAGAGGACCTGCGCCTGGATGTCGTACGTCGTGTTCAGCAGGGCGCGCATGCGCGCGTTGTCATGGACGATCCGCCCGTACTCCCGCGAGTTGCCTGCCGCTGGGACCCAGCTCGCGAGCTCCGCGATCGTCTCGGCACCGCCGATCTCCTCGAGCTTGCCTCGCTGCCGCAATTCCTCGGTCACCGTCAGGTGGTCGATCTTGCGATTCGTCTCATGCAGTTCGAGCATCGCCGCGAACACCGCGCCGTAGTGCTCGCGATAGAAGTGCTCCGGCCGCAGCTGCTCCTCCACAACCAGGCCGAAGAGGTGACGCTCGTCGAGCAGGACGGCGCCCAACACCGACTTCTCAGCCTCCAGGTTGTGCGGCGGCACTCCGATGTTCTGCACGGCACTCATCCCGGCGATCGAGTCTAAGTAGGCAACAGGCGTCCGAACCGAGGCGTTCCCGCAATCACCGCAGAATCCTCAGACGGACCAGATGGGGCCGCCCGCAACGTGCGGCAGGGCGCTGGGATGCGGCGCAGCGAGGCCAGTGGTGCGGCACAGCGCGCGCCGGGGAATGGCCGCAGCCGGCGCGCAGCGCCGCGAGATCGAGCGCTATGGCCTGCGCGGCCTACGCGGCGACGACCATGGTCTTGACCGTCGCGGTCACCTCATCGGCGATCTCGATCACGACCATGTATGTCCCAACGTTGCGGATCGGCTCCTCGAGGTGGATCTTGCGGCGGTCGACGCGCATGCCACGCGCTTCGCGAATCGCGTCGGCGATGTCCTGCGTGGTCACCGACCCGAACAGCCTCCCGTCGTCTCCAGCCTGCTGCGGAATGGTGAGAACGGTGCGGCTCAGCAGCGCAGCATTCTCCTGCGCTCGCTCCGACGCCTCCTGCTTGGCCTGCTCGGCTCGTTCCTGCCGCTGCTTCGCCGCGTCGATCGAGCCCTTCGTCGCCGGCTCGGCCAGCTTTCGCGGAACCAGGTAGTTGCGCAGATAGCCGGGCGAGACGTCGACGACAGTTCCCCGCTCCCCGAGCGACTCGACGTCTTCAAGCAGGATCGCCTGCGGCATCGCCTTCTCGCCTTAGCTCAGCGATCGCGATCGCGATCGCCGCCGCGACCGCGTTCGCGCTCGCTTCCACCTTCGGCAACGTAAGGCAGCAACGCCAGCTCGCGTGCTCGCTTGACCGCGCGTGCGATCTGGCTCTGGTGCCGACGGCACGCGCCGGTGATCCTTCTCGAACGGATCTTGCCCCGCTCGGAGATGAACCGCCGCAGCGAGCCGATGTCCTTGTAGTCGACCTGCGCGACCTTGTCGCGGCAGTACGGGCAGGGCTTGCGCCGGCCCGAGGTGAGGCCGCCCTTCCTGTCACGCCGGCGGACCGGCCGTCTACGTTGCTTTGCCACTCGCTGTCACCCTAGCTGTCGTCGTTGCTGCCTCAGAACGGAATGTCGTCGTCAGCGGCTCCCGCTGCCACAGGTGTCGACTCGAAGTCACCGGTATCGATCGGTACGTCGCTCTCGGTGGTCGGCACGCTGCTGGAGAACCCGTTCCCGCTGCCGGCATCGTCGCGACCGCCGCCGAGGAACTGCACTGACTCGGCGATGATATCGACCGCCTGGCGCTTGTGACCCTCCGGCGCGGTCCACTCGCGCCAGCGCAGGCGACCGTCGACAGCCACTCCGCGACCCTTCTTGAGGAACTTGGCGCAGTTCTCGCCCTGCGCACCCCACACGGTGACGTCGAAGTAGTTCGGCGCGTCCTCCCACTGCTGTGACTCAGGGTTCTTGCGCCGGCCATTGACCGCCACGCGGAGCGTGCAAACGCTCGTGCCACTGCCGGGAATCGAGCTCAGGTCTGGATCCTTTGTCAGGTTCCCGGTGATGATCACGCGGTTGATGTTGCCAGCCATTGAATTGGCTCCTTTCCAGGATTTGAAAGCTTCAGGCCGAGTCTAGGCGCGGCGCAGACGGCAACCTCTGATGTCCCCGGAACATGGACAGAAACGTTGCGATGCCGGCGCAGAGCTGTGGTGCGGCGCAACGCTTTC
>Ga0066662_10000218_pt1 | contig 24430 bp, 25 predicted proteins | sample GraSoiAngelo_111_FD_133939 | JGI IMG/M metagenome (GOLD analysis project Ga0066662, IMG submission 133939) | Grasslands soil microbial communities from the Angelo Coastal Reserve, California, USA - 14_0903_12_40cm | ecosystem: Environmental > Terrestrial > Soil > Grasslands | place: USA...
CCGCCTTGCGTCCTGGTTTTTGCGGATGGGCTTTAGGATGGCGGCGCGAGAACGGAGCCGCTTGGCGTTTGCTGCTGCGCAATGCCTCTTCCAGGAGTTTACGCAATCGCGCAATTTCCGCCCACAACTCCTCATTTTCTCGCCGCAGTCGTGCGATCTCTTCTGGATAGGCTTGCTCGTCCACTTCCCAGATTAGGTCAATAACCTGGATAAGCAAGCTCTCTTTTTCAGGAGTATCTTTACGCTAAACAAATACTCTTATTATTAATTGGGCAAATGTGTTTTCGTTAGTGACCAACTCTGTTAAATATTGAAAGAGAGATCCAGCAGATTCGAGGAAGGCCTGCCGTATATGTCTCGTTCTTACTTCAAGATGAGCAAAGAGGTTGGAAATTCTCTCGATATTGCGCAATTCATCAGAATCGTTTTTCCGCAGCAATTGAATCGATTTGCTGAGATCATTCTCTAACGAGGTAATAGCCTTATCGATCTCTTCGTCCTCGTTTCGTGAATAAAAGAGCGTTTCTACTCCTACATTAACAATATTGGCATTAAACGGTTCTCGATCTTTCCTGTATACCCAGGTAAATGACTCCCCTTTGACTAGATGACTGGTGAAACCTCGCTGCAAGAATTGTGGGATGAAGTGCTGCCGTTTACCCGCCATCAATACCTCCACTGCTATATAGATCGCCGATCTTCCTCGAAAGAAGCAGCTCATTTTCCAAAGTCCGAGCAAAGGCTACCGCACGAATAAAGAACGTATCTCGTCAGTTTTCTTGTCTTTCCAGTACCGATTGTAATTCTCCAGCGTGCTGAGGGTGCGGGTGTGCATGCGGTCCAGATAGAGTGTTCCGTTCAGGTGGTCGATCTCATGCTGCAGGATGCGCGCATACCAGCCGCCGGCCTCAATAACCTTCTTCTTGCCATGTTCGTCCAGGCATTCAACGTGGACTCTTCGCGCCCGCGGCACCACGGCCATAAAGCCAGAAACGCTCAGGCAGCCCTCAAAGAATTCCACCGAAGGTTCATTAAGCAGCGTAAGTTTAGGATTGATGATTACGTGAAACGGCACCGGCTTGCGCTCGCGCTCCGCCAGCACATCAGCAGAAGCATCTTTAGTGTATTCAGGGCGGTCTTCGATCACGGCAAGCTGAAGTGAGTGCCCGACCTGCGGCGCAGCCAGGCCTAGGCCCGGAGCATCACGCATGGTCTCCTTCATGGCTTCGATCAGTTCGCGGATTTCCCGGCCGCCAATCTCTTTTGCAGAAAGCGGGCGCGCTACCTGCCGCAATACAGGATCACCGGCTTGTACTATCTTCAGGAGCATGGAGACAAAGAAGCCGCAAATCCCGCGCAATTTCGCAGCTCAGAGCAGCGCAGATCAGCGGCAGATCATTTACGGATTTTATTGTACGTGCGTGGCAATAAAGCAGGAGAGGATCGCCTCTCCTGCTTCGATCGCTTTTTATTTTGTGGAGGGGGCGGCGGCTGGAGTTGGAGATGGAGCAGGTTCCGGAGCAGGGCCCAGCGAGGCAACTTGCACGTCCTCATCTACATAAGCTTTCAGCGGGGTGCCCTCTTTCACTTCCGCCTGTTTGCCATGCTTCATAAATCCCAATACGCCGAAAACGAGAACCAACCCTACAGTAGCTCCTGTCTTGTTATCGCCATTCTTGGCTTGAGCGCCGCGTAATTTGACTTTGGTGTCGCCTGCCTTCACATATTCCAGGCGGAGGTTTAGTTCTCCACCGCGACCAGCCATACCGGCTTTTTTGACGTTGGATACGTTAGCTACTGCACGGGAGCCTTTCTTTGCAACCAGGGCCTTATCAACAATCAAGTCCTGGTCGAGGACAAGCTCTACATCGTCGCCTATGGCAGCGGTCTTTGAGCTTAAAGCCTGGGCAAGCTTCAGGTTCACCTCTGTTCCATCTTTAAGCGTCAGTTTGGCGGGCTCGGCCGGAGTTGTGGGGGCGGCCTGGCTGGCTGCCGGGGCAGATGTTGATGCAGCATCTGACGTTGTTTGTGCAGTTTGTTGTGCGACCAGCGCGGGCACAAGGCTGAAGATACTGACGAGTGCGATCACCTTCCGAAGAAGTTGCATTGATACTCCTGTGTTATGGATTATTGGCTTCTTGCCTTAATTACTTAGTGATGAATGTGCGTGAATCGTATCACGATTTCTTCAGGATTCTATGTAGTTTGTTTTTTTGATGTAAATAAATGTTGGCCGGGGATTCCAGATCTTCAGAAGCATTCAGAAAAGAATGCCGCCAATCAACGCAAATCACACAAATTCCTGTCAATTTTTATTCAGATCAGCGTCATCAGCGTTGATCAGCGGCAAAAAAGAATGACTACCACACCTTGCAGACTTTGTCCGCCGGCTTCACCATCGGCTGGCCCTGTTTGCAGGAAAACGCCTGCGCGAAATCCGGCATGTTGACTACCACGCCATTGATGCGGTATTTCGACGGTGAATGCGGATCGGTCATAGCGCGCACCCGCAGGTCTTCAGGACGTTCATTGGAGCAATCCCACTGGGCGAAGCCGACGAAGAAGCGCTGCTCCGGCGTGAGCCCATCCAGCGGCTGAAGATTCTTGTCTTTGGTGGCATCTTTCCAGGCTATATAAGCCAGAATCTCGCCGCCAAGATCGGCCACGTCTTCACCCAGCGTAAGCTTGCTGTTGATGTGGACGTCATCTACGACAACAAAGCCTGCATACTGGTCCTCAACACACTGGGCCCGCTGCTTGAATTTCTCGGCGTCCTCTTTCGTCCACCAGTCGCGCAGATTGCCTTTAGCGTCGAACTGGCGGCCCTGGTCGTCAAAGCCGTGTGTCAATTCGTGTCCGATGGTGCCGCCGGTGTTGCCGTAATTGGGAGCATCATCGATCTTCGCATCGTAGAGCGGGGGCTGCAAGACTCCAGCGGGAAAATTAATGTCGTTCATCTGCGAGTTGTAATACGCATTGACGGTAGGCGGAGTCATGCCCCACTCGCCATGATCCACCGGCTTGCCGATCTTGTTGATGTCGCGGTGATTTTCAAATTCCACCGCGCGTTCTACATCGCCGAGAAAATCATTATGGGTAATCTTTACCGGGCCGTAGTCGCGCCATTTTTCCGGATAGCCGATCTTGTTGCGCAGCCCATGCAGCTTGGTCAATGCCTGCTGCTTGGTTTCATCACTCATCCAGTCAAGCTGCTGGATGCGCTGCTCCATGGCGGCTTCGATGCGTTTCACCATGTCTACGGTGCTGGCCTTCAGTTCCGGCGAGAAGACTTTTTTCACATAAGCCTGCCCCAGCGCCTCACCCAGGTTGCGGTCGGTGTACTGGACACACCGGCGCCAGCGCGGCTGCATCTCCTTGGCTCCGCGCAGGTATTTAAGATAAAAATCAAAATTCTCCTGCACGAAGGGCGGGGAGAGAAATGGTGAAGAGCTGTCTGCCACGTGGTATCTCAGGTAAGTCTTCCAGCTTTCGATTGGCTCTCCGGAAATCTGCGTATTCATTTCTTTGAAGAAATCCGGCGAAACGACGTTGAGAATGGCAAACTGCGGCGCGTTCAGCCCTTTGAAATAGGCCTGCCAATCGAAGTTCGGCGCAAGCTGCGCCACATCGGCCATCTTCATCTTGTGCTTGCGCTTATATGGATCGCGGCGGTCGACGCGCGTCATGGAAGCATTGGCCAACGCAGTTTCCATCTTCATCACGGTCGACGCATTTGCCTTGGCAACATCGGCCTTGTCACTCAGCAACTCAAAAACTTTTTGAACGTGCTGGAGGTAGCGCTCGCGTATCTCCACCGATTTCGGATCTGTCTTGGTGTAGTAATCACGATCCGGCAGTCCCAGACCGCCCTGGTCGATCACCGCAATCTGCTGCTCTGAGTCATCGGGGTCCTGGCTGGAACCACCCGCGAACAGAACGCGCCGTCCTGCAGGCGTGAGTTGCAGCCTGGCAATCAGCGGAGCAAGATCGTGCGCCGATTTCAGTTGCGCAATCGCATGAAGCTGCGGCTGAATGGGTTTCACGCCAAGCTGCTCGATCGCGGACTCGTTCATGCATGCGGCGTAGAAATCACCAATCTTCTGCGTGACGGCATCGCGTTGGCCCTTGCCTGAGGCTGCTTCTTCGAGAATGCCCCGCAGGAAGTTCAGGTTGTCCTGGTACAGCTTGCTGTAGACACCCCAGGAGACCTGGTCAGGCGGAATGGGATTCTTCTGTTTCCAGCCACCGCAGGAATACTGGTAGAAATCTACGCAGGGATCGACAGACTTATCCATCGACTCAACGTTCAGGCTGGGCGAATACGGCAGCACCGGCTCCGGAGTGTTTGACGCCAGCGGAATTTTCTTTCCCGGCTGTTGCTGCGGCTGTGAATCCTGGGATTGGGCGAATGAAGCAATCAACGACAGACACAAAAAGATCGGCAGAAATTTTTTCATAAATGTGTTGGACGCGCGAGTGGGAATATTGTATCAAGCATTCAGCCCCTGAACATTTTCATAAACTTCAAGTGCGATGCGAGCCGATGCTATTTCCGGATTTACCGCAAAGGACGCTAAGGACGCAAAGGTAACAAAGAGAAATAAGAACCTGGCCCAAGACCAAATTACCCATTTACCCAATCAGTTTAGGGGCTGAGTGCTGATGGCTGAGTGCTGAGTGCTGATTGCTTACTCCGCCCTTACCGGCCTCGTCTTCCACTGATACCGCAATGACAGCATTCTCAAACCAAAGCCGCACAATGTCCCCACCAGCGTTGCAGTAGAACGATTGAAGTGCAGCCAGTCGCAGAGCAGAAACGCAGCCGCGCCAAATGCTGCTGCAATCGCGTATAGTTCGCCACGCTCGAAAATCTTGGGTGTGCGTCCGCTCAGCACATCGCGGAGCGAGCCTCCGCCCACGGCAGTCACGCACCCCAGCAGCAATGCTGGAAGAAATCCGAGATGTGCATTGATGGCGCGCGTGCTGCCGGCGACCGCAAACAGGCCAAGCGCGATCGCATCGACCACCACAATCCCGCGCTCCATGCCCCCGCTGATACGCGAAGCAAATACCAGTCCTGCCACTGCCCCGGCCAGCGCAGTCAGAAGATACCGGACATCGACGAAGGCCAGCGGCGGCCCCTGCTGCAGGATAATGTCGCGGGTGATCCCGCCTCCCAGCGCTGAAACCAGCGCCAGCCCGATTACACCCACCAGATCAAAACGGTAGCGCGTATCGCGAACCGCCGCCAGCGCTCCACCCAGCGCACCCACAAAGACGCCCATAAAATCAATCAGTAAAAACAGTCTGTCGATGGGAAGGTGCACGGGTTAAGAATACATGCCACGCAGCGGGAATAGATATCTATGGATTTGACGAAAAGAAGCATTCAGCATTGAGCACTCAGTCCTAACCGTCCTTCCATGAGGATCGAACATACCGGGCTGCCACAAGAACCTCACCGCTGATAACGCTGATAAACAGATGAACGCTGATTACCTCTCAAGCGAAAACAGCATCAGCCGCAATAGACTCCAGGGTCACATAAATGTTGAATGGCTGATGGCTGATGGCTGAGTGCTGATTGCTGATTGCCGATTGCCGAGTGCTTCTTCCCGGCAGAGTGTACTCCTACTTTGTGGACGTTGGAGGAATGGTGGTCTTTGCACCCGGTTGCAATTGAGCTTTGACATTGTCCGGCAGCTTGTCCGCATTTGCCAGCAACAAGCTCACTTCCCACATCTGATCCGGGGAAAGTGACTTATTGAACGAAGGCATTCCCGTCATGCGAATGCCATTCGTTACCTTCCAGTAAGTCTGGCCCACAGGATCGTCGGTAACCATTTCATCAGGATTGAAGAGTTGCGGCGGCACTGGAAACATGCCCTTCCCCGCGGCAGGAATGTCCTTCTGGCCGGGGAGGCCGTGGCAGAAAGCGCAATTAGCCACATAAATCTTTGCGCCGGCAGTAAGATTTGCCGGATCAGCCTGCATGGGAGAGTTCTTTGGCGCTTCAGCGGCAATGCGCGCACGCAGGGCCATGCGGGCCATTTTTTTCTCAAACGGCATGGGAGGGGCAGCCGTAGCTATCGGAGCATAACCGAAGCGGAAGTAGATGTAGCCAATGACAGGCAGGATGAGAATACCGATGATGAGCCCTAGAAGAAATGCAGAACCGCGTTTCATGTCAGGTCCTCCCCGGAAACTTAATAATAAATTACGGTGGCGAGCCCGCACAGCTAGCTTCTTAGATGCCCCCCGAACTCCTGAGCACGTGGGCTTCCGAAAGCCCGTGCCGTTGGTACAAGGCCCAGAAAGCCACCCAGTCCCGATTCCGGGCACCGAACATGGGTAATCTATCTATCGAGCGGGCCGAGTCCCATACTCTTGCGCATGGCTCACTTTCCCCAATTCAACGGCAAAAATCGTGCGCTGAGAGTGCGCGTTCCAAGCAACGAATCGATCAACTTCAATCTGGGCGGCAGACAGGTTCCGGCTGTTCTGCAGAAGCTCTCCATGACGGGTGGACTGGCGGAGTTCAAGATTCCGATTGGCGAAACTGCATTAGCCGAAGTCTCTCTGAGCACCGCTTCCGGCCCCATCAATGCACTGGTGGAAGTCATGACGGCCCAGCAAAAAGGATCTCATTGCCGTCCTTTTCGCTTCATTGCGCTTGACGACAATGACTATCAGCGCCTGGCCGCCACTCTGCAGACCATGCGCAAGCAGGGTTTGGCTGAGTAGCTGCAGAATCGGGATCTGATCATCGGGGTCATTGGATCATCTGATTGCGACCTGTCGATCCGATCACCGGATCACCCGATCTCCCCATCACCGGATCTCCCGATCATCCTGAGTAGCTGTCCAGCTCTCGATTTTCCTCCAGACTGCCCTCTCCCGGTATGTTCCGGGCATCATACCCAGAGCACCACCGTCGTCGGGACGAACCCAAGGAGATCACAAGCAAATGAAACAAATCAGGGCAGCAGCAATCCTCTGCACCTTTCTTTTAGCGGTAGCGGCCTTCGCCCTCCAGAATTCATCGGGACAGTCAGGCTCTTCGCCGGCCGGACAAATGGGCGCGCAAGCTCCGCAGGCCAATAACGGCCAGTCAAAACCAGGACAGCCCAGCGGAGCACAAGCCGGCACCACACAATCAGATACGCAGAGCACCACCGGACAAACCAGCAGCGGCGCAGCAACCACTCCAAGCCAGCCCGGCTCAGCCGCGGGCGCCGGCCCTAACGATGCCGAAGTTCAGCAGCGCATCGACGGCCAGGTAAAGATCCTCACCGATCAGTTGACTCTGAGTAATGATCAACAGTCAAAAGCCAGAACCATTCTGCTCGACCAGCACTCGCAGGCCATGAGCATTGTGGGCGACAATGCCAGCTCACGTGATGAAAAGCTGCAGAAGATTCATGCCTTGCGTGAATCGACCATCAGCAAAGTGCGCAGCACGCTGAATGATGATCAGAAGAAGAAATTTGATCAGATGGTTTCAGAACAGGAAGACCGCATGCATCAGCAGCAGGGCGCTTCGCCAGGTTCCGGCAGCAATCCTCATGGCAGCACCAGCAATCCGGGCACCAGCAGCTATCCCAACAGCAACGGCAGCCAGCCCCCGAAGTAAGACTCTCAGAACAGGCGTTCCACCAGGATGGAACGCCCTTTCTTTTTCTTCAAACTCTACCTGTCCTGAGCGCATTTGGCGCAGATGCACACGCCTATTTTGCCGGCGGGAATTCGCGCGATAGTTTCCCTGCTGATATTCGCCGCCGTACACCAGCAGGGCTGATGCGGCTCTGAAGAAATCGCCCCGGTACACTCGTTGTCCCCGCCGCACAAAGGACAGACTCGCCTCGGGTTGATCGGGGTCGTGCTCACTACCTTGACCTCGCCACGGCAGCAAGGTTGACGGTGGCAAAGGCCTCCGGCAATTGCGGCGCGGGAAATATCTCCGGATGTATAAGATGGGCCAGAATCTCCAGGCTCTCAATGATCCTGGGCCCCGGACGGCTGAAATAGTCTGAGCCATTGGTCGCGTAAACGCGATTGTTCCTCACCGCCGGCACCTCCTCCGCTCCCTCGAACTGGAGCAGCATCTGTGCCTCCTCCATCACCTTGGGCAATTTGAACCCGCAGCAGGTAAGCACGATGATCTCCGGGGCAAACGCGCGCACCCGTTCCCACTCTATTCTCACTGAAGGACGGTTCGCATTCGCCAGGTTATCCACCCCGCCTGCGATTTCAACCATCTTCTTCATCCAATGTCCTCCGCAATACGGTGGGCTCACCCACTCCATGCAGAAAACTCGTGGACGGCTGGTGAGTGTTCTCGTCTTCTCTTCAATTATGGCAATTCGCTTCTGGTAGGAGGCAATCAGGTCTTCCGCTCGTTGCGAGGCATCGAGCAGCGAGCCTACATGGCGGATGTTCTCAAGAATGTCTTCCAGGCCGTGCGGTTCCAGGTTCTCGACCCTGGGTTTCGAGGGAAGGGTCTTGGCGACCTCCTGCACCTTATCGAAGGCGACGGCACAAACATCGCACAGCCGCTGGGTCAGGATGAGATCGGGCGCCAACCGCTCAAGCAGCGGCTGATCCAATTCGTACAGCGTGCCTTCTGTAATCAGGTTGGAGCTTACGATGCGGTCGATCTCTTCGCTCGGCAGTCCTGCCGGAATATTGCTGCGGGTGACCTGCGGGATTCCTGCCGCTTCAGGCGGATAGTCGCATTCGTGAGTGATCCCCACCAGGGAATCGCCCATTCCAAGTGCGAAGACCATCTCGGTAGCGCTGGGTAGCAAAGAGCAGATTCGCATGAGAGTCATTTTCTCACAGCCGCTGTCACTGCGCTGCTGCCGCTCCTTTGGGGCTTTCAACAAACTTCGGCGGCTTAGCCGTATCTCCAAACTGCCAGGCAGTCAGGTAAGCAAGGCGCAGTATCCTGGCCATCTTTACGTAATTGATCTTGTCTGCCGTGTCAGTAGTGTGGTGGTAATCCGGATGAAAGCCGGTAAACCACCAGAATGCCGGAACGTTTTTCAGCACGAATGGAAACTGATCGCTGCGGAAGAAGATATTCAGGGCCGCTTCATGGTCGAAACGGTCATCCAGCGTGAGTCCGACCATGCGGTTCTGCTGCTCGACAACCGACTTGTATTCGGGGCTGTACATCGCGCCGATAAGATTCAGCCGGTTGGTGGTATCGGCGGGAATTTCAATCAGGCCTTTCGTCTGGTCGCTCGGCTCTTCATTGCGTCCAATCATGTCAAAGTTGATTATGGCGCGCGTGGTTGCCAGCGGACGCACCGGATGCGCAGCCAGATAGAACGCGCCCAGCAACCCGCGCTCCTCGGCGGCAAACACCACAAAAAGAATGGACCGTTTCGGCCGCGCCTGATTGGCGGCAAAAGCCCGGGCCAGATTGACCGTGCCGACTGTTCCGGAACCGTTGTCGTCGGCCCCATGCCATATTTCGTCGCCGCTCTTTCCGTCATGGTCATGGTGGCCGCTGATGATGATGGTCTCGCCGCTTAGAGTGGGATCACTGCCCTCCAGCAGCGCGCCTACGTTGTAAGTGGTTCCAGGGTGTGAAAACAGGTTGCGGTAGTGAAGAGTGATGCGTGTATCCGGCAGGGGGCGCGATTGGGATTTTAAATCCCGATCAATGGCGTTTTGCAGGTCGGCGGGCTTCACACCGCTGGTGGCAAGTATCTCGGCGGCAATTTCGTCGGAGACAGTGGCTACCGGCGTCTGCAATACGTCGTCGGCGAGAGCCTGGGAAGGTAGTGGCTCCTTGCGCGTGGCCGATCCGCCAATCCGCGCTACCCGCTCCTGGTTTGACGGATGCTTGCGGTTCGGCTCGGCAACGATTACCACCGCCACTGCTCCATGTGCCTGCGCATTCAGCGCCTTCACGCGGGTGGTGGCATAGCGTGTGTTGCCGGTGCCATTGAAGATCGATTGAGCATCGCTCTCCTGCGGCTCGTGATCGAAAATGACCACGATTTTTCCTTTGGCATCGATGCCTTGGTAGTCGTCATAGCCCAACTCCGGCGCGGTGATGCCAAAACCGGCAAAGACTGCGTCGGCAGTGATATCAACATCCTTCGCAAATGCGCCAAACGCCTCCGGAAATTTCCAGTGCTTCTCGTTGCCGGCGCGCGCCAGCCCCACGTATGACTGCTCCCGGTTGTTGCGGTATTCGATCAGCGGTACCGGCTGCAGATAACTGCCATTGAATGCGGGCTTCAATCCTGCCTTGGCGTACTCTGAGGCAATCCACTGGATCGCGACTTCATCGCCCGGCTGTAATGAGAGCCTCCCCTGCAGCGCATCAGAAGCAATGAAGGTCAGGTCGGCGCGCAGCGTATTTTCCTGGATGGTCTTGTATCCCGGAGCAACTCGCGCCGGCACTGCGTTTTGACTGAAGGTGAAAGTTACAAATGAAAATAAAACTAATGTGATTTGTGACAGGTTACGCAGCTTCAATCGTCAGCCCTCTTTCTTACTCCAGTTCCAGCGTTGCAATTTTTCCTTCGTTTTCTCCGGCTTTGCGGTAATTGACCGCCACCTTCTTGTTCGTCCAGGAGCAGGATAAGCCGCCATCTGCCCCCATGACCAGCAGCTTTTTGGCATCGGGTGTGGTCATCTTCCATTTCTTGCCTCCGGAAGAGATGGTCAATGTAGCTGCCGGAGACTGGGAACAATCGACTGAAAGCAGCACGCCTTTGAGAAACAGGATCGGTTCAGGCTTATACGGCGTTGCGGGCGTTGTAGACGGCTGAGTCCTGTTGACCTCTTCCGGTTTGAAGTCATTCTTCTCAGTATCTTTTGCGGCTTCATCTTTGTCCGCAGGCTCGCTGTCTTTCTCTTCATCGCCCTGTGCCCCTGCCGCAACAGTTACATTGTGGCTGTAATCCTCCAGAAACTGGAGCTGCTGCTGCGCCATCAATGAAACCTGCGGATCAGAGTTATTTTTTAATCCACTCAAGAGAGCTTTGGCCTGATCCGGCTCCTGGTTGCGCATGTAAACGCCGGCCAGATTCAGGCTGTACCAACCGGCGCGCGGATTCAAAGCAATCGCCTTCTTCAGGTCATTCACTGCTTCATCCTTCTGCTTTGGATCATAGGAGAGCGTCAAGCCGAGAAGGTTGTAGGCCTCTGCATATTCAGGATTCAGCGAGATAGCCGTGTTCAATTCCTTCTTCATCGCCTCCACATCATCAGGAGCTTTGCCCGAAGTCAGGTTTTTGCGGCTCATCAACAATGCCAGAAGATAATGCACCTGCGGATCTTTGCTGGATTGCGCAGCAGCGCGCGTGAAATATTCGCGCGCCTTCTCGAAGTCATTTTTTTGCAGGGCCACATAGCCCAATGCGCGATTGGCCACAGGATTATCAGGCTGTCTGCTCAAAATCTCTTGAAACGCAGTTAATCCTCTTTCCCTATAGTCGCGAGTTTGAAAATCCAGGTCGGCAAACATGACTTTCAGTTCGTCATCGCTTACCTGGCGAGAGGTCGTCTTAATATCATCTATGTTCGCGGGAGCCGGAACAGGGTAGTAGATTGACTTGCCGCTTCTGAAATAGTCTGAGATCAGCTTCTCCAACTGCTGCGGTTCCATGCCAAAAGCCTTGCGGATCGCCTCATCCACGGGCATGCGGCCATCGCGCACCAGGTTGTTATACATGCCCACGGGCTTCATCATGGCTACGCCCCTGCTCATGAAGTAGTGGACTGTGATCCACGACTGGGCATAAAAAACCGAGCGGCGGTCATCCCGGTTATAGATTTTTGAATTGTGCTTTACGCTGAACAGGTCTTCCAGCTTCAACCAGCGGTTCTCAAGGAGAGTCTGCGGAAGATCCGGACGCACCAACCCGATATCGATCTCTTTCTTCGTCACCTTCAGCGAAGAGCAGTACTCGGCGAAGCCTTCATCGAACCACACCGGTGAGGGAGGAAAGTTGCTGTTGAGCAGCAGGTGCGCATATTCGTGAAATACGACTCCCCAACTGTCTTCTGCGGAAAGGTCGAGTGCAATATACTGGCGGTCTTCACCATTGGCCGGCATGCCGTGGATGCCTCCTCCCAGGAAGTAACCCGCCAGGGTAATCGGCTTGCCTTCAAAAAGGGGAGCAACCTGCCGCAACTCCTTGCTGTTACGGTACGCCACGATCTGCAGCTTGACCGGCGTATTGACATTCACTTTCTGAAAGAGCAGTCCAAACGCGGTGCGCATCTGCTCGAAACGGACAAGCACCTCACGCCCGCGCTTCTCGCCGGCATCTGTCAGCAGGGAAAAATGCGGAGAAGTTACTTCAACCCACTGTTGATCCGCAAAACTCAGGGAGGCGCCGAAAAGCAGCACACAGGTGAAAAGCAGGAAACGAAAACGATACATATAGATACTCAGGGAATTCTTGCAAGGAGAGTACCGCGACAGCAATGCCGGGTGCAAGAGGAGATGCAGAATCGCAACAAATACTATCTGGCAGTAATTACTGAGAACGGACGGTTTGTGAAACTGTTGTGCGATCTCAAAAACATGGGTCTTGCTGTGAGAGGGAAACCGCATCCAGGGGAAGACATGTCAACTAAAGGGACGTTTACGGCGTAGATTGAGGATCCTGAATCAGTCGAATGCCTGTAGCAACTGCTGCATTCTGAAGATCCAGGTCAAGCGTAGCAAGTGGCAAATGCCGGCGAATGGCCAGTTCCAGATAAGCGGCATCATAAGAAGTGAGCTTATGTGCCTGGGCGAGCTGCCGCGTGTCGTGAAATGCCTGTTCAAGAAACACTGTTTCCACTCGAATCGGAAGCACAAGAAGTAGCCGGACAAATTCCTCGATCTGTTGCTGTGTGACTCGGCCTCTTCTCTGGGCATTGAGCAGCACATTTGTCACTTCCAGAGGCCATATTGACGCCACATAAATATGGGTTCCAGCAGAACACCAATTTAATAATTCTTCGGTGAAAGGCGTTGCTTCGTCCGGGAAGCACCATGCCATCGTGATCGATGCGTCTAAGACGACCGGTTCCATTAAAACCGATGGCCTTCATGTACCAAGTCTTTGATCTTAAGCCCTTTCAAGCTGATTCCATTTCTCAATACACGGAGGTGGGCCACTGCATCAGCAGGACTGCCATTCTTGCCGATATGAGTTGGCTCTGCGGAATCTCTCTCGCGAAGAGCCTGCAGCCCTTGCACGATCAGTTCATCTACGCTTTGAAAATGACCGCGTTTGATTTCTTCCTGCACAAGCCGTTCGGTCTCAGAGCTAAGTTTGATTTGCATCGTAGCCACTCCGCTTCAGGTCAACCCCCAATAAAATCATACAGTAAAGTTAACCGCGGCATATGGTATTTCCCATCGTGAATGATCACCGCAAGCAAGCTGTTATCACTGTTGCCATTCGTATTCACAGTTCTGGGAGTGCTTGCCTGTGCTGATGTTAAACGAGAAAGGGAGGACGGACTTCCGGGTACCATCCTCCCTTAGCAGCAGTCGACGGATGAGCCTGCTGATTATTTAGAGTATCGGCAGCGGCAACGGGTTACAGGCAAAATCGTGAATTTTTTGCCCTGTAACTTACTGAAGAGAACGGATAACCTCCGTCTCCCAGCCGTCATACTCCCCGCCGCAGGATTCGGCCACCTCGCTCAACTGCGCAAAAACGGAGTCCATGGAATCCTGGCTTACATGGTGTGATTTGTGAAAGCAGACGCCCAGGGGCAGCGTATGTCCTTTGTGCTCTGACTCATATCCCAGAAGGTATCCAATCTCCTGCACCTCTTCAATGAATGCCTGCCGGTCTTCCTTGTTCTTGAAGTAAGCCCAGTGACGCACCTGGCGCGACTGCTTCAGGTTATCGCCGTGCTGCTCCATCAGTTCTATGGTTCTCTTGTTCTTGATGTTCACCATATCTCTACTTGTGTGTGACTGAGTTAAGAATGATCGACTGCGTTGCGGGTTGTATTCACGTCCAGTAAGTGCGGTCGAGCGTGCGGTACTGAATGGCCTCGGCAATGTGCTTGCTTTCGATGCGCACATTGCTCTCCAGATCGGCAATCGTGCGCGCCACCTTCAGGATGCGGTCATGGGCGCGGGCGGTCAATCCCTGCTGCTGCATGGCGCGCTCCAGCATCCGTTCGCTTTCGGAATCCAGCTCACAGTAAGTTCTGATCTGGCGTGGACCCATTTGTGCATTGGAGAAGATTCGCTCGCCGGCAGCGGCAAAGCGGCTGAGTTGAAATTGCCGGGCGCGGATCACCCGCTGCCTGATCTGCGCTGAAGTTTCCGCGCCGCTGTCACTGCCGCGCAGCTCTTTATAATTGACTGCCGGGACATCGATATGAATATCGATGCGATCCATGAGCGGTCCGGAAATTTTCGAGACATAGCGCTGGATCATGGCCTTGGTGCACTGGCATTCGCGCGAGCGGTCTCCCCAGTAGCCGCATGGACACGGATTCATGGCGGCCGCCAGCATGAAGCGTGCCGGAAACGTCAGTGACATGGAGGCGCGTGCAATACAGACATTAAAATCTTCCAAGGGCTGGCGCATCACCTCCAGCACATTGCGCGGGAACTCCGGCAACTCGTCGAGAAAGAGCACGCCGTTGTGCGCCAGCGAAACTTCTCCGGGACGCGGAATGGCCCCGCCTCCGATCAAACCGGCATCGGAGATGGTGTGGTGCGGCGCGCGAAATGGACGCGCCCCCACCAGCCCTGCGCCGGAATCGAGCACTCCGGCCACGCTGTGAATCTTGGTGGTCTCCAGCGCCTCCTCAAAAGTAAAGGGCGGAAGAACGCTGGGGATGCGCTTGGCCAACATGGTCTTGCCTGAACCCGGAGGGCCGATCATCAGGATGTTGTGTCCACCGGCACAGGCAATCTCCAGAGCGCGCTTGGCGGTGAACTGGCCGCGAACGTCTTTGAAGTCGGCGAGCGGCGTCTGGTTGCTGGCGATCATCTGTGCCGGATCGACTGTCACCGGGGTGATGCCGTTGCCGGTATTCAGCAACGTGACCACATCCATCAGAGATTTCACTGGATAGACATTCACCCCGCTGACCACGGCAGCTTCGCGGGCATTCGCCTCAGGAACGATGAGATTAGGAATATTGTTGGCTCGGGCGGCCACGGCAATCGACAATGTGCCACGCACACCGCGTACGCCACCATCGAGCGAGAGTTCGCCCACCATCACATACTCCTGCAGCTCTTTCTTAACCAATCCACCATAAGCGCCGACGATTCCCATCGCCATGGGAAGATCAAATCCGGAGCCTTCTTTCTTGATGTCCGCAGGAGCAAGATTGACGGTGATCTGCGTGGAGGGAACATCGTATCCGCAGTTCTTCAGTGCCGCCTTCACGCGCTGGCGGCTCTCGCGCACGGCGGTATCGGGCAGCCCGACAGTCTGGAAATTCTCGTGTTCCAGCACCCGCGTGCCGATATCGACCTCGACCTCAATGATGTTGGCATCGATGCCATACACCGCCGCGCTTTGCGTCTTGAAAAGCATAGAACTCAAAAGAACGCAAAATTCTAGCAAACTTGCGCTTCCCCCGCTAAAGTACCCTCCAATATGGCCGCTACTATGCATTCTGCAAGCCGGAAAGATCTGAACGTCACATATACGGATACCGGCAGGCACATTAATGATTGATTCAGCCCCAGGTGCTGGATGGATTTTCGAGGCCTTGGGAAGGAGCGACGTAAGAGGCCATCATCCGGCTAAATGGGCTCTGATCCCATTTCCTCTTGATGAATTAAAAACAGCTATTACAGTATCTCTCATCTGAGAAACCTTAAAAGCAGAAAAGCTGCCGTCCGGGGCAGCACAATGTCCAATAGTGGCACCAATTTTCCCGCCGATCAGGCCGGAACGGGGGCTGCATTGTTTTACGTAGTGCATCCAAACTATTAGCCACCTCGAAAAATACGATCCGGTTCCTGTGCCCAACATGGAATCGGAATTTCACTACCCGGATTTCCGTCAATTCCACGAACGGGATTTCAGTCATGGAGGAAAGTTATGAGGAAGTTTATTTACATGTTGGCGCTGTCACTGGCGCTGCCGGGCGCGAATGCGTTCACGCAGGCAAATCCGCAGGGGTCAAATTCGCAGGGCTCTCAGCAAAGCCCTTCTCCGCAGGCCGGCAATTCGCAGACCTCTACACAGAACCCCCAGAGTACCCAAACCAGCAGCCAGTCTGATCAGGACCAAGACAAAGACAGAGACCGCGATAAGGACAAGAACAGGCACGACGATAAGGACAAAAAGAAACATCATGATCGTGATAAGGACCGTGATCGGAACCGCGATCATGACAATGACCGGGATCACGACAAGGATCGTGACCACGACCGTGACCACCAAGCTGTGAACAATCAAAACAACAATCAGCAACTCAATGCTGATGCGAAGGTCAAGGTTCAAAACGTTCTTCAGCAGGATCCGCAAATCGCAAATAACGTAGTGGTGAACGTGACCAACAATAACGAACTCATGCTGACCGGTTCAGTTCCCACGCCCGAAGCCAGACAAAAAGCCGAGCAGTTGGCCCGTTCTGCGGCTGGCAATCAGGTTGTGATCAACCAGATTCAGGTTGCAAACGTCTCCTCAAGCAATACGGCCGCGGGTGCAGGAGGAATGGCGGGTGCCGCCAGCAATACACCTTCCGCCACCAATACCAGCCAGACGGCTGCCATTGGCTCGAATGCCGGAGGCGCACAGACCTCAAATTCTGGAGTAGCCATGGCCGTCGCTCCCATGTCGCCAGGTTCCTCAGTCTGTATGCAGGTCAGCAGCAACAATCAGCTTCTGCTTACTGGCAACGTACCATCGCCAGCAGATAAAGACAGGATTCAGCAGCTCATTCAGCAGTCGGTTGGTAATCAGCAGGTCGTCAACCAGATTCAGACATCCAACGTTAATAACCGGCGTTAGCACCACGATCGCCAAATCGAATCACAGCGGCGGGTTTCCCCGCCGCTCTTTTTGTGTAAAGTCCGGTTTCATAGCGGATGACTCTTCTTGGAATACCATCTGACGAGCAGTTGGTCATCTTTCTTCCAACAAAAGGCGGCGCAAAGTCCTTAAGTCATTGAGCATGCGGCTGCATGCGTGCAGATTCTGCTCCAGCTTTTCCAGTTTGTAGCTGACCATCCGGAGGGCCTGCAGGCGGCGTTCCAATTTCGACTCCGTAGCCGCGCTGATTTCACCATCAATTTCCTGCGAGCTTTCAGTCACAGCCTCGATCAGGAGCTTGATATATTTTTGGGCGTTCTCAATGTTGTCAAAAGGAGTTTCAGCACGCTTGTCCATCACCGCTCCTCGGGTGGCCCTATTGATTGTGACGCAGGATACAGGACGCCGCCACCGGATTTCATTCCAAGAAAGAACAAGGCAATTTCTTTGACACAGTGGATAACCCGGGTATAATCTGGCTCACCTCCCTGGCAACTTATTGTAGCTTGCGGCGCTGGCATCTCGCGGCGACAGACTCATTGACATATGACTAAGAACATCCCCGACTAAGGAAAATACTCATGAGAAAAAGAACTGCTTGGGGCACTGCGGACTCCAAAGCTGTTGGAGCTGCTTAGATTAGAAAAGTCCAATGCTTCCATATTTACTATTTTAGTGAGCACACATTTAAGCTGCGTGTGGCTCATATCATCATCCGCTACTACTGGGCCAATTTCCCAAAATGGAACTCGAGGATATTGATGACGAACAGGAAACGCCCGGCACTCTACTGAGTTGTGATATGGTTTTGCCATTTTCATCGCCACATAATTAAGTAACCTAAAGTATTCCATCGTTACTGATTGTTGTGTGGGGAGGACGATTCATGGCTGAGAGTTGGACAAAACATCTCTTCGAGTATGGTCCGTTTGCGATGTTGGTTTTTTATATGTCGGTGACGCTCCGCAAGGCCTCGGAATTTTATCGGAGCGCGCGACGTGATCACAATGACGCGAAATTCATTTTGCGGGCGACTTGGATTGGCATTTTTGCGATCACCGGCTTTAGCTTGTACGTGTGGTTTGAGTTGAATGTCAGCAGAACACAGGAAGTCATGATTCAGGGACGCCTGAGCGGTCTTGATTCCAGCGGTGATCTGAAGAGCCCTTTTGATGACCTGTACTTGCGCCGCGTGTACAAGTCAAAAAGCAGAGCAGACTTTTTGTGGCGCATCGTTCGGGCAAAGAAATTAACGCCAGGCGAGCGCATAGAGTTTTACATTCAAACCACGGCAGAGGACGACGACGTAAAAGTCTACGAACTGCCCTTTGCCGAAGAATTCTATCAGCACGAAGTAGCCCTCACCTACAATCGACAAACCCGTAAACTCTTCTTGGAGACCAATGGGCAACCGATACCCTTAGCCGAACGCGATCTCCTCGCCACCAACCAACACCAGCATGACGACAGAACTCACTTTACGTTCCACTTGCTTCCTGCGCTGCACGCACAAGTAAACAATGATTTTGAGGCGATGTCTGAGCGGCTCAAAGCGAGTGATCCCATCGTGCGACAACTCGCGTGGTCCGACCTTGCCGCAATGGGGAGCAGCGGCCAAGGATACATTGACCACATCCTCGCCGATCCCACCAGTGCACCACGTCTGCGGCTCGGCGCAATTGTCGCGCTCAATCTCCAAGGAGCAACCTGGCCCTTGGGAACGGCTGCAACATGCACTATCGTTCGCGCAACGGAAAGCGGCGACACGCTTTTAAAAAAACAGGCGGCAAAGTACGTCCTAGCACATCCCAACCTGCCAAATGCTGCGCAATGCAAGGAAAAATCCTCCAGCAAAACCACGACACAGGAAACAACCGCTATTCAAGCCAAGCCGCGAGAATCCAAACCTATCAAGACCTATATTAATCCGACGTTTGTCCCCTCTGGTGACCGCACAGAAAAGGCGGAAGGCACGATCCTTCCAGCCTTGCCTGACGCCAAACGTGATCCGCAGCTCAACGTGACCTTACTCTTACTCCGCCTTAAGGGGAAGGAGACTGCTGCGCCAGGGGTCACGATGAGTCTCCAAAGCCTCCTCTGGGAGCAAGGATGGGTGCACGCGTACACAGGACACTCGGAGGTCAACGATGCTGATTTAAGTCCTGATGGACGGTTCTTGGCAACTGCGTATCAAGATAGTACGGTGCTCCTGTGGGATCGCACGAAAGGAACGCAGCTGCGCTTGGTGGGTCATACGAAGGCCGTGCAAAGCCTGCAGTTTAGCCATGATGGTGCCACTCTCGCAACGGCCAGTGATGACACATTTGTAAAACTCTGGGACGTGGCCACGGGTACGAATCGAGGCACTATCAAGGCGAGACAAGCTGTCACGCGCGTCATGTTCAGCCCTACTGATGCACACGTCGTGACACACGAGATCGATGGCCGCGTTGTTATCTGGAATACTGCTGATGGCAAACAAGTTTTTGTAGTACCAGACCGGCAAGACAGCACCCAGCCCGAGCCCATCAGTGACTTCAGTTACGTCCCTGCGACTGGCATCTTAGTGACGGGCCATGAAAATGGGCACATTCACTTTTGGGATCCACAGGCGCAGCATGAAACGGATCGCTGGGTGCACCAATTCTCAGAACGCATCCGCACGATCCTCCCGAACCATGATGGGACGCAATTTTTCATCACTCTTGGCGAACACGATGCACCACGAGAGTCCTGGTGGCTTGACAGCAAGACGCGCAAAAGACTGGGCCCGTCGTCTGGCGACCAACGTGGCGTGACAACCAACTATGGTATCTTTACCCCGCAAGCCAATCTCGTCTTACTTGGCGTCTCGATGTCAGCGCTCGAGATGTGGGATGCCGACACACAGGAGGATCTCCTCGTGTTGCATGGTCATCGTCGCTGGCGGTCCAAGACGGGCATTACTTATGCGGCCACCCACCTCGTGCTCTGGAACAAGAATACCGTGCGTGTCCTGCCGCTTGCCCCGGATGCAGTGGCGCAGGTAGCCGCACAGCACGCCAGGCCACTCTCGCCTACGGAATGCAAGCAGTACCTGGCGACCCACACGTGTCCAGTCATCAACGCAGGACACCCATAAAATCCCGAGGGGGCACTGCAAGAAGCCTCCTGCCTTCAGGACACGTACCCACATCGCGTGCAGTATACGATTTCGAGCCCACCCTCAAAGCGGCAACTCATGTGGGCTGGCACACATTCCGCCACACGGTCGGCACGCTCTTGGCAAGCATGAGCGAGTACCAACTCATCGCCCCGCAACCATAAAAGCGCAGGGGGACCCAAACAGACCCACAATGACAATGGCAATAACCTGGTAAGTCTTAGAAAAGACATGGTAGGCCCGAATGGACTCGAACCATCGACCTCTTCCGTGTCAAGGAAGCGCTCTAACCAACTGAGCTACGGGCCTGCAAGCGAAGGTTGGTTTCATTATTCTACCGCAGAGTCGCGGTCCGGCAAAATCGCGTCCCCTGAACACAGGGAGTGCATGGTGAGAATTCCCTGAAGCGGTATCGTTTGGCAAAGATTTTTGAGGTTCTTCACTGCGCGCCACAGAAACATTTGAAGGAAGCGGAATTCAGGCGCTGCGTTCAGAATGACACGGCGGAAGGAGTATGTTTTAACCAACCAGCATGTAATCACTCAAAGTCACAGCCTCTCAGGATGATAAAAATGAGAAAGAATCGTCTGATCATGCCGACGCTTTCGTGCTGGTGGTGCTTTCCGCCAGATACCGCATCTTCACAAACTCCAGCAGGTCACTAGGAAACGCGTCGCTGGCGTAGTAGGCGGCGAGATCGTTGCGGGCGAGTTCAGGCATCCTGGTTTGCCGCCAGGCGCGCCATTCTTCAAAAACCAGCAGCATGTCGGCGCCTGCGAGGCGCAGTTCCAGCAGCAGTCGCCGGGCCACTTTGATTCCATTCAGCAGAAAATCGCGCAACTCTTTCAGGAATTCATGGTCGAGATGCTGTATGGGCACAGAATAGAAGTTGGGAAAGATATCCGGGCAATCGGCGATCATCTTCTTTTCTTCCGGCCCCTGATCCCATCCGCGATACGAGAGGTCTGAATCGGCATCTTCCAGAAAGAGGTTTTCCTTGTGCTGGCGGTGAATGGGCGTCCCCGCCAGGGGCGCCAGGATCACAAGCTGGGGATCGGCGTGCTCGGAGCGCAGTGAATCGGTAAAGAAGCCGACGGTGGCGCGAAGGTCTTCTTTGGTCTCTTCAGGAAAGCCGACAATCAGCGACACGGCAGTCTTGATCTTTGACTTGCTGCAGGAGCGGACGCGGGCTGCGGAGTCGTCCATGTCCAACCCTTTATCGATGATCTTCTGCATGCGCTGTGAGCCGGTCTCGATACCGAAGAAGATTCCGCGACACCCTGCGCTGGCCATCAGTTCGATCAATTCTTCGTCAATGCAGTCGGTACGGGCACTGCAGCCCCAGTAAAACTTGTCAGGCGCCGCCAGCAGCGCTTCACAGAAGGCGGCCACGCGCTTGCGATCGACAGTGAACATGTCATGCACCAGCTCAAATGTATCGATGCCGTAGGTAACCTTGACGCGGCGCATCTCCTCCAGCATGCGCGCGGGACTCTTCAGGCGGAAGCGGCGGCGGAAGAAATCATTGGTAGAACAAAAAGTGCATGAAAAAGGACAGCCGCGTCCCAATTCCAGCGGCATGAAGCGACAGCTCTCCATATCCGGCAAGAGATGAAAAGCGGGAAACGGCAGAGAATCAAGATCTGTGATGCCCCCGGCATCAGAAGTGCGTAGAATCCTGTCGTCACGGCGGAAGGTCAGGCCGGGAACATCATCCAGCGGACGATCCTGGGACAGAGCTTCGAGGAGTTGAGGAAGCGTCTGCTCGGCCTCACCTCGCACGATGAGATCGATGGGTGAATACGACTCCAGGGTAGCAACATCTGTTGCGGAAGCCTGCGGTCCGCCGAAAGCAACAACCGCCTGCGGCTGCTGGAGCTTCACCTTACAGGCAATGCGCAGCGTGACCGGATAGCTGCTGCAAACGCTGCCAAAGCCGACAAAATCATACTGGTCGCGAAAATACGACGCGGCAAAACCGGCGAAGTCATGTTCATTCTTCGCGTTATTGCGCCGGAAGTCGTAATAGAGGCGATTGAGGTCCACCACTTCGGGCTTCATTCCCTGTTGTTCCAGAACAGCGGCCAGGCTGAGCACGCCGAGCGGAGCATGCTCGGCAATGGCCTGCATGGCATGGGTTTCGCTCATTGTGTGGTCATCGAATTCATGCGCTGTGGGAGCGCCGACCAGACACACCTTCATGGCACACTACTCCGGAAACTTGCGGCAGCGTAACTGCCGGAGACTGGCGTATTATTCGGGTTGTTCGTGACGGGCGGCAGCCGCGCGGGGTGTCTCATCCGAGTCTTCGCCCATCGTCCGAATGAGGCGGACTTCAAAGGCCACCCGTAGAGCAGCGATCTGATCTTCGGTCAGAGTCAGCCCTGGCACGCTCTGGACGGCTGCTGGAATGTCAGTCGATACGGACCGGGCAAGAGCGACAGCCCAGGCCTTTTCTGTTGCGTAAGGCATACTCTTCTCCTTATATAGGCAACGCGCCCTATCCAAACCGGTGGTGGGCGCCACATTGAGGATTTAGAGTTGATTGGCGGTCCGGTCGGCCACCGCCGTGGGCGTCTCGTCAGAGTCTTCGCCCATGCTTTCAACCAGGCGATTCTCAAAAGCGACGCGCAGTTGGTTGATCTGCCGGCTGGTCAATCCCAGGTCCGGAACTTCCCTTGCCGCGGCCGGCAATTCCGATGCAAGCTGGCGCGCAAACGCTACCGCCCAGGCTTTTTCTCGTGCCATGATGGTGCCTCCATGCTGACAATGGTGCGTGAATGAAGCGGGAGTAGTATATGCATGCCCGCGTATCTGGCAAGGGCTTTGTTTGCAAGGTGCTTGATTTGCAGGCGGAAGTGCGATTGAGAGGGTGATTCTTTATTGATTTGGGATATCTACTTCAGCATAACTCCCCGGCTTGGCAGCATTCACGGCATCCACAACGCGCTGGACGTAAAGACGCACTACTGGCCAGCGTGGGTTTGATAGCACCACAAGAGCAATCTTACGAATGGCCAAATTTTGCTGGTAACGAATATTCTTATCGGTCGTAAGCAGCAATTCGAACCCGGCTTCCTCCGCTTCTTTCAGCAATTCACCATTACTCAGGCTATCCCATCCCATTTCTTTGGTTTTCTTTATCACATGGTCTGAAAGACATGCGGCCAGCGGTGCTGGCGTGCCGTGGTCAAAAAGGATACGCATTTAGCGAGAGTTGGAAGATTGGAGGCTGAGCGCGGCAAAATTGAGCACTTCTCTGACTTGTTCTGGTGTCACGTCAAACCATTCGACAATGTCCTCCACAGTTGCTCCTGCTTCGAGATTTTCAAAAATAGTTGCTACCGGCATGCGCGTGCCACGAAACACCCATGCACCCCCTACTTTATCCGGAATGCTCTCTACTGCAGAACAACGTGACCAGTCCAATGCGGCCATTGAAATATCTCCTAATCTTCTTATTTTATATCGTCCATTTGGAAGATGCGCCGCACGTACATGTCCTTCAGAGCAATGTCTCCCCATTGTTTCGGGAGCAGCAGCGGGTTAAAGTTCTCAGTACGCCCCCAGTTCCGATCTGAAGCCACTTCGTCCTCAGGAGTCAATCAATGAAAAACTCTCTTTTGAAACTGTTGGTTATTAGTCATGCAATCTTAATGTGCGGTTCTCTCGCCAACGCACAACGGCATTCCTCAGGGTCGTGGAGCATGCCTGCCGGAACAGCTATCAACGTCAGAATCAATGAGAATCTCTCCAGCGAGGAATCCCGTACCGGCGACCGATTCACCGGCGTGCTCACACAGCCGGTAGTCGTGAATGGACGCACGGCATTCTCTGCGGGCACAGATGTCGCCGGACAGGTGACCGCGGCGAAAAAGTCCGGCAGGTTAAGTGATCCCGGCGTACTGGAATTGATGCTCGTATCGGTTGGCAACACCAGCGTGTCATCACAGCCGTTCCTCATCAAGGGCGCGTCTCACACCAGGAGCAATATAGGCAAGATCGGCGGAGGTACCGCAGCCGGCGCGATTATCGGCGGCATTGCGGGCGGAGGCAAAGGTGCAGCTATCGGCGCTGGCGTTGGAGCAGGCGCAGGCACGGCCACCGCAGCCGCCACGGGCGTAAAGCCTGCTAAAGTGGAATCAGAAGCGATATTGACCTTTGTCAGCGCCGGCTCAACCGCAGGCAATGCCAACTCTGGCTACAACGACTATCGCAATGGCCATGACGATCATGCGGACCGCAGACGCTCTCATCATGACGATGACGAAGACGACGATGATGACGACCATCGCGGACGCCG
>Ga0066662_10000219_pt1 | contig 24428 bp, 23 predicted proteins | sample GraSoiAngelo_111_FD_133939 | JGI IMG/M metagenome (GOLD analysis project Ga0066662, IMG submission 133939) | Grasslands soil microbial communities from the Angelo Coastal Reserve, California, USA - 14_0903_12_40cm | ecosystem: Environmental > Terrestrial > Soil > Grasslands | place: USA...
AACGCCTCCCCCTTCCAGGAGAAACGCAATGGCCAAACTCGTCGTGCTCTACAAAACCCCGAAGAGCGCCGATGCCTTCGACAGCTATTATTTCGCGACCCACGTACCGCTGGCGAAAAAACTTCCCGGGCTCAAAAAATACGATGTAAGCAAGGGGCCCGTCGCGACGCCGGCTGGCGCAGGCGGCGTTCATTTGGTCGCGACGTTATATTTCGATTCGCTTGACGCCATTAAAAGCGCCTTCGGTTCACCCGAAGGGAAAGCCACCGCCGGCGATCTTGCGAATTTTGCAGACGGCGGCGCCGATCTTTATTTTTTCGACACGAAAGAGGTTTGAGAGCGCAAACGACGGCGGCCCCAAGGTTGGCGCAAAAGCGCCAATCCCAAGGGCCGCCAGGTCTTCTCGATTTATTTACTTATTTGCGCGCGGCGCAGGCGTACATGTTGATCTCCATGCCTACCGGCACTTCGACGATTTTCGGAGTTTTCCAAGCCATCGGGGCCTCCCGTTATTGTTGTGGCGCGAACCTCGCGCAGCTGAGAACGTAGGACGGGGCTACTCGTAACGCAAGCGCAACTTGTGCTGGAGTGACAAAGTCTCCGCTGCTATCGGAGCAGTCGCAACAGGGCTTTTCCTGCTGCGGATCTCAGTTCCCTGGCGTCCAAGGTCCCATCCTTGTCTGGATCGGCCGCATCGAAGCGCTGCTGGACGACAGCCAAGTATTCATCCTTTGTCAGCGTCCCGTCGTGGTCGGGATCCGCGGCAGCGAACTCTTTGGCGTTCAAGCGGCCGGCCAATTCGCGTTTGTCGAGGGTACCATCCCGGTCAGGATCGAGTCTGTCGAACAAGGCCGAGGCCGCCTTCTTCGCTTCCGCAAGGTCGACGGTGCCGTCGTTATCGGTGTCCAGAATGCCAATCGGACCGGCGCGGCCGGATTTCGCAACGGCTGCCGAGCATGCGCCGGATACGCTTGCGATTGCCAAGGTCAGCAGCACGGTTCGGCGCGAGAGCATTGCAAAACCTCCGACTCGGTTGGGCTCGAGCCAGTCTAGCATAATACGGCGGTCTTCTGTTGCGCCGCTCAGCAACCTTTATCGGCCGGTTTGGCGCCTTGAGCTTGCTGCGCCGCCGTCGGCTGGCCTTGCATCTGCTTTTGAGCGTCCTGCGATGATGCGGCGACATCGCCGGATGCACGGTTCATGGTGCTGGTCGGCGGATGCTCCTTGGCGGACGAACCGGTGCCGGTTCCGGTCGTGGTCTGGCCGGTGTTGCCGGGGGTCGGTCCGGACCCTGCGTCGTGTGCGCTCGCGGATTTTCCGGTCATGTCGCATGGGCCGGCTTGGGCGGCGCCGATGCTCAGAGCCATCACCGCGCAGCTCGCGAGAATGAGGTGTTTCGCGTTCATCTGACACTCCCTGTTTTCCAGTTCGGGTGTGCCTTCGGCGTGCCGAGGCAAAGGGAAAACCGGAAGGCGAGCCGCAGGTTCCTTGTCGTGTCCAGCGTGTAACATTATGTGCTCGCAGTCGACCGGCCTTCGCGGTGCACCATCCGGGAAAGAGCGGCTAACGGATCGAGAACTGCACCGGGATGCTGAAGCTCAGCGGTGCCTGCTTCAAGTCGGCCGGTATCGGCGGAAACGGCTGGGCGCGGCGGATGATCGCCAGGGTCTCGGCGTCGAGCGCCGGGTGGCCGGAGGATCCCGCAAGACGACTGCCCAGTACCTGGCCGCTTCGGCCAAGCGTAAAACTCAACCGCGCCGTACCCTGCTCGCCGGCCGCTTTCGCGCTGGAGGGATACTGCTTGAAGCGCTGCAGATGCGCGGCCACGAGCTGATTGTACGAGGCGAGCGCCGCCGCTGACGTGGCGCCTGCGGGTAGGGACGACGGCGCTAGCGAGGCATGCCGTTCGGCCTTCGGCGCGGCACTGCTGCGCGCGGGAGGCGCCTCAACGGGTTTTTTCGTTTCGATACGGACCGGTTTCGGCTTTAGCGGGACCGGCTTTGGTTGGTCGGGGACGATCTTGGCCGGTTCAGGTTTCGGCGGCTCCGGCTTTTGCTCAGGCCGCACCTCGACGGCGGGATTGTGCCGCGGCGGCGGCGCGAGTTGCTCCTCAATCACTTCCCGTTTCGGAGGTTCGGGTGGGGGCGGCGGCGGGTCGGCCTCGTGCATCTCTGGTCCCGGCGGAAGCTCCATCGACTGCACGCCGGGGGATGATGCCGCCCGGGCCGGCGCCAGATCGATCATGATGGTCGGAAGCGCGACACCAGGTGGCGGCAAACGCGTGTACCAAGCCACTCCGAGCGCGACCACCGCGGCATGAAGCGCGACCATGACCGCCGCCGAGCCGCCCCAGCGAGCCATTGCAGCGCGATCGTCGGTCTCATGCAGAGCGAAGGCATTCATGACGATCAGATCCGCCCGTCGAGACCAACCAGCGCGATCTTCAGATAACCGGCGTTGCGAAGGAGATTCATGACTTCCATTAAATCACCATAGCTGACCGCCTTGTCGGCGCGCAGGTAAATGCGCTCGTGCTTTTGCCCCTTGGTTGCGCTGTTCAGAGTGTCGCTCAGCGCGTCGCGCGCGACGATATCCTCGCCGACCGCGATCGACAGGTCCGGCCTGACCGTGACGAATACCGGCTGCTCCGGCCGCGGCTGCGGCTCGACCGCGCTGGCAGGCAAATCGACGCCGAGATCGACGGTGGCGAGCGGCGCCGCCACCATGAAGATGATCAGCAGCACCAGCATCACGTCGATAAATGGCGTAACGTTGATTTCATGGGCTTCGGCGAGATCGTCATCGGAGCTACGCGCGCGTATTCCCAATCGTGCGCCCATGCTTCTTACTCCGCGGCGCGCGCGGCGCGTGGCGCCTGGCGCTCAAGGCTCTCCCAGCGGCTGACCAGCAGCAGCACCTGCGCCGAGGCGTCGCCGAGCAACGCGCGATACGCCGCAATCGACCTCGCCAAATGGTTATAGATCACAACCGCGGGGATTGCCGCAATCAGGCCAAGCGCGGTCGCCAGCAGCGCCTCGGCTATACCTGGCGCGACCACGGCAAGGTTGGTGGTGTGCGCCTCGGAAATGCCGATGAAGGCATTCATGATCCCCCACACCGTGCCGAACAACCCAATGAAGGGCGCGGTGGCCCCGATGGTCGCGAGCACGCCGGTACCGCGCGCGATGCGCCGCGACGTCGCAGCCTCCACCCGTTCCAGCCGCAGCCCGATGCGCTCCTTCAGTCCGTCATCGACAATTCCGTCGGACAGCGCAGCCTCACGCGCAGCGGATTGAATGATCTGCGCCGCAGCATCGCCGCCATCGCGACAGGCATGCGCCACTTCGGCAAGTGTGGTGTCGCCTTCGAGCAGACTGAGGCGGCGCCTCGCCGCAGCGCTTGCACGGCGAAGCTCGATAGTCTTCGAGAGCCATACCGTCCATGTCATCAGCGAGGCCACGGCCAGGCCGATCATGACCGCCTTCACCACGATGTCCGCATTGAGGAACATGCCCCAAGGCGACAGATTACGTGGCAGCAGCACGGTGTCCGTCGCAGCGAAACTCGTTGCGGACAGCGAGCTACCGGACAGCGCGGCCAGCGCGAAGACAATAGCGAGACGGCGGAATTTCGGCTTCGTCGACGTTGCGTACATCGCTCTATCTTACTGGAATTGATGCGGTCTGTGCGGGCTTCTTTGGGGGAAGAACGCGCTTGTGCCTCACTGAGGAAGAACGGCTAAAGCTTCACCCGCATGCCCGCATAGATCGAGAAAGGCTGGCCCGGGACCTCGGTGCGCTGATCGGTCAGGGCGATCGGCAGCCCCGCTTTCGCGGTTCCCTCGGGCGAGAAATAGGTGCCGAACAGGGCGTATTTATTGTTGAACAGGTTGTTGACCACGGCAAACAGCGTGACGTTCCTGGTCGCCTGCCAGGAAGTGTGCAGGTTTATGACCACGTAACCGGGCAGCTTTTCATTCTGATTGGCGGCGTCGCCGACGAAGAATTGCGATCCGACGGCGACCATGTCGGCGCCGACTTTCCACTCCGGCGTGACCAGGTATTCGGCACCGGCCTTGAATTGATGCTGCGGAATCCCGGGAATGCGGTCGCCCGGAGTGACGTGGACGTTTCCACTGGCGTCGGCCATGGGATTGTTGGGCGAGGCGATCTCGCCCGAAAAACGATAGGTCGCGTCGATGAAGCTGTAGCCGGAATAAACCAGCCACCGGTCCGACTTGTATTCGCTGGAAAGCTCGATGCCCTGCCGCCGTGTCTGCGGAACGTTCTGGAAGAATCCGCGGCCCTGGATAAAGCTCGCTAGATTGATGATATCGTCATTGCTATCGGTGCGGTATAGGCCCGCCTTCCACTGCAACGCCCCACCCCACACCGGCGCCGTGCCGCGCAAGCCGGCTTCATAGGTGTGGCCGACCACCTGCCGCAGCGGCGGATCGGATACTAGGAAATTTTCGAGCAGGCATGGCTTGGTGGCGTTGGAGCAGCCAAGTTCCAGCGGCGTCGGCGCGCGATTGGATTCCGAATAGCTGCCGTAAGCGGTGATCCACGGGGCGATCTTGTAGGTCAGGCCAACCACCGGATTGAAACGCTGGAAGGTCGAAGCACTGTTGAGATCCGGACTCGAGCCCATGACGTCGAGCACCGAGATTCTCGCGATGTTGTAGCGCGCACCGGCAGTGGCGGCGACTTGCTCGGTGATATCGAACGTATCCGTCGTATAGATTCCGTAATAGGTGTTCTTGGTGTTGATGCCGACGGGGGTGTAGCCGACATTGCCGAGGGTGTGGATGACCGAGCCATTGCCGGGAATCGCGCGATTTACCCCGATGCTCAGGTCCGGCGAGATGAAACCCAGCGTGCTGTTGGCGTTGAACGCCGAGTTCCCGTTATCGATGCTGCCGCCGAACACGAAATGGTTGCCGTGGCCGAACAGCTTGTCGTCGCTGGTCGCCTGCAACGATCCGCCAAATGTCTTGGATTGCGTATCGGCGCGGTCGATCGTGCCATATGGCACCGGAGCGCAGGTATTCCCCGCGCCAGGCGGACAGGGAATCGGCTTGTTATTGGCGTCCAGGACCACGAACTGGTTGCGGAACGCCAGCGCGGCGGCGCCGACAAACGGCACCGGGCGGGCAAATCCATCATCCTGAAGACACAAGGTGTTCGGGAAAGACGAAGCCCCGCTGCAGCGTTCCACGTCTGCATCGTTGCCGTCGACATGGGTCTGGTGAAACAGGCGCGTGTACAGATTGCCCTGCAGCGACCAGGTGTCGCTCACGGCGTATTTGCCGTTGAGGCCGACCATGGCCAGTTCGTTCCTGGTGGTCTGGGGGCTGGTATAGATCGAACTCCAGTTCGCACTCAGCAACTGGATCGGGGTCGCCGCCAACGCGCCGAACGAGGTCGAGGCCAGCGAGCTGAAGACGTGAAGTTCGGCGCGGTCGTCGCGCCAGCCGACATCGCCGTAGAACCGCCCGAGGCTGGCCGGCGAGGCTTTCCGCCAGCCGTCATCATGCACGGCTTGCGCCGCGACATAGGTGCTCCAGTTTCCCGACTGCGCGCCGTATTGCATTGCGCCCTGGACGCGCCCATACGATCCACCCTGCAGTTCCTGCTCGAATCCTTGCCAGGTAAAGCCGTTCTTCATTTGCAGGCTGATGGCGCCGCCGAGCGCGTTGAGGCCGAAGATCGGATTGCCCGTGAACACGTCGGCGCGCTGGATCGCGTTGGTCGGGATCAAGTCCCAGTTGACGGTATCGCCGAACGACTCGTTGATGCGGACGCCGTTCATGTAAACCGCGAGGCCCTGCGGCGTGCCCGGCGTCGGCGAAGCGGCAAAGCCGCGATAGCGGATCTCCTGCTGTGCGCTGTTGCCGTTCGGATCGGAGAGCGTAACGCCGGGAATGCGCTGGAACAGCGTGTCCGTGACGTTAGGCGAGTAGCTGCGCTGCAAGTCCGACGCATCGACCGACCAGGTCGTCGAGGGTATCTTGTCGCGATCGACGCCCGAGCCTTGCAATGGTGTATTGGCGACCACCTGAATGGCAGGGAGTTCCTGAACCTGGGCAAGGGCTGAGGTGGTGAGCGTTCCGAGACAAACCGCGGCCAACGGGTACGCGACAGCCAGTGCGCGTCCGATACGGGACGCACGACTTCTTGCAGCAGGCTTTCGACTGCGAACCATGGCGCCCACCCTTCCCGACGATTTCGTCCTTGTTCCCGACGAATTCACCAGGTTCGCCAAAGACTGTCGCAGGGCCGCCGCTCAGGCAAACAAAAAACAACCTTGACCAAGGGGAATAATGGACCTGAATTTCGGGAAAAGGTCCCGATCGATCAAACATGGCAAACCACTGCTGGCATAGAAGGCGAGGGGATGTTGCCGGCCACCGTCAGATGTAATCTTGCAGCCTCCCGACAATAAGCCGGGATGGCGCCAGCGTCTCGGCGCTTGGCGGGAAGGTGCCGGCCAGCGGCGCCCCCGCCGAGCACGCGCTTGGCGCGCCAGACTTCCATCTCTTCCTGCTCGACGGCCTCAGTCGCGATGTCGTCGGCGACGTTGCGCGCTGCAGGCCAAAGCGACTGACTGCTATGACAGCATGATTTTGAGATGCGCGGCCGTGCGACTTCCAGAGGCAGTGGTTATAGCCGTCGGTGTGCCGGCCGCGACGACATGCCCACCTTCATCTCCGGCACCGGGTCCAATATCGACAACCCAGTCGCTTGCGGCGACGACACTCATGTCGTGTTCCACGACGATCACGGTGTTGCCGGTTTCAACGAGCCCCTGAAGCTGAGCCGTCAATTTTTCGACATCGGAGGGATGCAATCCCGTCGTTGGTTCATCGAGGATATATAGAGTTCCGCCACGTTGGGTACGTTGCAATTCCGTCGCAAGCTTGACTCGCTGGGCCTCGCCTCCGGAAAGCTCCGTCGCCGGTTGCCCGAGCCGGATGTAACCCAAGCCTACTTCCCGGATGACCTCCAGCGATCTCCGCAACTGCGCATCTTCGGCGAAAAATTCAAATGCCGCGTCGACCGTCATTCCGAGGACGTCGGCGATCGACTTGTCGCGTATCTTTATTTCCAGGGTTTTGACATTAAACCGGGCACCATGACAGGTCGGACAGGGAGCGTAGACGCTCGGAAGAAACAGCAGTTCGACGCATACGAATCCTTCGCCTTGGCACGTCTCGCAGCGCCCCTTGGCGACGTTGAATGAAAACCTGCCGGCGTCATAGCGGCGGGATCGCGCCAACCTGGTCGCCGCGAACAGCTTTCGGACATGATCGAACAGGCCGGTATAGGTTGCGAGATTCGAGCGCGGCGTCCGGCCGATCGGTTTTTGATCGACGACCACCAGCCGCTTGACCCCTTCCATTCCAGAGACGATTTCCCCGCCCAGCGTTTCGACGGCGGTCTGTTCCAGCGAATCGTCCTCGTCTTCCTGTTCGACGTGTTGGCCCAATTTCACCAAAACGGCTTCGACGAGAAACTGGCTGATCAGGGTGGACTTTCCCGAACCGGATATGCCGGTCACGCTGGTGAGCACTCCCAGCGGCAGATCGACATCGAGACCTTCGAGATTGTTGCGCGTGACACCTCGAAGTTTCAGCCATCCGGTCGACCCCCGAGGCACGCGGTGAGGTACGGCGGCCTTCCGGAAAAGATGGCGCCTCGTTTCCGACGCCTCGACTTGCCTCAGGCCGTCCGGTGGACCGCTATACAAAATATACCCGCCCGTCTCCCCAGCTCCGGGCCCGACGTCCACAATCCAGTCGGCGTGCCTGATTACGTCGAGTTCGTGCTCCACCACGAACAGGGAATTGCCGGAGGCTTTTAAACGATCAAGCGCTCTCAAGAGCGACTCGGTGTCCGCGGGATGCAGCCCGGCTGAAGGTTCATCGAGAACGTAAACGACGCCAAACAAGTTGGATCGAACTTGCGTCGCTAACCGCAGCCGCTGCAGTTCGCCGGGCGACAGCGTCGGTGTGCTGCGTTCAAGAGTGAGGTAGCCAAGCCCCAGGTCGAGCAAAACGTCGAGCCGTGCGGCCATGTCCTGCGCAATCCGCCTGACCACGATCGCCTTTTCCGGATGGTCCAGGTCTCGCTTGCGTGCACCGCCGTCTTTCGCTGCAGCGAATGGCTCGATAAGCTTGCCCAGACGCTTCAGCGGCAGGCGCGAAATTTCTGCGATATCCAACCCAGCGAACTTGACGGAGAGCGCCTCGCGTCGAAGGCGCTTGCCGCGACAGAGCGGACATTCCTCGCTTATCATGTACCGAGCGACCCGCTTCTTCATGAGCGGACTTTGCGTGTTTGCGAAGGTCTGCAGGACGTAGCGCCGGGCCCCGGTGAAAGTGCCCTGATAGCTCGGCTCTTCCCTGCGTCTGAGCGCGCGCTTCACTTCCGCCGCGTCGTAACCGGCATATACCGGCACCGTCGGCTGCTCATCCGTAAACAGTATCCAGTCGCGATCCTTTTTGGGCAGTTCACGCCACGGCCGGTCAACGTTGTAGCCAAGCGTCGTCAGGATATCGCGAAGGTTCTGGCCATGCCATGCGGTAGGCCACGCCGCTACCGCGCGTTCACGAATGGTCAGCGCAGGATCCGGGACCATCGACTGTTCGGTCACTTCGTACACGCGCCCCAGTCCGTGACATTTCGGGCAGGCTCCCTCGGCCGTATTCGGCGAGAAGGATTCGGCGTAAAGCAGCGCTTGACCGCGCGGGTAATCGCCTGCGCGTGAATACAGCATACGCAGCAGATTTGAGAGTGTCGTGACGCTCCCGACTGATGACCGGGTGGTCGGCGATCCTCGTTGCTGTTGCAGAGCCACGGCTGGAGGCAAGCCTTCGATTTCATCGACCTCGGGCACGGCCATCTGGTGGAACAGACGCCTCGCATAGGGCGAGACCGATTCAAGATATCTTCGCTGCGCCTCCGCGTAGAGGGTTCCGAACGCCAATGACGATTTTCCCGAGCCTGACACCCCGGTGAACACGACGAAGGCGTCCCGCGGGAGATTGAGATCGACGTTCTTGAGATTGTGCTCGCGAGCGCCACGTATGCGAACGCATCCATCGAAGGCCGCGTCCTTCCTCGCTTGCCGATGCACCCGATCGTCCATAAGGCAGCTCCTAGCGCGAGAGCGTTTAAACTCTTAACGGCCGGCGCGGTGTTTCGATCCAGATTGCAGACTCAACCGCGCTCCGAGCCTCTCGGCGCGGGCGAGCAGGCTGGCCGTCGCGGCTGATCCACGTCATACTGCCAAGGCATGTCTCAAACGTGCCGGAAGAACGTTGGCGGGTGGGAGCGCCCGGCCAAGCTGATCGGCGGGCCGTCGCGATTCAACCGCTGAACGCGCCGACCGGACATGGCGGCATTGACACTGTGACAGAACAGCAAGGAGGATGCCGTGCGGAAAACGATCGCGGTATTGGGCTCTGCCCTCTTCTTTGCGGTTGCGCCCAGGGTCCTGGCGGGGCTCATCCCGTGGTCGATCACGCATTGGGAGTTTCGGCCGCCGTTCTTCGACCTGCAGGCGATGCGCGCGGTCGGGATGCTGTTGATCGTCGCCGGTCTGCCCGGTCTCATCGACTCGTTTGCGCGCTTTGCGCTGCAGGGGCTCGGCACGCCGGCGCCGATCGCGCCGCCTGAGAAACTGGTGGTGACGGGGCTCTATCGCTACGTGCGCAATCCCATATACGTCGCCGTCGTCGGGGTCATCCTGGGCCAGGGGATCCTGTTCGGCGAATGGCGTCTCTTGATTTAGGGCGGGCTCATGTGGCTCGCGTTTCACGCCTTTGTCGTGGCTTACGAAGAGCCAGTGCTGGCTGAGAGCTTTGGCGCCCAATACCACAATTTCCGCGCCAACGTCCCGCGGTGGATGCCGCGGCTGTCGCCTTGGCGCGCCGCATGAGACCGCCATCCTAACGGCGGAGACGGGGCGCAAGCGTGGTGAGCATCCCGAAAGAACGACCTATGCTCCGCATAGGTATTTCGCAGCTCGGCCCATACCAGCCATCGGCCTGCGTCTCGACGGACACTCTTAGACCGCCAAAGCCAGGGCGCCGGTCGACTCGACCGGCTCAGCCGGCGTTAGCTCAACGAGCCGGAGCCGCCGAGTGGCGGAAAGAAAACGTTCAGCTCACCCGCGGGCGCCGGATGATGCTATTCAGCCGCCATCTGCACGATTCCCGCGCGTTCATGAAGAACGACGCCTGCAAGGGGATCGAACTCGCCGCGCCACGGGGCCTGATCGAGGACTTGCAGGGTGTGCGCATAGCCGGCGTCCCAGCGCTGCATGATGCCGGAGGCGCTGAAATCGATGTCCCTGGTGTGGCTCTCGCGGTCGAGCTGCGGCGCCAGCAGCCGCACCACATGCATGCGCGTCGCACAGCCGTAGCCGGCCAGCTCGCGGACCTCATCGGTGTTGCGATCCGAATCGGGCAGCCGCGCCGTAAGCTGGCTGACCACGTGTCGCAGGTGGTGCGCCTGCTGCTGACGTGCGATGTGGCTCGCGATCCGGCTGGAATACTGCACATCCTTGTGCCGGTTGAGCACTTCCGCCATCGTGGTCGGCTCGGCGCCTGACGGATTCCACAAATGGACGGCGAAGATCAGCGAATCCTTCCGCGGATTATCGTCGAACACTGCTTCCATCGGCGTATTCGAGAGAATGCCGCCGTCCCAGTACAGTTCGCCATCGATACGCACGGCCGGGAACGCCGGCGGCAGCGCGCCTGACGCCATGATGTGCTTGACGCCCAGTTCGGTGTCGCGACTGTCGAAATACCGCATCTCGCTGGAACGGACGTGAGCAGCGCCGACGGTCAGGCGCGGCGCGCACTGATTGACGAGATTGAAGTCGACCAGTTCGTTCAGCGTGCGTTCGAGCGGCTCGGTCGAATAGTATCCGGCCCGCTCCGGGTCCAGCCGATAATCGTCACCGGCATGGGCAAGCGGATTGGGCCTGAAAAACCCAGGTATCCCGTTGGTCACCGTCGACCAGTAAGCCAGCTTTTCGTTGAAGCCTGGAAACATGTCGGGAAAGCTCCAGACCGGATTCTGCTCCATCCGCTTCCAGAATTCCTTTAAGCGCGACAGACGGTTTTGCCGCGCGTTGCCGGCGATCAGGCTGGCATTGATGGCGCCAATCGAGGTGCCGATGATCCAGTCCGGCTCGATGCCTGCTTCGTGCAGCGCCTGATAGACGCCTGCTTGATAGGAACCGAGCGCGCCGCCGCCTTGCAGCACGAGGAAGACCTGGCCCGGAATATCGCGGGTCTGCAGGCGGGAGTGCGCCGTTGTCTCGTGACGATTGCTCATGTCATCCTCCTTAATGCGCGGTCCAGCCGCCATCGACAGGCAAGGCGGCCCCGGTGATCGAAGCCGCGGCGTCACTTGCAAGGAATACGGTGAGCGCGCCGAGCTCTTCGACCGACGCGAAATGCTTGTTGGGCTGCTGCGCCAGCAGTACGTCGTGAACGACTTGCTCGCGCGAGACATGATGCGCCTTCGCCTGACTGTCGATCTGCGCCTCGACCAAGGGGGTGTAGACATAGCCGGGGCAGATCGCGTTGACGGTGATGCCTTCCTCGGCGGTCTCCAGCGCAGCGACCTTGGTCAGGCCGACGATGCCGTGTTTTGCAGCGACATAGGCGGCCTTGAAGGGTGAGCCGACCAGGCCATGCGCCGAGGCGATGTTGACGATGCGTCCGAACCTGTTCGCTCGCATGACGGGAAGCGCCAGCCGCATGGTGTGAAAGGCCGACGACAGGTTGATCGCCAAGGATCGCGTCCCATTTCTCGACCGGAAACTGATCCAGCGGCGCGACGTATTGAATGCCGGCGTTGTTGACGAGAATGTCAAGCTGGCCGTGTTCGGCGAGCGTGGACGCGATCATCTCCGAGATCTCCTCGGATCTGGTCATGTCCGCCGGCGAATAGTTGACCTTGACGCCGGCCTCGGCGGCGACCCCGGCCCTCGTGCTGGCGATTTCGGAAGCCTCGCCGAATCCGTTCAGCACCACGGCGGAGCCGGCCTGCGCCAGCGCACGCGCAATGCCGAGACCAATGCCGCTGGTGGAGCCGGTGACCACCGACACCTTGCCGGTCAGCGGCCGCGCCGATACGTGTTGCCTCTTCAGCTGCATATTCATGGCCGACCCTTTCGCGCTGCGATCCTGTTCGTCTCCACCGCAAGGTGTCCGACGTAGGCAACCAAAGGAAATGCCCTTTGGCTTCCGAAACCATGCGCGCCTGCTATGATGGTTTGGATGTCACCGCCCGGCGGTATCAGCTAGTTTGCTTGGCCTGGATCGGGGCACGACCATGGAAATGCATCAGGTTCGCTATTTTCTCGCCGTCGCGCAGCTGCTCAACTTCACGCGCGCGGCGGATGCGTGCAACGTCACCCAGCCGTCGCTGACGCGGGCAATCAAGCAACTCGAGGCCGAGCTCGGCGGCGACCTGTTCCGCCGCGAACGCCCCGCGGCGCAACTGACCGAACTCGGCCTGCGCATGCACCCGCTGCTCAAGCAGTGCTACGACGCCGCCACCGGCGCTCGTCAGCTGGCATCGTCGTTCAAGAGCGGCGAAGTAGGCGCGCTCCGGATTGCGCTGACCCACTCCGTGGACCTGTCGCTGCTCATCCCCCATCTCGATCAAATCAGGCGGCTCTTCAACCGGCTGGAATTCCGCTTCATGCGCGGCAGCAGCCAGGAGGTAGCCGAATTCCTGAAAAAGGGCGAAGCCGAGCTCGGCATCGCCGCCGAAATCAGCGAAGAGTGGGACCGGCTCGACGCGTGGCCGCTGTTTACCGAGAGCTTTCAGCTCGTCATCGGCAAGCGGCACCCCCTGGCGGACCGCGAGGACATTACGTTTGACGATCTGCGCAATGAACAGCTGTTGTCGCGACATTATTGCGAGCACGCCGAGCGGCTGAACGCCTCGTTCCGGGCGAGCGGCATCGACGTCGACCACAGTCACGCGATTTCGTCGGAGCGCGATCTGATCGAACTGCTCGAGGCCGATCTCGGCATAGCCGTGCTGCCGCGCAGCGCGTCAGTGCCGGAAACCCTGAAGCGGGCCAATCTCGACGGCCTCGACCTGCGCCGCACCGTGCATCTCTACGGCGTCGCGGGGCGCGAGCGCACCGCGGTGGCCTCGGCCGTGCTGCGCATGCTGCGCGGCGCGGATTGGTCGCGATATCTCAATGCGTGAAGCGGCCGGCCGTCAGCCTGCCTCCGCCAACGCTGCGACCAGATCGTCGATTTGCATCCGCTTGCGGAAGTCGGGGTCGACGAAGCGCGCTTTCACGACGCCGTCGCGAGCGACCACGAAAGTTGCCGGGATCGGCAGGACCCATGCGTCATTGCCTTGGAAGGCTGGCATGTCCTCGAAGGCCAGCAGTTGCTGGATTTCGGCACCCAGCCAGATCGCGAGATTGAGGGACAGCGCGTAGCCATTGTCCAGATCCGTCAGCACTGGAAACGGCGCTCCGGCATCGGCCTTGAATTGCGTCGTGAACTGCTGCAGCTCCGGCATGATCGCCACGACATGACCGCCGGTCGCATCGACGCGGCCCAGCGCCTGCACCACCGCGCGCACATTCAGCCGGCAATACGGGCACCAATGACCGCGGTGAAACATCACCGCCACCGGCCCCTTCTCGATCAGCCGCTCCAGGCTGACCAGGCGGCCGCCCTCGTCGGGCAGCAGGAAGGGCGGCATCGGATCGCCCGGCCGAGGCGCATTTTGGCCGCCGCCGTTTTCACTGATCCGCGCGACCAGCCGGTCGACCGCCTTGCTGTAAGCCGGAAAAATCTCCCGCCCGGCCGTCGCGTAGGCGCCGAGCCGTTCGTCGAGCGTCCCTTCCATCTCGCGGCAGTGCTGGAAAGCGGTCCGCAGCCGCTCGGCATCGGAAGGTGAAAGCGACGTCATGGCTTGCTCCCGCCCAGGTCCAAGTTGTCGACTTACTGTCGTCCGGCTGGCCGGGGCTAGTCCAGTCCAAACATCAGGGCGAGGCCGCCCAAGGGCGGGCGGCTTCAGGGTCGGCGATCACGGCAGATAAAAATTGCCGGTAGGATCAAGCATGCCGGACGTCGAATGAAGCTCGCCGCCGCTCATGAAGAACACCGTGTTTGGCGGCACCTTTTTGGCGTTCTTCATCATGGCCTCGTGGTTCTTTGATCCCGATGCCATGGCCATCGACATCATCTTGCCGGGGCCGCCATACATGTAAGCCATGCCGGGGTTGAATTCCCAAGGTACCTGCGAGAAGGCGGTGGTCGCCATCGCCGCGAGCGCGGCCGCTGCGATGAGTGTCTTGGAAAGAATGGTCATTTAAGAATCCTCCGCATGTGAGCGCCCGCCAATCGGGCGTTGCCCCATCAGAGGGCGGATTTGGCACGCTTAGAAATGCCGTTGCACAATCGGTTCGATAGCCTCGGCGTATCAACGCCCAGCCAATAGCGCCCGACTATCGACTTCAGAGCCAGGTTGTATTTCAACCGGCGGCGCGGCGCGTCCATCCTGCGTACGAAGCCATGCGACGGCGCATGCGCAACCGGACAGGAGGCGACCATGAAGAAACGCTTATTGAGACTCTGCACCCCGTTGCTTCTGATGCTGACGCTGACATCGGCGCTTTCCGCAGCCAGAGCCGACAGCGATGACGGCATCGTCCGCCTCAGGAGCGCGGTGCCGATGGCCGAGGCCATCACCCGTATCAAGGCCGACATCGCCGCCAAGGGCATCAAGTTCTTTGCCGAAATCGACCAGTCGAAACTGGCGGCGGACGCCGGCATAAAGCTTCGCCCCTCAACGCTACTGGTGTTCGGCAATCCGCCGCTTGGCACGCAATTCATCACATCGAACCCGAATGCAGGGCTCGACTGGCCGGTGCGCCTGTTGCTGACCGAGGACGACAAAGGCGAGGTATGGGCGGTGTGGACCGATTTCGAATGGATCGCGCGGCGCCACAACATCACGGACCACACCGCGCAATTTGCAATGGCCACCAGGGTTGTCGGCTCGATCACCTCCACCATCACATCGAAATAGCGCGGCGACACGCCATAAAGGGCAAACTCCGATGAGAATCGAACGATTCGACGTGGTGATCGTCGGCGGCGGCAACGCAGGCATCGCCGTCACCGGCCCCGTCAGGCGCGCCGGGATGTCGGTGGCGATGATCGAATCCCGCGATCTCGGCGGCACTTGTCCAAATCGCGGCTGCACGCCGAAAAAGGTGCTGGTCGCTGCAGGGCATGCGCTGAACGAGATCGAACGCGCGGCCGTTCACCACATCGCAATCGCCAAGCCGAAGCTGGATTGGGCCGGGCTGATCGATCGCGAAAAGGATCTGATAAAGGACATCCCGGCCAACCTCGCGCGCTCAATGGCGCATCGCGAGGTCGAGGTGATCAGGGGCCATGCCGCCTTTGCCGCCCCGAACGCAATCCGGGTCGGGGACCGGCACCTGGAAGCCAGACATATCGTGATCGCGACCGGATCGAAACCGCGGCCGCTCCCGATCCTGGGCGCAGAGCACATGATCACGTCGGACGAGATGTTGAGCGAGCGGGAAATGCCTAGCTCGGTGATCTTTGTCGGCGGCGGCGTGATCTCGCTGGAGTTCGGCCACGTGTATTCGCGGGCTGGCGCGGAGGTCACCATCCTCGAAGCGTCACCACAATTGCTGCCGGCGATGGACGCAGATGCGGTGGCGCATCTGCAGACGGAGAACGAGCGTATTGGAATTCAGGTCAGGACGGACGTCAGCGTCAAGCGGATCGAGCTTTCGAAAAACCGTCTGCGGGTAGTCTTCACCCATCAAGGCGCCGAGCACAGGATTGAGGCCGACCGGGTCGTCAACGGAGCCGGCCGCGTCGCCAATGTCGAGGCGCTCGATCTCGCCGCCGGCAACGTCGATCACGCCCAGGGCCGCGTCGCGGTGGATAGCTATTTGCGGTCGATCTCGAACCCTTGTGTCCATGTCTGCGGCGACGCGCTACCGGTTTCGCCGCAGCTTTCACCGATCGCCACCTACGAAGGCGACCTCGTAGGCCGCAATATCGTCGAGGGGCCGAGATACAGTCCGGATTACGCCGGCATGGCGACCTCCGTCTACACCGTTCCGGCGCTGGCCGCGGTGGGCCTGACCGAAGCCACGGCCACCAGGCAGGGCCTGCCGATCAAGGTCCACAGCAACGACATGCTCGGATGGTTTTCGGCTCGAACCTACGCCGAAACCGTGGCGTGGTCGAAGATCATTGTCGATTCCGCGACGGACAAAATTATCGGCGCGCATTTCGTCGGACATGCCGGGCAGGAGCTGGTCAACGTGTTTGGCCTCGCCATCAAGTTTGGCATCACCGCGAGCCAGATCAAGGACTTCGTCTACGCCTACCCCACCTTCTCCTCCGACATCAAACATATGCTGTAGGTGCCCGCCGCATAGCGCCCCGCTATCGGATCAAGAGCCAGCCGGCATTTCCTTGCGGCGACGGTTTCCAGCATGGTCCTCGCAGCACCGGCCGAGCATCGAGGGCCGCGGCACAACAGAGGAGACATTGAAATGTTGAAGCGCAACGGAAATTCACGCGCGCTGTGGAAGGGCCTCGCGCTGGCCTGCGTGATCGCCGGATCGGCCGCGACCGCGTCGTCCGCGCTGGCCGGCGAATGTCCTGCCGACAAGATCAAGGTCAACGCGCGCGAGAAAGTCGACTTCAAGCCGGTCGGCGTCAGCGACGTGACGCTGGGCTCGATCGACCTCGAAAAGCAGCCTGCCAACATCAAGGGCCGCGAGCTGCGGTTCCGCAAGCTGACGATCGAACCCGGCGGTATCGTGCCGTGGCACAGCCATGACGACCGGCCCGCGCTGATCTTCGTGCAGCAAGGCGAGATCGTCGAATACGCCAGCAACTGTGCCGAGCCGATCCTGCACAAGGCCGGCGATATCCGACCTGAGGTGTTCGGCACCTCGCATTGGTGGAAGAATCTCGGGACCCAGACCGTCATTCTCTATGTCGGCGATGTCCGCAAGGATCCCGACGATCATCACATGTGACGCGTGCGTCAATGTCTGCGCGAGGAGCGTAGCTCCTCGCAAAGACCGCTACCTCAGACGGAGCGCCGTGCCATGACCGACTTATCCGCCGAGATCGAAGCGGCGACCCTGACCAGACAAGGCCGTTCCCCGGGCGTGGTGATGCGCTCGCTGCTGATCGCCCTATTAGCGTTCCTGACCGTGGTCGATCTGTTCGCGACGCAGGCGATCCTGCCGTCGCTGACCAGGCATTATGACGTTACCGCGGGGGCGATGGGTTTTGCCGTCAATGCCAGCACCATGGGGATGGCGGTTGCCGGGCTGGTGGTCGGCTTTTTCAGCCAGCACATCGACCGCCGCGGCGGCATCCTCATCAGCCTCGCCATTCTTGCAATTCCGACCACCCTGCTGGCGGTTGCGCCCAATCTCACCGTATTCACCGTGCTTCGAGTCATGCAGGGGCTGTGCATGGCATCCGCCTTTACGCTGACGCTGGCTTATTTAGGCGAGCAATGCAGTTCGATGGACGCGGGCGCCGCGTTCGCCGCCTACATCACCGGTAACGTGGCCAGCAATCTGGTCGGTCGGCTGGTTTCGGCAGCGATCGTGGAGGGTTTCGGCCTCGCCTCTAATTTTGTGTTCTTCGCGGCGCTCAATCTTACCGGCGCCGTGCTGGTGTATTTCAGCATTGCGCGGGTGCGTCCGATGCACTCACCGGCGATCACCCAACCACCGTTCACCGCGATGATTGGGCACTGGCGCAACCGCGCCTTGCGGGCCGCGTTCGGGACAGGCTTCTGCATCCTGTTCGCCTTTATCGGCACGTTCACTTTCATCAACTTCGTGCTGGTCCGCCCGCCGCTGTCGCTCGGCCGAATGGACCTCGGCTTGGTTTACTTCGTTTTCCTGCCTTCGATCGTGACGACGCTGCTGGCAGGCCGGGCGGTGACACGGTTCGGAACGCGGCCCGCGATATGGGGCGCGCTGGCAGTCGCCGCGCTAGGCTTGCCGCTGATGCTGTCGTCGCATCTGGCCGAAGTGCTGACCGGCATGGTGCTGGTCGGTGGCGGCACCTTCTTCGCGCAAGCTGCAGCGACCGGGTTCGTCGGGCAAGCGGCAACCGAAAACCGCGGCATCGCCAGCGGAACCTATCTCGCATGCTACTTCTTCGGCGGGCTGGCCGGCAGCGCGGTGCTTGGACAGACGTTCGACCGTTTCGGATGGACAGCATGCATCATCGGCGTTGGCGCGTCTCTCGCTTTGGCGGCGGCGTTGACAGCACACCTCAAAGCTTGATGGATATTTTACCCTCGAGGCACGCCGCGCCTCAGGCATAACACCCCCTAAGGCGTGCCGGGCTCATCGCCCATGAGAAATCCGCTGACGATCTCGATCTGGTCGTCAGCGATCAGCGCCGGCGCGTGGCCGCAGTTTGCAACCATGTGGACGCGGACATTGCGATTGCGCCGCATCATGTCCTTGAGGACGGCTTCGGGGAGCATGTCCGACTGTTGTCCGCATATCACCAAGATGGGGACGTCGATCGCGTCCCAGTATTTCCAGAGGTCGACGCTGTAGTGCCAGGGATTGCGAAAGGCATGGGCGATGTTCGGATCGCACAGCGGCTTGAAGCAGCGCGCTTCCGCGTTCCATGCCACGCTATGCGTCGTCAGATGGCGCCAGTGCGCATCCTCCAATCGCCCGAAAGGCGCCAGAACCAGCCGGTAGTAGCCTTCCGCCTGCTCGATCGTGTCAAAGGATTTCGGCGCCTCGTTGAGATTGGCGCCGAGGCGAAGCAATCCGGCCCACGGCAGATAGGGTCCGATATCGTTGATGACGATGCGACGGATCGGACTGCCCGGAAGGGCGGCCAGTACCATCGCGATCAAGCCGCCCAGCGACGTGCCGACACAGTCGACCTCCGTTGCACCCAGCGCTGCCATCAGCAGGGCCATGTCGCTGCAATATTGCGGCAACGCATAGTCGCTGCTGTCGTGCAGCCGCTCGCTTTGTCCCCGGCCCGGAAGATCCGGGCAAATGACCCGCCGCCCTCCCTTTGCGAGAACGGCGGCGAGGTGATCGAAGTCCCGACCGTTCCTGGTCAGCCCGTGGACACAAAGCACCGGCCGCGCCGCGGATGCCGGCCCCCAATCCGTGAAGGCGATGCGATGGAAGCTGCGCCGGGTAAGCCCGCGCACCGACCCGGTCCGGTCGGGCGCCGTCTGCCGTTGTTCAGGCGTTGCCGCGGATGCGTTCGAAGCTCCGCCCAGTTCGGGGGATTTCAACTGCATCAGGCTATTCGACAAAGCCGTGGGCGTCGGCCGAGGTTTCGAAGATATGCGGCGCGACGTCGCGGCGGGACAGCGCGTCGCCGAGCTTCAGGCGCATGAAGGCGCTGGTGGTGTAGCGCGAGGCATGATCGTAGCAGGTTCCTTCGACCTCGGCGGCCATTGAAAACCATTTGTCCGCCATTTCCGGCGCGATGTAAGACGAATCGTAATTGATGACCGCAGAAAACCGGTGTCCGACACGATGGAACAGTTCGAAGACCGAAGCCCGGATTGCCTCGACGTCGGCTTCGGTGTGGACGCGATAGCCGTCCAGACCGAGGAACAGCGTGTTGCGATCGGCATCGTAGGCCAGCCGATCGGCCAGCGGCCGGTTGAGCAACCGGTCATCGAGCTGCATCAGCGCTTCGCTGAAGATCGAGACGTCCATGGATTTCGGCGCGCGGATGATGGGCCGAAAGCCCATCAGCGCGAGAATGTCGCGCTCCATGTCGACACCCGGCGCGATCTCGATCAGTTCGAGACCTTCCGGCGTAAGCATGAACACGCATCGCTCGGTCACATAGAGAACCGGCTGCCTGTTGGTTGCGGCAAGCTTGCCCGAGAACGTGATCTGATCGACCTTTTCGATGAATTTCGACGATTTGCCTTCGCTCAGGATCTTGAGCTGACCGTTCACGACCGAGGTCTTAAGGCCGCCCGTGGTGAAGGTGCCTGCGAAAATCAGCCGGCGTGCGTTCTGCGAGATGTTGATGAATCCGCCGGCACCGGCGAGGCGGCCATTGAACAGGCTGACATTGACGTCGCCAACGCCATTGACCTGGGCCATGCCGAGACAGGCGAGATCCAGCCCGCCGCCGTCGTAGAAATCGAACATCTGGTTCTGATCGATGATCGATTCGGCATTGGTCGCGGCGCCGAAATCGAGCCCGCCTTGCGGAATGCCGCCGATGATGCCGGGCTCGGCGGTCAGCGTCACGAAATCGAACAGCTTTTCTTCCGCGGCAACCGACGCCACCCCCTCCGGCATGCCGATGCCGAGATTGACCACGCCGCCCATCGGCAATTCCAGCGCGCAGCGGCGCGCGATGACCTTCCGGTTATCCAGCGCCATCGGAACATTGCGATCGGCCGGCGCGCGCAATTCGCCCGAGAACGCCCCGTTGTAACCGGTGGCATAGGTCTGGACGTGGTTTTCCGGCTGCGCGACGACGACGCAGTCGATCAGCACACTCGGGATCTTGACGTGACGCGGATTGAGCGAACCGGAGGCGGCGATGCGCTCGACCTGGGCGATGACGAACCCCTTGCAGTTCTTGGCAGCCGTCGCCAGCGCCAGATTGTCCAGCGTCAAGGCCTCCTTTTCCATCGAGATGTTGCCGTTGTGGTCGGCGGTGGTGCCTCTGATGATCGCGACGTTGATCGGAAACGCCTTGTAGAACAGCCATTGTTCGCCATCGATTTCGATCAGCCGTACCAGCTCTTCGGTGGTGCGCGCATTCAGCTTGCCGCCGCCATTGGCGGGGTCGACAAAGGTGCCGAGGCCGACCTTGGAGAGCAGGCCGGCCTTGCGCCCTGCAATCTCGCGGAACAGATGCGATACGCATCCGAGCGGCAAATTGTAGGCCTCGACGTGGTTGTCGACCGCCATCCTCGCCAATTTTGGGACCAGACCGAAATGGCCGCCGACCAGGCGCTTGATCAGGCCGGGATGCGCCAGCCGATTGAGCCCGCGATCGGCGCCGTCCCCGGGCGCCGCCGCAAACACCAGCGAGAGATCCCGCGGCTCTCCGGTCTGGACGAAGCGTCGCTCCAGCGCCTTGATGATTTCGTCAGGCGTTCCGACGCCGACAAAGCCGGACGAAGCGACGGTGTCGCCTGAGCGGATGATGGCCACCGCTTCCGCTGCATCGACGATCTTGTTGCGCATCAGACTTCACTTCCAATGGTGCCATCGCGCGCGACCAGCCAATCGGCAATGCTCTGGCTGAGCTTGCCCTGCGATTTGCTCGACACGAACAGGCCGACATGGCCGCCGGGCAGCGGAATTTCGGTATAGTCCGTGCTGCCGATCTTGGCACCGAGCGCACGCGAGCAGTCCGGCGGAATGATATGGTCGTCCAGCGCGAACACATTGAGCACCGGAGCCGTGATCGATTTCAAATCGACGCGGCGACCGGATAGTTCAAAGCTGCCGTCGACCAGGCGGTTTTCCTGGTAGAGATCCTTCAGCCACTGCTTCGCCGCTTCGCCGGGATGATGCGGACGGTCCGCGAGCCACTTTTCCATGCGCAGGAAGTTCATGAACTTCGCCTCGTCATCGACGACGTCGATGAGATCGACGTTATATTTCGTCAGCGAGCGCATCGGCGTCATCATCGAGAACACCGAACTCATGAACTCGCCGGGCAGCACGCCATAGGTATCGACGAGCTTGTCGACGTCTTCCGGACCGAGGCTGCGGGTCCAGATATTCAGGAAGCCATGGTGGGCGGCCTTGTCCTTCACATCGGCATGGAAATCGATCGGGGTGATGGTGATGACGAGGTTCTTCACCTTCTCAGGATGCAGTGCCGCATAACAGGTTGTGAACACGCCGCCTTCGCAGATGCCGAGCAGGGTGATCCTGTCGTGGCCGGTCTCCTCAGCGATGCGGTCGACGGCGGCATCGATGTAGTCGTCGACGTAATCATCGATCGTCAGCCAGCGCTCGGTGCGGCCCGGCTGACCCCAGTCGATCAGCCACAGATCGAGCCCCTTCGAAAGCAGGCTGCGTACCAGCGACCGGTCGGGCTGAAGATCGGCCATGGTGTAGCGTCCGATTAAGCCGTAGGCCAAAAGCACCGGGGTCCTTGCGGTCGCCTCAGCCATCGGCTCGTAGTGGAACAGCTCGACCTTGTCGCGGCGCATGACGAGATGCTTCGGCGTCGTGCCGATGGCGACGTCTTCATCCCGCGTATTGGCGAACAGCTGCGTCGCCTTGAACATTTTCTCGGCGTTCGCCGCGATGTCACGGGCAAAGCGCGACGCCTGATTTTCCTGGTCGCTCATCGCGCGCCTTCGATTCTGTGGTCGCGCACCTGACGGGTCAGCGCGCGGACTTCACGACGAAGTTCGGTCAACTGCCGCGTCACATCGTCGAAATCCTTGCGGCTCGGCAGGCCGAACATGGCGGACGCCGCTTCCGCGACGTCATCCTGCCGGCTCCGCAGCTGAAGTCCCGCCTGCAGCAGCGCCTTCTGGGCCTGGAGAAAGCCGTCGGTGCGCTGGTTCCGGATCAGCTCCTCGTTGGAGATTTCGCTCCATTTGGCAAACGCCTCGCGCCAATCCGGATGCGGGGTACCGCCGGCAGTGGCCGCGGACATTGTCTCGAAAAACCGCTTCGATGCCTCGGTCCAGGGTGCGGCGGCGACCGCATTGTAGCTCGCCAGCCGTTGGCGCATCTCGATCCAGGCTGCGAACGCCAGCGCCATCTTGCGGTCGATGTCCCAAAAATCCGCAAGCCGCGGCCCCTGCGCCATCCGCTCGATCGCCGCAGAGAGTTCGTTGCCGTCGCCAAAACCGGCAGGCTTTTCCGACAGACGCGCCAGCATGAATGGCGCCATCGACCCCGACCAAGCCTGGAGCATGCCCTTGGAGGATTCGGCCATGGTCTGCCACAGCTTCGCCCATTCAAGGCCCGACTCCGAATCCGCGGCAGCGGATTTGTCTTTCTCGCTCATCGTGCTCCTCGCACCGGGAATTTGCTAAACGCGATTTTCGTCCATCGTCGGCTTCAAGCCGCGGCGCGGTTGCCGAATGCCTCGGTGTAGATCGCCAGCGCATCGTCGAAGCGCAGTTCCCGGGGGTTGTTGACCAGAAGGCGCGTCTGCTTCATCGCATCTTCGGCGAGCTTCTTCAGATCGCTCCTTGCGATGCCGACATCCGCCAACGACGCCGGCACGTTGCAATCCCGGCAAATCGCCGCGATCGCGTCCACAAAGATCCGGGCCCGCTGGCTGACGCTCATTGCTGTCGATTTCGGGTCGACGATCGGCGCGAGTTCAGCATAGAGTTCCTCGGCGTCCGGCAAATTGAACCGCAGCACCTGGGTCAGGACCAGCGCGTTCGACAAACCATGGGGCACGTGGAACAGCGCGCCGATCGGATAGGCCAGCGCATGCACGGCCGCGACCGGCGAATTGGCAAATGCCATGCCGGCCAGCATCGAGCCCAGCAGCATCTGCGATCGCGCCTCCAGATTGGATCCGTCCGCGCACACGGTGCGGACATTGGCCGACAGCAGGTCGAGGGCCTGCCGCGCCAGTTGATCCGACATCGGGTTCTTCCGGTGCTTGCTGGTAAAGGCTTCGATCGCATGCACCATGGCGTCGATGCCGGTCGCGGCGGTGACATGCGCGGGCAGGCCCAGCGTCAGCTCCGGGTCGAGGATCGCCCAGTCCGGCAGCAGGCGCGGCGCAACCACGCCCTTTTTTTCGCTCGTCGGGGTGGTGACGATCGCAATCGGCGTTACTTCCGAACCGGTCCCGGCGGTCGTCGGCACCAGCAGCAGCGGGAGGCGTTCGCCCTTGGCAAGGCCGACGCCGTAGATGTCGTCGAGGCGTTCAGGCGTTTTGGCGAGATAGGCCACGAGCTTCGCGGTATCGAGCGCGCTGCCGCCGCCGATCGAGGCGACCAGCTCGATTCGGTTCTCGCGGCAAAGTGCGACCGCCCGCTCGATGACATGCGGGGGCGGATCCGCCTCCACGTCTTCGAACACGGTGAGCTCGCAGCCGCCCGCGACGAGGCCGGCTTCCGCATTTTTCGTCAGGCCCGCGTTGCGTACACCTTTGTCGGTGACCAGCAGCACACGCCTGGCGCCGTATCCCCCGACCAGCTCCGCCAGCTTTTTCGACGCGCCTGCCTCGAACAGGATGTTGGGCGGCGCCTGGAACGTGAAAGCTTTCATCTGACATCACTCCTGATCTCAAGGGACGGCAACGCGGTAAGTGCCTCGGTGAGTTGTTCGGTCACCGCGTCGATCGGCTGCAAACCGTCGACGGTATTGAGCAGACCCTGCGAGCG
>Ga0066662_10000220_pt1 | contig 24411 bp, 19 predicted proteins | sample GraSoiAngelo_111_FD_133939 | JGI IMG/M metagenome (GOLD analysis project Ga0066662, IMG submission 133939) | Grasslands soil microbial communities from the Angelo Coastal Reserve, California, USA - 14_0903_12_40cm | ecosystem: Environmental > Terrestrial > Soil > Grasslands | place: USA...
CAGAGCTGTCCTCCGCTAACTTGGTCAAAACGCGCGAACATGGGTGAGGAGTTCAATTCCAGAAACAGCAATTGCCCGGTATCGGGATCTGTCTTGAAATCGGCCGCCCCGAAGTCCATCCCTGATTGCGCCATGAATTTTTTGAGGCCGCCCAACTCCTTCGGGACTGCCGGCAAGAGGATAAGTTCCGCATCCTGATTCACCCGATAATCCAGTGAGCTGCTGCGCACTTCGAAGGCAAAAGCAAATTGGCCAATCACATAGATGCGTATTTCTGGCGGAACCAGCCGCATTTGAACAATGGCTGGCGTAGCTGCCAATCCGCCACGAAGTTCCGCTTTGTTCAAGGCGTCGGCAAGAGGATAACAATAGTCGCCGCCCGATACAGGCTTGACCACCAGGGAATCCAAATTATCGGCGTCGAGCCTTTGTGCTTCATTGGTAACCAGTGTTGCAGGTATACGAAGCCCTGCCGCGCGGGCATGCACCAGGCTGGCTGGTTTATTCGTGGCGATCTGTGAGACATCGCGGTTGAAAATGCGAATGCGGGGCTCGGATAAAAGCCAGCCCATAAAGGTTTGGTACCAGGCAAGGGCTCGCGAGTTCACCGCCGGACGTGGATCTTTCATGCCGGCAAACACATCGTAACGAACAAAAGCTGCGCTGGGTTTGAGTTCCCGTCCAGAAAGGCGAGGAGCACCCTCCGCCGGATTCCAGCAGAATGCGGGACTTTCGCCGGAAGATATTCGCAATTCCAGAAGCTCAACCCCGGCTTTAGCAGCAGCATTCGCGACGGCGGCAAGGTTTGGATCATCCTTGCCGCCGGCGAGTAACAGTGCCATCGCTGATCTGGAACTCGCGAAAGTTAGTAGGCCCCGAACGGTCCAGAGGCGCTCAATTCAACAGATATGGAGGGTGGGGCTTCCGCACCGATGGCCACCGGCGTAGGATGCTCTTCGCCCAACAAGTGGGTGGTTCCGGCTGCTTCTTGACGCGACGGAACGGTCTCCTGTTCCGCAAAAGGTGTACTAGCTGGAGAATTAAACTTTTTTTCTGTCATGTTTCACCTTGGAATTTGTGATGCAACAACAGTCTTATGCGGCCAGCCGTTTGAACAGCAGAATGCAGACGTAAGCCGTCAGTCAGTATAGTACAGTTCCAAAGCTCATGTCAGGGTAGCGTCCAGGTCATCACATGAAAGACTTTTCACAAAACGATACTGCCTCTCTTCTGTTCATCCCACCATTCAAAAAAAGGGGTAACCGCCGTAACCCCGTAACCACCCTTGTAAATCGCGAAAATCGGTGACGGCTGGTAACCGGGTGACGCCAGTGGCATTCCGATAATTCCTGCGCCAGCGAACGAAGCTGCTGCTACGGAATGGCGTTGCCCTTTATGACCGTCAGCAATCAATCAGGCAAAAAGAAGCGGAACACGGAACAAACGGCGTTAACTCTTTTGGCTGCAATAGATCCGGCGTTCCGGTTGCCGTTTCATGTTCCGGAACAGAAGCGGAACAGCCTTTCTGACGACCGGAATTGGGAGACACTTCCACAACCCTGCATAAAGATCAGGATTGCAGGTGAAATCAGGCCAACACCGTCACCGGCCATAAAATGTCTGTGAGCCGCATGACGGTGTGACAAGCCCACTCCACCCAAGGCACACGACTGCCGGTTTGGCAAGGGAGTCCAATCCATATTCAGTTTTCAAAGAGCAGATACAGCACGCCACCTGGGTAGCTCTGTAACAATACTACTACAGCGATTGGAAGTCAAGGGGCAGTGCTTGACAGCCACCAATTCGATCTGGCGCCTACATAATTGTTCCAATTGTTCACTGCCTGCACAGTGGCCGAATAGGATGTGGAAGTTATAGAAGCCAGTAGCTGCCCTTCGGCGCAGATGCTCAGCGTGAGTACGGTTCTGTTTTCTCTGATGAATGAACACCAGCGGCAGCGGCCTTTTTCTTTTTTGATTCAGGTTTCTTTACACCCAGCGCAATATCGGCTAATTCCAGGAAGCGGCCACTGTTGGGGATATTGCCCTCTTTCTCGCCTGCGCCACTTTTTGGGCCAATGTTGGAGCGAATCCACATATCCGCTTCTCTAAGGGGGCGCTTCTCCGAATTGGTTTTCTTCGGCACTGAGTGTCTTGGGTTGTGAAGGAAATTGGGATTTTAAGCATACACCCGAACACCGTAAACAACCAAATCAGTGGCGATTTTTGACTTGGTGAAGCATATTGAATGAACGCTTGATTTCTATAAAGGCAGAACTACAATAGGCTTTACCCTCAATCAAGGCTGTCGCGGCCACGGAAGGCTTATGGCTCTGGTTCTTTGCACGGGTGCCGACCCTGCGCTCATGGAAACTCGCCGAATGTTGCTGGAGAAATCTGGCCATAGGGTGATTACTGCTACAGACGAAGCCGCGCTAAAGGCTGCATGTCAGCAAAATGCATTTAATGTGGCAGTCATCGGGCAAGTCCTTCCTATCTCCGTAAAAAAGCGCTTATTGGTGCTGATTCGCGCACATTGCCCGGCTGCGAAGGTTTTGGAATTGTATGCACCATCGACGGGCAGGATTCTGAAAGATGCCGATTCCTGGCTGGAAGTGCCTGCTGATGTGCCGGAGACATTACCGCAAGAGGTCACGGCACTCGCCTCGCACTAGGGACTGCATAAAGCAACGGCGATGGTCAGGGGCTGAGTGCCGACTAACCTTTGTTTCCCGTATTCAAACGTCTGCTCTCAGAACATGCTGAAAAAGATCGGGCCGCGCGTTCAGCGCGGCCCTTGTGCAAGTTTGAGGTTATTTCAGTACACATTCCATTTATCGACCCAGAGCGTGTAGGGTGTTGGCACGCCATCACCCACAGCTCTTACCCTGAACTTCACGGAGTCCCCTGCTGTGGTTGCGATTGCGGGGAAGCTCAAGCCCGATGCCGTCCATGGGAAGTAGGTGCCGTTGATAGTAATGCCGGTGTATACCAGGTTGTGGTTGGAATCGCGGGAGAATTGCAGGATAAAGTGGCTCCAGCCGGTGCCGAACACCGCGCACCCCCTGCCGGTATTTACCCATGATCCGCCAGCGTTCGGGTTCCATACCCGCCACTGCTTTGATCCCTGGAAGTCGCACTGGTTCTGGAAGGCATATTCAAAGCCGCCTACGGTCTGGATCATCGAGAACTCCACCGCCTGCGCAGCCGAAGGCGTGGAAATATTCGCCCAGAAATCCAGGTCGAAGTTGCTCTTCGAACTGATGTTCGCAGCCGAAGTTGCTTCCAGCAGCAGGGCGCTGAAGGCGGCGCCGCCGGTATAGCCTGCGGCCAGCGATTGTCCGTCCAGTTGTGTGCCTGTGTCGTGGTTCGCAGTGCCCGCGCATTGGCCGGAAACGCAGACAAAGCCCAGATCATCGATGCCATTTATATAGTTGGAGAAAAAGTCCAGCATGCCGCTCACGCTGGCTGAAGCGCCAGGATAGTTGATCATTCCCAGGGCATCGAACATGGTGCGCAGCGAGTTCTCATGCTTGTAGGAGGTGGAGGAGACCGTGCCTGGTTTTACCTTGGGCCCGATCATGGCCGTGTAAACCTGCGCGCCGCAACCGGAGTTCGTGCCGCCGCCGCATTCATCGAAGGTCACCAGCAACAGGCCATCACCGCCCGCCTGGAAATAGGATTTGCCCAGCATGGGCGTGAGATTGGTATTCAGGAAGCTGTCGGCCGCCTGCAGGCAGGCTGCTGCTCCATTGGGACAATCATGCGCATCGTGCGCGCCATCCGGCACAATGATCGAATAGTGCGGCAGGGCATTGTTGGCCAGGTCGGTGGCGAACTGCGAGAAGTCCACGATGTTGGCCTGCGAATTATCCACGTTGCTCAGGATATCGCTATACCAGGTAGCCCCGTTATGCCGCCGGTAGTATGAAGTCCCGTTATGGTTGTCAGGCGTGGTGACTGTGCCACCCGCTGCTGTATAAGACTGCGCGTAGACCTTCCATGTAATGCCGTGATTGTTCATCTCGCGGAAGATATTGCCGTCGGTGATGGGCGAAGCGCAGTCGTTGCCGTTGCATCCGAAATCGTGGGTGCCGGCCGGCAAGGTGCAGTTCGCCGCGGAATGGCAGCTTCCGGAAGCCAGCCACAAATAATCAAGCAGTGACCCGCCATTATCGGAATGGTAGTTGTTGGCAAAACCATTTGCATTGCCCTTGCCTACCAGCCAGGGCATATTCGCCTGTACTTCACTGAAACTGTGGTTCTCTTCAATCACTACCACCACATGCCGTGACAATGGAACATTCGTTTGTGCGGAAACAGAAAGGCAGCAGACAAGCATCGCTGCCAGACAAAACGCGGCTTTCGCTGGGGAAAAAGCTCTCGAAACAAACATGCAGGTCCTTTCGTTGGTGAAGGTATGGATTGGGGATGGCTGGGTTTGAAATTACAACCAGGCGATTCAACGGTTGATGTTGCGGCTGGAGCAGAATGCGTTAGCCAATCTTCACACCAGCAATTCACTATCCAGAAAGACTGCTAGTTTCTGAGAGAACATCAAGGCGGATAAAAGCATCAATGTGAGTAGAAGACCACAAATTGATAATCAGAGAACCACATTGTGTATTCCGGTTCCCAGTAATTAAGCAGAATTAGGGGCACTCAGGCCCGACACATTTAGCCTGTCTTGAGTGCAATGCGAGCAGATATACATGTGAACTAACCGCCAAGACGCAAAGCTCCTCAATCTTCAGCATTTAGTAGGTCAGTCCTGACTGGCAACTAGATGAAAATGGAGGACAGATTTCGCTGCACCGAATCAATTAGCTTGGCCTGAGGCGGTTGAGTATGTATCAATCGACTGACCGGCTGCTGGTTTCGATTCCGACTCTGAAAGTGAGATAAAGTATTCCTGCAACATGCGGTGGATGAAAATATACCCTCCACCTACCTGCCTCAGAAAAAGTAACTCTTTCGTGTAAACGAGGAACTCAGGGTATTTAAGGGGAGCGGCACCGTTTCTACGGAGAAACCAGCGCAAAACAAAATGTTTTATGGCAAACATTCCTCCAGAAGTAAGACCGCCGATTAGCCCAAGGTTTAGTCCGAAGAAAAGCACGATCTGAGATTGTCTGTTACCAGGCATCAACCCTCGCAGCAGCCAACCAACCAATCCACCCATCGACCCGAGGATGAGCAAGAAAATGAATGCGACCTTCATAGACCGCCAGGTGCCTTCATTAACAGCAGACCGGGTTTCCCGGACTGCCTCCTTTGTAAAGAACCGAATCATTCCGCCAGCTATACCGAAGATCAAACCGGAAATGATTCCAAGAACTACGCTGGCAGCCAGGCTACCATTGAAGCTAGCAAGCCCCCCAGTGACTAAAGCACACATCAACCCGCAAGCTATACCGATGTAAAGGGCCTCTCTGCCACGGGAGGATACATCAACCCAGCGCAATTCGGATTGCGGTGTCGGTCGAATTTTAAGGAGCATACAGATCACCGCTCCAACCGCTCCGAAAAATGCAAAAATAATCAGTCTGTCATTTAGTTCCTTAACACCGCCAAAGATTATGATCAATATGTCTAAAGGCACTGCAGAGACAAAACCGATCATCAACGCCAGCGCCCAGGCTCCCTTGACTGAGCGTTGTGGTAGCTCCGCGATCTCACAATTTTCCTTCAAGGTGGATTTATAGAGTTTCAATTGAACTATTCCACTAACCAGCCTGACGCACAGACCAAAGGTCTCGCCAGATAAGAAAGCTATGAGAACGCCGATGGAAGGATCAGCTTTCTTGGATAACATAAAGGCCGAGCTGAAGATCAGGCCGAGGATCAGGCCGAAGATCAGGCCAGCGAGCGTGGCTTTCCGCCCCAATGAAGACACTTCGGCCAAAGAAAACCGGACTTCATCCGCGGGCTCAAGTTTAAGAATCGTTACGCTTGCCAGGCCAAAGAGCATGCAAGCAAGCCCCGCAATAAGCCCGGTGGTCATCCCAACCCGCAATACGCCCACTTGCCTCAAGGACGAGTTGGCGATCGCAAATAATCCTGCACCCACTCCAAACAGCAAACCACCGGGCACTCCGCTAGTGACCATAATTGTCAATCGCGCCAGCCACTGCTGTATCCTTGTAGGCAACCACGGGAGATCCAGGTCTTCGAGATAAACCACTGTTTGACCGGTCTTGGTCATGATCGATGCGAGTGAGGAGAGCCATCGTTTGGTTTGATCTGCGCTAAAGCGTTCGTTGATCCCTCTTCGATTCAACATGGCGTCTACAAAGTGCGTGAATAATTGGCGGCGGCGTTCCTCCGAATTCGTATTCGGCCTGATATCAGGAGGAATATCCTGATATGCAAGCATAGCGACCCACAGCATGAGCGGGGTCTCTAAGAGTTCCCAAAGCGTTGGGTCGTTCGCCGCAGCGGCGTACAATCCGGCAAGTTTCTTTCCTGCACTCTTCAGATACTCTTCAGCTTGGGTACGCGATAATAGTTGGATTTCGACTGCACCATGTAAACGAAGTTTTGTCCCGACCGCTTGATAGTCCGCAATGCGGCTACAGACTGCTATGGGCAACAGGCCATATTCACGCCGGAAATTGTTGATTGCTTCTATGCAGGCCTTGCGATGTTCGGCGGCAACTTCATCGAGGCCATCCAATAAGGGAAGGATCTGCTCATTTTCCACCCACTTCCGCGCCACCTTCATGGGAACATCGCTTCGCTCATTCAACTCAGTGATCAGCCAGTCGCGGAGTGGCGCGCGGCGCACTGCCCAAGAGGATAAATTAAACACGACAGGTATCGGATGCTCGACATCTTTGTCAGCAGTGAGCAACAGGTCGCGGGCAAGCTCCAGCAGGAGTGTGGTTTTGCCGGTTCCCGGCCCCCCAAGGATAAGTAAAGCACCGTTCTGTTCATCAAAAATTTGACGGATCGGTGTCCCTGGAGAAACCACGTAGGGAGCTCGATCGGGGATCCGGACTAATTTGTTGAGGGGACATTCAATGAAATCAGACCGGTCTGCCAACCCTAATTCAATCGGAACTTCTTTGTACAACGATTGATTCAGAACACCTTCAATCCAGTCCAGATGAACTTGTTTCAGGAGCCGTTGGCGATGCCGCCGCTCCAACCCGGAAGGAATCTGGTTCCCAGATTGAGATGCTAACGTAGCAGGATAGCTTTTGGGAGCAATTACAGGCAAAGCCTTCCGTTCACCAAGAATAGGTATTTCGCAACGAGGCTGGTTGGTCAGGTGACGGTATAGATTTTCGTATCCTTCTGAATGATCGATTTGATAGTATGTCAATCCACGCAACGGGAGCGGAATGCAAGTTGGGTCATCACTAGCAAAGAATACTGGAATGAACTTTTGAATTTCAGCGTCTTCCGCGTATAGGACGTTATAGATAGAGTTCACTTCCCACAGGACGCCACGTCCTTTACCAGGAACTTCCCGTCGCTCAACCCGCCGTAAATAAGTACTGGTACAGACAAGAAGTATGTAATCCGCTGTGCGTATCTGCTTCTCTGTCCACATTGGCCATCCTTGCGGTGGTGCTGGGACATATTGATCTATCGATGCGTCAACACCGTCGGAACGAAGCCGATCTGCCAGTTCGCGCACTCTATCCTGGTGCAAAGGGGAATCATGGCTATAGCTGATGAACACTTTTGGGATGGACACGGTATTCTATTTTATATGCTTTTGACTAGACTGATGTAGTCTTATTATTTCTGTTTTGCTATCTTTGCGTTCTCCGCGTCCCTCCGGGAACTCGTTTAGTCTTATTGAAAATAATGGACTTAGGCAAGCCATTCCGATTGCGTATGTCCTAAGTTACATCCCAAAAGTTTCTTACTTTAATTCATTCCAGCATCGCCGGAACGAGCGCTTTGCGGCAAATCCGGAAACTTCATCTGCTCGAATGTAGATGAGGCAGAAGATGATGTTCAGGAGCTGAGTGCTATTGACAAAGGCCATTCTTGCTCGAATGGCCTTGTCTTGAATGATCAGGTAATGAACTAGAAGCACTTGAAATCTGGCGCGCCCAATCCGTTGTTGGCCACCAACTTGTTGAACACAGCCCGATTCGCCGGAGTGCCAATGGTGGTGCCGTTGCCCCAGCCGCCGCCAGTGCTGCCGGTCCACACCCAGTGCGTCCATTGCACCAGGCCGTATGTATTGTTGTAGTCGAATTCCTCTTTGTCGTTGCAGCCTCCATGGGATTCATCCGTGTTGATCGCCGGAGTGCCACTGGCGCAGTTGTAGCGATAGCTCACCGGAAGCATGCTGATGCTGGTGAGATTACCGCCCAGGTTCACGTTGTTTTGCAATGGAAACACGTCCACCACCACCCAGCCTAACTGGCTGGTGGAATAGCCGGGATTGGCCGGTGGCTGCGGGTTCGGCGTGCAATCGGTGCTGGTATTGGTCAGCGTGTCGCCCTTTGCGGGATGGATCTGGAAATTGGTGCTGGTTGAACCATTGCCCGGAGGAGGCACCTGGACGTTGGACGTAACGCCATCACCCGGCTTCACACATCTGCGGACAAAAGGCAGAGTAAAGTCACTGTTGTTCCAGTTGAATTTTTTGAAGGCGTACACATCGTTCCACTCGGCTGATGTGCCGCCTCTTTCAGTGATCCACAGATAGATATAGCTGCCATCGTAGAGGTGAATATCCCAGGGATGTCCGCTGCCCGATTTCACGTAATAGACCTTGCCGTTGGTGTTGTCTCCGGAGAGTGTTATGTAGATGGGATTGGCGTTGCCTTCCATGTGAAAGGCCCCGCGAAGCTGGTGACCCTGAGAGTCGGTTGCATCCATGGTCACCATATCCAGCATGTCAATCTGTCCGGATGGACAGGAAATGGTTGATTGCGCAAAAACCGGTAATGCCAGGCGCCACAGGATGGAGATGGCAAACAGCATCGAGTACTTCCGCATACATACTCCTTGCGGGGAACTTGAATAGCAGATTGGCGGAAGTTGCGAATGGTTGCCCGTGGACACCATGCGAATTAACCACAGCGCGGCAACAACCAAAACCTAACCACAGAGGACACGAAGGTTTCACAAAGGACACGGAGGAAAAGATTAAGAGAAGAGCAGGAAGCCACGAATGACGCGAATTAGAAATGAGAATAGGAGTGCGGCTGCTCAGAATTCTTCGTGGCTGAGAAGATTTGATTGTTAGCAGTGCAAAGGGCACGAGGGAAAGTAGGATTTAATACTTGAGAAAACCCGCAGTGCAGAACTGAAAGAAGAAAGGGACTGCATGATGCAGTCCCTTTCTTCATTTGGAATTACGCCAGATCGAAGAGCAGCAGCTCGCTGTTGCCGTCAGTGCCGCTGATTTCGACCTTGGGCTCGGCAGCGATGGCCGCGCCGTCACCGGCGTGCAGTTCATTGCCGTTGACCATGACCGTGCCGCGCGCCACCTGCAGCCAGCCATAGCGGCCCTCGCCCAGTTCATGCTGCACGGATTGTGAGCTATTGAGTGCAGTGGCATACAGCTTGGCGTCCTGGTACACGGTTACCGCTCCATCTCCGCCTTCAGGAGAGGCAATCAGCCGCAGCTTGCCCTGCTTCTCTTCTGCCGGAATCGTCTTCTGCTCGTACATCGGCTTGATTCCATCTTTCTCCGGCAGGATCCAGATTTGCAGCAGATGCACCGGCTCCGACTTCGAGTGGTTGAACTCGCTATGGCGGACGCCCGTGCCTGCGCTCATCTTCTGAATCTCTCCCGGACGAATCACCGATCCGGTGCCCATGCTGTCCTTGTGCTCCAGTGATCCATCAAGGACGTAGGTGATGATCTCCATGTCGCGGTGCGGATGCGTAGGAAACCCGTGACCCGGCTTTACCCAGTCTTCATTGATCACCCGCAGGCTGCGGAAACCCATGAACCGCGGATCGTAATAGTCGCTGAATGAAAATGTGTGATAGGTGTCCAGCCAGCCATGGTTGGCATGGCCGCGTTCGCCCGCTCGCCTGACCTGAATCATTTGCGCTTACCCCCAGTCAAAACATTAGATGTTTTGATGTCAAAATAGTTTCAAAAAGCGCAACACCCGCCCGGGAGACACACAGGCACGGAGACATATAGAAAAAGGGCTTCTAAACTCGAAGTCACAGCGACCAGGTAAAACGGCAGGCGAAAATTTATAGCGCCTGGCGGCGCTCGATACTTCGACTGTCCGAAGCAAGCGCGGCACAGGGGCCTTCGCTGTTTCATGAAAATTATTTCACCAACAAAAAAAAAAAAAAAGCGCCAAGTTCTGCCGCCGGATTACCGCGAAAGATGCAGAGATAACAGAGTCTTTCAAAGCCGTTTGGTTGCGGCTCTGCTGCGGGTTACATTGCGAGTGTCGCTGTCAGCATCCCTTCCTGCGGAACGCCGAAGCGGAAGCCGGCGCGCACGAACAAATCTTTCATGTTGCCGTTTTCGGCCAGCATCGCTCCCTGCAGCTCTGAGATTCCTTCTTTGCGCGCAATCTGGATCATGCATTCCAGCAGATGGCTGCCCAGTCCACGATTCTGGAATCTGTCGGCCACGATAAAGGCCACTTCCGCGCCTTCTCCGGTGTGATTGCGGACCAGGCGGCCGATGCCGGCGATGTGCCTGGCGCCATCTTCGCCGGTATATTCAGCCACCAGCGCGATCTCGCGGTCATAATCGATGAAGCACTTGGTAATGAGCCGTTCGTGAGAGGTGCGCACGTCCAGTTTCAGCGGCAGGAAATAACGCAGGTAGACGCTTCTTTCCGAAAGCTGATGATGAAATTCCACCACCAGCGGCTCATCCTGCGGGCGAATCGGACGCAGCGTGAAAGACACGCCATCTGATGATTGCCATGACGACATGTACTGCGTGGGATAAGGACGGATCGCAGGCCGGGGCAACTGTTCATCGCGAACGCCGGCTGGATGGAGAATGACTCGGGCGTCGAGCGCCAGCAGCGTGTCCGGTCCAGCCAGCAGTGGATTGATCTCAATATCTGCGATGCGCGGATTTTCGACCACCAGTTCGCTGAAGCGCACCAGCAGTTCTTCCAGGCGTGCCAGGTCAACCGGCTTGCGCCCCCGCGCTCCCTGCAATGCCTGAAAGATGTGGGTGTTCTCCATCAGCCGTCGCGCCAGCGTGGTAGTGAGCGGCGGCAAAGCATGGGCGCGGTCCCGCATGACTTCCACAAGTTGTCCGCCGAGACCAAAGACCAGCACCGGCCCGAATTGCGGATCGCTGGAGCTGCCAAGAATCAACTCATAACCGAAATCCTGAATCATGGGCTGAAGGGTCACTCCCTGAAATGCTCCTCCCGGAGCAAAGGCCGCCTGAATCTCCGCATAAGCGGAGCGCACGCCAGCCGCGTCTTCCAGCTTGAGCTTCACCCCGCCTTGATCCGATTTGTGCGTGACCGTTCCGGAATGCAGCTTGAGCACCACGGGATAGCCGATGCTCCCGGCTGCAGCAACGGCTTCATCAGCGGTGAGAGCCAATTTCATTTCCGTGGCGGGCAAGTCGTAGGCGGCCAGCACCTGCTTCGATTCGAATTCGCTGAGCACCGCGCGCTGCTGCGCCTGCGCCGCTGCCGTGATCTGCGCCACGCGCGCCGGACCGTTCTCGATCATCTCGCTGGAGAACACCGGCGTTTCATACAAAGCCTGCAGATCGAGGCTGTAGCGCCACATGTAGGCGAAGCTGCGGGCGGCGCTGTCAGGATATTCAAATGTGGGAATGCTGGCTTCGTTCAAAACGTTCGCGGCAAGCTGCATGCGGCTGCCGCCCATCCAGCTGGCCAGCAGCGGCTTCTTGATGGATGCAGCGGCACGGGTCAGCATTCCTGCCGCCATTTCCGGTTCAGTCATTCCCTGGGGCGCCAGAATGGAGAGCACTGCATCGCAATTCTTGTCGCGGGCAACCAGCACCAGCGCTTTGGTGTAAACATCAGGCGTGCAGTCGCCGAGCGTATCGACAGGGTTCGCATGGCTCCACGCATCAGGGAGAAGCTGATTGAGTGCTTCTCTGGTTTCGGGCGCAAGCTGGGCAAGTTGCCCACCGTTGGCGAGCAGCGCGTCGGTGGCCAGCACGCCTGCGCCTCCGGCATTGGTCACCACTGCCAGTCGCGGCCCTTCAGGACGCGGCTGCTTTCCCAGCACCTCCGCCATGTCAAACAACTCAGAGATGCTGGCCACGCGCAGGATTCCGCAGCGCCGGAAGGCCGCTTCAAACACTTCATCTGATCCGGTCATGGCTCCGGTGTGCGAAGCTGCCGCCTTGCGCGCCGCCTCGGTTCTTCCCGGCTTGATGATGATGATGGGTTTCTTGATCGCCACCTCGCGGGCCGCCGAAAGAAAGCTGCGGGCGTTCCCGATGGATTCCATATAGATGAGAATGCTGGTCGTATACGGATCATCGCCGTAGTGATAGATCAGGTCGCCCCAGTCCACGTCGAGCATGGAACCCACGGAGACGAAGCCGCTGAAGCCCACGTTTTCACGGCGGCTCCAGTCGAGAATGGCGGTGCACAGTGCGCCGCTCTGGCTCAGGAATGCAAGGCTTCCCGGCAGCGCATTCGATTGCGCAAAGGTGGCATTCAACCCGGTGCGCGGATTCATCACCCCCAGGCAATTGGGCCCGATCACCCGCAGATTGCTTGCGGCCAGCACCTGCCTGACCTGCTTCTCGCGTGCCAGACCATCGGCGCCGTGTTCGGCAAAGCCCGCGGAGATGACAATCGCGCCGCCCACCCCTGCATTCACGCACTCCTGCAGCACGCCGGGAACCGTGGGAGCAGGAGTAATCACCACCGCCAAATCTACCTTCTCGCCAATCGCGGTGATGCTGGGATAACAGCGGATGCCCAGCACGTTGGTCCGCGTGGGGTTTACTGGAAAAACAGTTGCGCCAAAAGGCTGCTCCAGCAGGTTACGCAACACCGTGCGGCCTACGCTGGCAGGTTTCTCGGTAGCGCCTATCACGGCAACGCTGGCGGGATGAAAGATAGCTGTAAGCGGACTATGGGACAAGAGGAACCTCAGATGCTAGCTTCTAGTATGTGATCTTTCTCAATACATCTTCACAATGGTTACACCAGGGCTGAAGCCCTGCAATTCACACGCGCAACGCGGGCCTGAAGGCCCGCTCTTCCACCAACATCTTTATTTTACGTTGTCGTTTGCGCAAAAAATTTACGGTTCACGGTTTGCACAAAATTTACGTTCACGGTTGGCGCACAAATTTACGTTGCCGTTGGCGCAAAAAAAGAGAGGATGCGCCTGCCACCTCGCATCCTCCAAAAAGGAAACGACGACTTTTGCTGCTTATGTAGTAGCCAGCTTCACCGATTCCGCCTCATCTTCTGCGAACGCTGGTTTGCGGATGACAATCTTCCCGCTCTCGAAGAGGTGCTTCAATCTGCGGAGGTCTGCATCCAGAATGGTTTCAGCGCCGCCCCCGAACAGCTCTGCAACGAAGCGTCCGAGTATTCCCGCGGGCGGACGATAGAACATGCGTATGCGCACCCGGGTGCTGGCATCATAGTTCGGATCGAAACGCACGCTGCCGAAATTTCCGATGCCTGAACCCGGAAGGCTCTTGAATTCCACCAGGGTGTTTGGCACCGCCTTGGTGATCTTGCCTTCCCAGCCAAAGGGAATACTTGCGGGGCCCACCATGCTCCAGCGGTACAGGTTTTCTCCCAGGCGCTCAACTTTGGCGATGTGTGAAAACGCTTCAACATAGTTTTCCGGGTTCACCCAGAAATCGTAAATATCAGAGATCGGAGCATTGATCCGGATCGTCTTATCGATTTCGAATCCGGGGCTCGTTTCATCCAGCGCGACTGTGGCCCACATACGATGCTTCATGGTGCTGTGCAGCAACATGCCTGCGCCCAGCAGCGCCGTCGCTTTCCCGGGATTATCTTTGCGCCGCCAGCCATAAAGCGCGAGTCCAGCACCGGCAGCGCCCACCAGCAATCGCCTGGTTGGACTCCAGTGCAGCCGGGTTTGTCGGCGCGCCTCATGAACCGGGTTGGCCGGCGCGGCCGTTGCTTCCTCCGGCTCCGCAATTTCCAGGTGGTCATAGATATTCTTAACGCCGGGGGTGGATTCCACCGTGCGGATCAGGTGATGGATTTCATCGATGTGCACCCGGCCCCACAATGTGGCCGCGCCGTGGTCGCATAAAACATGGATCTTCCGCGGAGCGCTGACCACCCGGCCCATCCGCGAACGGATGCGCTCCTCCACCACCCTGTCAGAAGCTTCATCCACCGTCACCCGTGAACGGATGCGCGCGGCCAAGCCGGCGAGATGGTTCTGGCTGTCACGCAGGGTTTTCATTCCTTCATGCCGGGTCTTTTCCAACAAACGCCCGGCAGTCCTGGCTACGCTGGAGCGGCGGCGCTCGCCCTTTTCGGGATCAGTGAAGTACCACGCCACTGCCGCACCTATGCCGCCCAGCAACATACACGTTCCAAGTTTCTTCGTGTTCATAAAAATCTCCTCAGCAGGCCACATCACGACAAATCGCGGACGGTAAGCACCGCTGCCGGAGCCGTGCTGACCACTTTGTAAGTCACGCCCGTGCGGAAATGCGTGTTGAACTGCTTGTTGTTGGGCAATCCCAGCACAATCAGGTCGGCGCCATTCTGGCGGGCATAGTCGATGATCTGTTCGGCCGGGTCGCCTTCTTTGATCATGAATTCCGGCGTGCTGACGAAACCGGCGTTTTCGGGCACCAGTCTCCTCAGTTCATCCATTACGAATTGAATGAGGCGCGCGCGGTCCCCATATTCACGCGTTCCTTCAGGAAGGACATGTAGCAGTGTCAGCCTGGCATGGCGTTCCAGCGCCAGCGAGACCGCGTAGCTGATGGCCGCTTCAGTTGGCCGGGAAAGATCGGTAGCAAAGAGAATATTGCTGATGCTCAGCTCTCTCTTTGGCTGCGGCGGCACGGCCGGGCCTACCGTCAGCACCGGGCAGGTTGCCTGCCTGAAAATGGTCTCTGCCGTTGATCCCAGCAGTAACCGCTCAAAGCCTTTCCTGCCGTGCGTGCCGGTCACGATCAGATCGATGCCGTGCTCACGCGACCAGCGCGGTACCGCATCTTCAGGCGCTTCCTGGGTCACCAGCGCGGTGTACTCCGGGCCGGAATCCTTCACCATCCTGGCCAGTTGCTCCCCGGCCTGCACTTCAATCTGTTTCAGGATGTCCGGCATGGTCGGCACTTCCAGCTCGGTTGGCAGATACGGAACTACGGCGTGTGCCGGATAGATGTGCGCGTTGAACTGGCGCGCGAATGCCATGGCATAGGTAAACGCTGCGCGGGATGTTTCCTTGAAATCGGTAAGAAATAGTATGTTCTTGAATGAAATGCTTGTAGAGGCTTCTAAGACTTTCATGATGTTTCCTCCTCTTCGATCTTGAGTCATGGCCCCTGGTTAACTCAATAGTTTGCGATGGATCACACTTCGGCTGCTGTGATGTGGGTCACGCCTGTGGAATCAAGTGATCGGGTGATCGGGTCATCTGGAGATCGGGTCATCGGGCTTTAGAAGTTCAATTAATCAAAGGCCAAACCCTGGCAACACAGCACAGCGGTACCGCAATCAGTTTTCTTGCCGCTGATGAACGCTGATGAACGCTGAAAAAGCAAATCCAACTACAGATCAACACAGAGCAGCCTAGCCGCAACCAAAGGCAAAACCTTTGAAACACAGAGGAACAGTGTAAGCGGAGGCAATAAGAATCAAAACCTTACCACGGAGGCACGGAGAACATTGAGATACAACACGAAGAAAAGCGAGAATGAGCTCAAATGTGAGTACTTACTCGGAAGTGAGCGCTGCGGCAGCGGCTTTGTGCGCCTGGAGTTGCAGGCTGCGCAGACGAAATGCCAGGACCAGGATGGTAACGCCGCTGAATCCGGAGTAGAGCGCGATCCAGGAGAGCACCGCCAGTTCGGTAGCCACTTTGCTCAGCAGAAGCCCGGCGCCAAACAGGATTGAAGCGATGCTGAAGACCGCCAGGAGCCATTCGTCCTTCATGTGCCGGCGCAGGTGCAAGGCGATGACGAACTCCACGGTCCCAACAAACACGGCCCACCACGCCATCACGTAAATGAGATGGAAAAGACTGAGATCAGGCAGAACTGCCACCACGACTCCACAGATGGACGCCCCAAGTCCGTCGAGCAGCAGCAACCACCGTTCGCGCCCATGTACCGGGCCGCGCATTCCCGCACCCAGGGTGAAAAGACCGGCAGTGAACGCAAAAAGGCCAAAGAGAACTACCACGGAGGCGGAGGCGATGGCTCCCAGCAGCCATGAGAAAGCCGCTTCCCGCAAGGAAAAAGCGAGCAGGGCAAACAGCAGGGCGAAAACTCCACGCAAGGCCAGAAGCCACCAGTTGTGAATCAACGTGCGTAGCACATATGCCTCCAGGAAACCTGAATTATGACTCTGCCGCCAGCGCAGATTCAGTGATGCCCGTCACATCCCCGCCGGAAACAATCATATCGTTGTGATTGCAGTCACAGATTATAGAAAGAGTGAGGTGCATGATGCATGCAGGGAGGAATTCTATATGAACGCCCGAGCTGCGGTAGTTCCAATTCTCCCCGCGATTCAACTGAAGAGAATTCTTTATGCAACGGATTTCTCAGAAGCTTCGCGGAAAGCTTTACCCATGGTTGCAGCGGTGGCGCGTAAATACCATGCACGGGTATTCCTGGCGCATATCTGGCAGCCCATACCTTATCCCATGGCTACTCCTGAAGCCTTGACTGCATTGGAGCAGTTGCAGGAACGTGAAGTGAGAAAAGACGCCGAAGAGCTCTCGCCCCTGCCCCAACTCTCCGGACTGGAAGTCGAGATCGTCACCGCCTCCGGTGATCCCAGGGAAGAACTGCAGCACATTGTGCATGACCGCAATATTGATCTGGCCATCCTCAGCACTCACGGCCGCACCGGCTTCAGACATCTGATGATGGGATCGGTAGCGGAAGAATTGTTCCGCAATCTGCCCTGCCCGGTGCTCACCATTGGGCCACACATTGCTGATCGCTTCACGGAAAACACTCCGATCCGGGAAATCCTGTTTGCAACCGATCTTTCTCCGGAGTCGCGTGCTGTGTTTCCATTCCTGGCGGCGCTGGCCGATGAGTATGATGCCCGCATCACCGTGTTGCATGTGCTTCCGGAAGAAACCGGGACCAATCCCGATGTGCGCCGGCTCTCCGCTCCCTTGCGCGATCACATGGAGCAGATGTTCCGCGATGAAGTTGCGCCCATGTGCAAAGTGGATTTCGTGATTGACAGCGGCGACGCGGCAGAAAAGATCCTGGCTTATGCCAGGTACCTGAATGCGGAACTGATTGGCTTCGGCGTGCGCCACACGTCAGACATTGTGACTCATCTGCAGAAGACAATCGCTTACTGCGTGGTAATGCAGGCAGAATGCCCGGTGCTCACCTCCCGCGGCCAGGTGTAAAGGCCTTAACCGCAGAGAACGCAGAGCGCGCAGAGGTAGAAGATTAGTGGTAAGGTCTGGGGTTGCTGACTGCCAACTAAAAGTCCGCCAGGTTGAACCTGACCATGCCCACACGCAAGGCGTTCAAAACCGCAAACAGGTCGATGAACTCCTGCGCGATGGCGCCGGTCAGCGGTGGAAGATGTCCGGTGGCTGCCGCGATCATGCCGGCTGCGCTGAGCAGCATGCCACCCACGGCGCTTTGCAGCGAGATCTTTTTCATACGGCGGCCAATGTGAATCAGCTCATCGATTTTGCGCAATGACGAATCGAGCACCACCGCGTCGGCTGATTCCGAGATCGCTCCGCTGCTTCCACCCAGCGCCACGCCCACCGTGGCTGCCAGCATCGCAGGCGCATCGTTGATGCCATCGCCGGCAAACAGGGTTTTGGTTTTTCGGGTCTCGGCCCGTACAAATTCCAGCTTCTCCTCCGGGCTCCTGCCGGAATAGATCTCGCTGATTCCCACCAGGCCGCCCATGCGCTGCACTTCTGCCTCTTTGTCTCCGGAGAGCAGTACCAGCCGCTCTGCGTGGTGCTTTGGACGAAGATGGCTGATAAACGGCCGGCTGTCACTCTTCACCTCATCCTGAAATGTAAAGAGCGCCGCGAATGCGCCATCCACAAACAGCAGGCATTCCAGTCCTGTAGTGCTGGGCGGCAACCCGGTGATCTCGCCGTATTCACGGGCCGTATTCCGCCTTCCGGTAATCTGAATCTTGTGCCCTTCAATGGTGCCTCGGAGCCCGTCTCCGGGCTGTTCGGTCACATTTTCCGGCGGAGAGATAATCACGTGTCTTTCGTGTGCGGTCTCCAGTATGCCTTTGGCCAGAGGATGGCGTGAATAGGTTTCCAGACTGGCGGCCAGCGCCAGCGCTTCATCTTCCTCATAGGGTGGAGAGCAAAAGATTCCTGCCAGCACAGGTTGTCCATAGGTAAGTGTTCCTGTCTTGTCGAAGATGAAGGTGCGGCATGCATCAATCTGCTCCAGCACCGCCGCGTTTCTTACCACGATGCCGCGCCGCGCTGCCAGCGACACACCCCCGAGAATGCCCACCGGAATCGCGAGCAGCAGGGGACATGGTGTTGCAATCACCGCCACGGCCAGAAAACGCTCCGGGGTTCCACCGATGATCCACCCGGCAATGGCAATAACAATCGCCAGCGGCGTGTACCATGTGCCCAGCCGGTCGGCAATGCGCCGTATCCTGGGCTGGTTTTGCTCAGTAGCTTCGATGACCCGGAGAATGCGGGCATAACGCGAATCTTCGGCGACCCGCGTGGCCCGAATCTTCAAAACAGCCTCGCCATTCACCGCGCCGGAGAGCACCAGAGATCCCGGTGCCTTCGCCAGTTGGAATGGCTCGCCTGTCAGGAACGATTCATCCATTCGGCCGTGGCCTTCCATCACCTCTCCATCCACCGGGCAGATTTCATGGGGAAAGATCAACAGCCTGTCTCCCGGCCTTATTTGCACGGCAGGGACATTGACGAAGCTGGCGCCTTCGCCGAGATGGGCCTCGGTAGGCATGCGCCGGGCCAGTGCCGCGAGGACTGATGAAGCTCTGCGGGTGGCGTAGTTCTCCAGCGCCTGGCCACCTGAAAGCATCAGAATAACCACTGCTGCGACCAGGTATTCCCCCATCAGCACTGCGCTTACGATCGAGACACCGGCAATCAGGTCTGAGCCAAATTGCCCATGAATAAGTTTTTTCGCAAGATCCAGCAGAAGCGTGAAGCCTCCGGCCAGCGCTGCATACAACGGCCAGTTGGCCTGCTGTGGCTCCCAGTTGAAGGCATAGCGCATAAGCAAATGCGCCACAATGCAGAGCAGTACGAACAGGGCGATCCAGGTTTCGCGTGAGTAATTCGGCTGCGAAGCGGCCTTGTACAGCGGGCCGCTCATCGGCGAGGAGGTTTGAACCTGTTCCGCTGTAGACATGAGACACCGCTGATTTCAGTATAGAGAAATAGACAGTAGCCGGAGTGATGGCAGTCACACTCGAAAATCTGTACCAGACTGATCCACGTCAGAGTTAGATTTTATCGTGCGACTGAATGCCTTTCTGGCGGCAATGCTGGCTCAATACCTCCCGCAAGGTCCATTGAATCCTGCTGGAAGCCTCATGCATGAGCACGTCTTCTGAGGGCGGCAATTCCAGCAGGTGAAGCGTCTGCAAGGCATTGCGGATGTGGTGATTGACCAGGGCAACGGTTTCACACTTCCTGATGACCTCATTCCTGAAGGTAACGTAGTAGTAGATGCTGAGCCCCAGGGTAATGGCCGCGCCGGAAGCCGACGCAATGAGGATCTGCACGAGAATGGGCCCATCCCAGGCAAACAGTGCAATCACCATGGCCAGGAAAGCCCCCACTCCAATCCACAGAGGCGCAAGCCGGTGAAAGAATTCTGTCCTGCTCATTACTGATTGGAGGCACGCGGATCGCGCCGGTTGCGGCAGGCTCGCAACGCTCGCCGTGAGAACTATGCTGTTAGATTTTGACATGAATCTGGCAGGCCCCCATCATCCCTGAGATGCAGGACTAATGTACTGAATCGGTTAGGGGGCTGGATGTGATAGCCGTCACACTGCCGACGCGCCATGCGAACCAATCCTCGTTTTTTGCTGCTGCTAAGGATGGTGCTATGCACGGCCCATGATGAGGTCATGTGTCTGCAGGTAAGCCAGGGCTTCTTCAAATGCCAGCCGGTGGACAGCTTCATCATGGCGGATCTGGGAGAACTGCCCGGCTACTTCCAGATCACCGTCTTCCAGGGCTTCGCGGGCGAATACCATGTAAAGCTGATCAATCTCAAACGATTCCTCTTGAATGGCATGACTCAGATTCTGCTCGTCTGTGCCGGTCAGGCCGGCAAGGCTGGCCACTTTGGCGAAATGTTCAAGATATTCATGATCGGCGGTCCGATCAAAGAGTTCAGCCAACTCGGTATGACCATGGCGGCGCGCAGCTTTGGCAAAGAGCTTGAGCTTTACGTAAGTGAAGGCTTCATCCTTCATGGCGGTCATCAGGTTCCTGCGGCTGCGGGCAGAGATGCTTTGGGGGATAGACGGTTTGATTCCCATATAGAATTCTCCCAGTCCCATTCTCCCGCTATGGGGCAGGTTCGTACCGTGCCCTAGATCACAGCAGCCAGTGATCTCCGTCACATCTGTCCTTCTGCGCGCGTCGCATTCTTGAAGCAGGAAGGAGAACCCCATGACAAACATTGCAGCAGTTGAAGAACAGTTGAAAGCCCATTTTGACGACACTCTCGATAAAGCCAGGGAAATTTCGGAGAAAACCTATCGCAACCTCGGCCGTGGCATTCAGCGCGTCAAGGTAGCCGGAGAAGAAGCCGTTGAGGATATGCGTGATGGAATCAAAAAGCGTCCTTTGGCCACCGTGGCTGCCGTAGGCGCGGGAACGTTTGCTCTTGGTCTGCTGACTGGATGGCTGCTGAGCCGGAAGATGTCTTCCCGGTACTAACTGGCCTTATTCATACTCTGCGAGCAGTTTTCTTACCGCCTGCGCATAGGTGATGTCAGGAGGCGCGGGCGCAAACCTGGAGGAGCTTTCTTTGCGCATGATGCTGAACGTACGCAACAGGAGCATGCGTCCATGGAAATTCAGATTCATGGTGGTAATCCGCCATACTCCAGGACTGGCTTCGGCCTGGGCCAGTTCGTAATGGCCGCCTTTGGATAAGCGTCCCAGAATTCCCCAGCCGAAGTTCACGTCTTTGAACAGGTCGCCTTGTACCCGGACGATCCTCTCGCTGGCCGGATCGATCCACAGCATCCCGCGCATGCCTTTGTAGACCTGCGCTTCCCGCGTAGGGGGATCGAATCTGGGATTGGGAGAAAAACTGAATCGCAGTTGCCCATTCTCCTCTTTTCCTGAAAACTGAAGTAAGACGGCGTCCGGCAGTACCCGGGCCATGTTGATACGCCGCACGATTTCTTCCCGCTGGTCATTGAGCTCATCTTTTTTCGCATCGCTGTCGCGCAGGAATTTCTCCAGGCGATGCTGTTGTTTGCGCTGCTCCTCCGGGCCCAGCAGCAGGTCGTTATAAGCAACAATACGGTCCGCGCGTCCTTCATCGGTTTCGATGACCACGCGGGTTTCTGATCCCCAGCTCTGCTCCGTACGCTCCATGAATTGAAAATGCTGGCCGGCGGACAGGCTGCTGGTTTCATGCTGGGCACAACGGCGCAGCAGGTCGGCATAATCATCTTCCGGCGCTGTCACCTGGCTCAAAGCGGGAAGACACACCAGCAGCAGAATCAGTTGTCTCATAAGGTCAGGATAAATATAGAGGATCGGCCCATCAGGTGATAGAAATCACTCTACACTGTGATTTCTATCACTGCCGCCGGAGACCACCCACGCGTAGGCTGAGATGTAAGTAGGAGAGTCCGCCATGTCAGCCCCGATACAAGTTCCGGTCGAATCCACTTTACAGCTAAAAAATATCCTCTATGCCACTGACTTTTCCGGCTATGCCCGCCAGGCCCTGCCATATGCGGAAGCATTGGCGCGCAAGTTTGGAGCCTGCATCCATCTGTGCCACGTGGTCACGCCTTCGGCGCTGGCGGTCAGTGCTCCGGAAGTAGCTCCCTACCTCTACACCGCGGAACATGAAAGCAGCGCCATCGAATTGCAGGACATGGCCGCTGTGATCCGGAAAAAAGGAATGCAAGTCCAGGTGCAGATGCCTTCAGGCCCGCTGAGCGATGTATTACCTGCCGTGATCCATGAAAATGCAATCGATCTGGTAATTGCCGGCACGCACGGCCATACGGGGATGAAACGCTTCCTGCTTGGCTCCGCTGTAGAGGAGATAGGCCGCGTTGCTTCCTGCCCGGTACTGACTGTGGGGCCGTTACTGTCACTGCGCCATGAGATCAGGTTCCGGAACATTTTGTATGCCACCGATCTTTCCGGGGAAAGCCGCAAGGCTCTGCCTTATGTCGCGGCAATTGCCGAGGAGTATGGAAGCATAGTCACCGTGCTCCATGTGCTTCCCCCCGGCCATGAAACTCCCGTGGAGAAAAGAGCCCAGGCCCGGTGGAAATCACAGGAAATGCAGTCAGCCTTTGGCGCCGCCCTCGATCAGGTGCGGCATGAATTCATTGTTGATTTTGGCGGCGCCCCAGACACCATCTTGCGGGTTGCGGCGGAAAAACGCGCAGCACTGATTGCTCTTGGTCTGGGTAATCCAGGGGCCATTCATCTGCGCTCCAGCACCCCTTACAAGATTATGGCGCAGGCCCATTGTCCAGTGTTGACCGTACGTTAGGCCGGCACACGGGAGGTTTTTATGAATTCCATTCATCCGGTAAAGATTGCTGTTGTTGGAGCTGGAAACGTGGGCGCCAGCTTTGCTTACACCTTGCTGCTGAGCGGACTGGCCACCGAGATTATCTTGATTGATAAGAACCGGGCTCGCGCCGCCGGTGAAGTTATGGATCTTCACTACGCTGTTCCCTTCGCTCACCAGACTGAAATCCGCGCTGGTGATTTGCGCGATACCGCGGGCGCCGCCATCACGGTAATCTGCGCGGGATTACGGCAAAAACCCGGGCAGAGCGAAATGGATCTGCTGGCGCAGAACAGCAGTATGATCAAAGAAGTTATTCCGGAGATTGTCGAGTGCAATCCTGAAGGTATCATCCTGGTGGCCACCAATCCGGTGGACATCCTGACCTACGGGGCCTGGAAGCTTTCAGGACTCCCGCGGCATCAGGTAATGGGCGCAGGAACTGTTACTGACAGTGCCCGCTTCTGCTATCTCCTGGGCAACCACTTCCATGTTGATCCTGCCAGCGTGCAGGCCTATGTGATGGGTGCGCACGGCGAGACAGAATTCCCGGCCTGGTCTTCCGCCAATATTGCCGGAGTGCCGATTCGCGAGATGTGCAGCGCGCACGGCTGCAATCCTGCGGTGCTGGATGAACTCTTTCACCAGACCCGTGAGGCCAACAATGGAATGATCGACTACAAAGGATCGAGTTGCTACGCGATAGCAGCAGCACTGACCCGGATTGCCGCCTCCATCCTCAGAAACGAGAAGCGCATTTTTACCGTGTCTACGGTCCTGCAAAGAGAATACGGCGTATCAGAAGTGGCCTTGAGTGTGCCCACGGTCATGGGCGGCAGTGGCGTCGAGCGCATCCTGCATGTGGGCCTGAGCGATCAAGAGGTAGGCCAATTCCTGGCCTGCGGCCGCGAGGTCCAGCACGGCATCGAAGAGGCAGAATTTGTAGTGCAGGCAGGGATGAGGAGTTAGCTCTTGGCTCTTAGCTAGTGCTCTGACCGTGTGATTTTTGGGACATAGCCAGCGAAGCTGGCGGCATTCTTCTAGCCCACAGCGCAAGCTGTGGGTATAGAAATAAACAAGGAACAGAGCTGGCGAAGCCAGCGCCATAGCTGGAATGCACCCTCATTCCATCGTCCCAATCGCAAAAATGCCAGCACTACGAGACAAAGCTAGCAGCTATTAAAGGGAACTCATATTCGACAAAAATTCCCCATTCGACCGTGTCTTGCTCAGCTTGTCGATCAGCAGTTCCATGGCTTCCACCGGTGATAGCGGGTTCAGCACCTTGCGCAGCACCCAGATGCGGGCCAGGTCTTCCCTGGGAATGAGCAGCTCTTCTTTTCTGGTGCCGGAGCGCTGAATATCGATGGCCGGGAACACGCGCTTGTCAACTAACTTGCGGTCAAGAATGATTTCCATGTTGCCGGTGCCTTTGAATTCTTCAAAGATCACGTCATCCATGCGGGAGCCGGTTTCCACCAGGGCCGTCGCAGCGATGGTAAGCGAGCCGCCTTCTTCAATATTGCGGGCCGC
>Ga0066662_10000222_pt1 | contig 24351 bp, 22 predicted proteins | sample GraSoiAngelo_111_FD_133939 | JGI IMG/M metagenome (GOLD analysis project Ga0066662, IMG submission 133939) | Grasslands soil microbial communities from the Angelo Coastal Reserve, California, USA - 14_0903_12_40cm | ecosystem: Environmental > Terrestrial > Soil > Grasslands | place: USA...
GAGATCACGAAATTGCCATGATCGCGCAGCGGCGGCGGCGTGATCGGCAAACGATATTCTTTTTTCTCGGTGAGGAAGTAAACGTCTTCGTGGGTGACCTCGGCCTCAATCGGGGCCTCGCTGCGCCAGCCGGGCAGGAGTTCGTCCATCGAGCGCGGATCGAGCAATGCACCCGAGAGGCAGTGCTGGCCTACTTCACGCGCTTTTTCCAGCAGATAGATGTTTTCTTTGCTGATCTGCGCGTCAGGATGGCGCTGGTTGTGCCTGTCAATAAGCTGTGAAAGCCGCAGCGCGCAGGCCATCCCTGACGGCCCGCCGCCGACGATCACGACGTCAGCCTCCATCTGCGGGCGGTCGATTCCTTCGATGGGTTTACGGAAAATAAGCATCAGAATTTGGTAATTGAGTAATTTGGTAAATGAACGTCTTTGGGTGGACTTCAAATTACCCACTTACAAAATTACCCAATTACCCACTTCGATCATCCCTTGGCCTTTTTCACTTCTTCCGTGAGCGCCGGCACAATATCAAACAGATTGCCCACCACACCATAATCGGCAATTTCAAAGATGGGCGCTTCAGCGTCTTTATTAATGGCAATGATGCTGCGTGAGCCTTTCATGCCCACGATGTGCTGAATCGCGCCGCTGATGCCCACCGCAAGATAGAGCTTGGGCGCAACCGTCTGCCCGGAGCTGCCGATCTGCCGATCCATGGGAAGCCAGCCCGAATCGCAGATAGGACGCGAGGCCGCAATCTCTCCGCCCAGCGCCTCCGCCAGTTGTTTTGCCAACTCGATGTGCTTCTGCTCTTTAATGCCCCGGCCCACAGATACGATGATTTCCGCCTGGGTGAGATCCACGGCCTGCTTGGCTTCTTTGAAAGGAGCTTCCGGCTTCGTGCGGACGGCACTCTCGGGGATATCTACATTCACAGTTTCCACCGGAGCGGCTGAAGCGCCAGCCTCGGCTTTATCGCCACGGAAAGCCCCTGCCTGAAAAGTGGCGAAGTGCGGCGGCTCGCAGGCAAATGAGACATCCGCAGCGAACTTGCCCTGGAACATCTGGCGGGTGAAGAGCAGCTTGTCACCTTCTTTGCGGAAGGCAATGGCGTCACTGATCAGCGTGCGTCCCAACGCGGTAGTAAGTTGCGGAGCGAAATCGCGCACCTGATAGGTATGAGGCATGAGCACCAGCGCGGGCTTCTTCTGCTCAATGAATTGCTTGAGCGCCGCTACTACGCCATCCGGCGTGTACTCGGCCAGCCGGGGCGATTCAAGGGCGTAAACTTTTGCCACTCTCTTGCCCGCAACTTCGCCGGCAATGCTCGAAATTCCGCTGCCGAAAACCGCCGCTTCGACAGTCCAGCCGGTTTCTGCGGCAATGGCCTGCGCGGCTGCCACTGTTTCCCAGGAGACGCGGTTCAGCTTGCCTTCGCGTTGTTCGACAACAACCAGGATTGTGTTTGCCATTTTATTTTCTTATGTGCCGTTTCTTGCTGAAGCCCACCACCATGAGCACCAGCGCGATCAGAACGTCAGCGCCGAAGATGATGCGCATCATTATGTTTCCGGCGCGAATGTCCCAGTCGACGAAGAGTCCCCAGCCCAGCGCGGCGAGCAGCATGATAATGCCCACCACGATCAGCGTAGACCCTGTTTCACGAGCGGTTACAGGGAGGTAATTACCGCCTTCCGGATCGTATTCCATTCGTTCCATGGCTTCCTCCTCAGATCACGCGGACTTCGTTGCGAAGTTTTTCTACCAGCTTCTTCGCCACTTCCGCGGGAGAACCTTCCAGCATCTCGGTCTTCTTGCTCTTCTGCGGGATGTAAAGCTTTTCCACCTTCTGCATGTTGTCGCTCAGGGAGGATTTCACCTCGTCCAGAGTGACCTTGCGCAATGGTTTGTTCTTGGCCTGCTTGATGCCCAGCAGCGTGGCGTAGCGCAGCTTGTTGATGCCGGATTGAATGGTCAAGACCGCCGGCAGCGGCATACCCACGTGCTGGAAAAATCCCGACTCCAGTTCGCGTTTAACCTTGATTCCGCCATCGCTCTTCTGAATTTCCATGATGATGGTGGCGTGCGGCCAGCCCAGCAGTTCTGCCATGATCACGCCAGTCTGCGCGTAGCCGTAATCGTCAGACTGCAGGCCGGTAAAGATGAGATCGAATTTGTCATCCTTGATCGCAGCAACAAATGCCTTGGAGATGTTCATGGCATCCATGCCGACGAATGCATTGTCGTCAAGATGAATGGCGCGGTCGGCGCCTTTGGCAAGTCCCTCGCGCAATACCTGCTGGGCGCGCGCCGGACCAGCGGTAATCACCACCACCTCGCCGCCGTGCTTTTCTTTCTGGCGCAGCGCTTCTTCGAGCGCGTAGGCGTCCGGTTCGTTCACTTCGTAAGAGACGTCTTCGCGAATCCATGTGCCGCCTTCATTGAGCTTGAGGGGCGCATCCTTCTGTGGGACCTGCTTCATGCAGACCAGAATCTTCATAAGACTTTTAATCCTGTATAACAGCAGCTTAGATGCAAGTTTCAGGGCGTACCGGAGACAGTGCTTACAGCGTCTCCAGTCACCACAATCGAAACCTGCAAGTATAAATGACGGGATGCGTGGTTGAGAAATGCTGTAGACCCGTCTTTTGCTGCCTTTGCGCCCTTCGCGTCCTTTGCATTAACCAACGATACCGTCTCTGATTCAACACGCTTCCACAATCACCATTCTGATATGGTCACACCAGGGCAGCGATGCCTCAGTCCCGCAAGGAAGATAGATTCCAATGCAAGAGTGGAATGCGAAGTCGTTTGAGAAGTTCATCCACCCGCGCGGTCAGCGCCAAGTGGAAAAGTCTGCCGAAGAAACATTGCCGCGAGTCGAGAGATGGCTGCAACTGGCCGATCAGATGTTCAGCACCGACGAAATTGATCCGGAAGCAAGCTGACATCACCGATCCAAAAATGAAAAAGGCTGCAACTTGCATTGCAGCCTCAGTGCGGGTAACGCGAACGTGTTTACTTCTTGTCTTTGTCGGGGGACTGGTGTTTGTGGCCGGCCTTCACGTCAGCACTGGTGCTGGACGAAGTTTGGGTCTGGACTACGCTTGAATTCCCTTTGTGATCCGCCTGAACATTACCGTTGGTATTGCTGTTGGCGTCCACAGCGGCCGAGCCGCCGCCCACATTTACGCCGACGCTGGTATCAGAACTGGCCCCCAGAGCACCCTGTGCGCCATGAGTTCCTCCACTGCCTGCCTGTGCTCCCTGGCTGCCCGCGGCATTCGTATTCTGCTGTGCTGTCTGTCCGGTGGTCTGCACCGCAGCCTGGGTGGTTGACTGAACCTGTGATTCCACATTCGCTACCGGCGGCTTCTGCTGGTTCTGTGCCGTTGTTTTCTTATCGGCCTTTTTCTTCTTGTCGACCTTTGCAGCCGCCTGCGTGCTGGAGCTTACGGTTCCATTCACGCCATTCTGTACGCCTGCGCCAACCTGGGTGACGGAGTTCAGATCGCCGCCAAGTGCACCGCGCTGTCCGCCCAGGCTGCCGGTCACTCCGGTGGCGCTCCTCACTGTTCCGCCCAATAACTGTGCGCTGGCGGTCAAAGCCATACTGAAGACAAAAACGAAAGTAAATATGAACACCTTCCCGTATTTCATTGTCAATTTCTCCTTTGTCAGTACCCGAAACCAGGATGATGCAAAATCCATGCCAAGTACCTGCTGGGTTGTAAGTAGATGAAAAAAGGAGAGTTGCCGGACGGACGTGTCCGGTAGTCACTGGAAAGAATTACTACTACCTGGGAAATTCCTACAAGGTTAGTCCAGAAATGCCACGGACTGCACGCCGGCCACCTCAAACCGCTTGCGGCAGCGCATGTTTTTACACATAACCATATCGTCGCGCCGAACCATATAGGAGCGGGCTTTGGCGAATTTGGCGCGATCGCGTTCGTCGGCCCGGGGTGGCAGTTGGCGCCTCTTGGTGCGCACCAGCCATGCCAGTTCGTACTCATTCGCCTGGTGGCAATGAGGACAGTTCAGGGTGTGGGGTTTTTTCGAGTCCTTCTCGTCAAAGAAATCGCGCTCGTCCATTGCATTATTTAATCATAATAAGAAGAATCTTTTTTGCCGCTGATAAACGCTGATGACACTGAAAAACCAAAAAACCTCAACACAGATGACCCTGATAAAACAGATCAACACAGATTTCAGAAGTTAATTCGAATATTCCTTGTTCCCTCTGCGCCCTCTGCGGTTATAGGTTTTGTTGTTTCCTTTGTGCCCCTTCGTGTCCTTTGTGGTTAAATCAGCATGTGCCCAAGAAGAAAAAGTTGAAGACGTTTCGCGCCACCTCGGCGGTGAAGTCCATCGCGCGTGATGTGCTGGGCACGCCTCCGCCGGTGCGCCGCTCCGAAAATAAGAAGCGCCAGAAAAAAGAAAAATACAAACCCACCCTGGGCAAACTTCTCGGCGAGTAATTCACTCAGCACTGTTCTCTTTTCTGGTTCTGCGGTACAAGTAATCTCATGACCCACCAACAGCTTGTCCGGCTGGCAGAACAATGGCTTCGCAGAAAATACCGTTGCGGCATCGTGCTCTCTGAGCAGTCATGCGCCAGCGGTGAGACCCCGGACGTGATTGGCTGGAAGAATTCCTGCCGCTCCATCATGATTGAATGCAAGGTCTCGCGTACCGATTTCTTTGCCGACCGCGCCAAGCCCTGGCGCATGAAACCGGAAACCGGCATGGGCTGTGAACGCTTCTATCTCGTCCCGCAAGGGCTGGTCGGAAAAGATGAACTGCCGAAACATTGGGGCCTGCTGGAATACAAAGGACGCGAGATCGCCATCGTCGTGAAGCCGTGCCGGCAGAGCCAGCGCACTGAAGTGGGCTTTATGTGGGAGATGAATCTGCTGCTGGCCAGCTTGCGGAGGGTTGAGGTCCGCATCGAGCCGCGGAGCATCACCGACTTCCTGAAATGGAAAAACCGGCTGGCCGAGTACAACGGCGGCAAGCTGCCGGAAGGGATTGCTGCGCAGCATGACGAATCCAACACTCACCTGCTGGCCGCCGCAGAATCAGACAGCTCAGCAGCAGAAGCTGATTGCCTCCGGTCCTAGCTGAACTTCTCAGAAATCCAGCAGCAAAGACACCTTAGATCAGGCCACCTATTTACTAATCAGTAACTCTAAAAAATACAGCTACGTTCCCAAATCCGGTTCCTCTTTTGGAGTACTGCCATGTCTTCCCAACGCCCTGCGTCTCTGTTCGTGGTACTGCTTACACTTGTTACTTTCATCTTCTACGGTTGTGGAGGCTCGACCAACAACACACCCGGACCGGTCGCGTTTAATCCGCCCGGAAACGGAAACAACAGCGGAGGTTCAGGAGGCTCCGGCGGGGGCGGCAGCACAGGTGGGGGCGGCGGAGATTCTTTTGCAGCGTGTCACACCGTGAATACCAGCAAGCCTGCTCAGATTACCGGCAGAGTCATTGACGCACAGACGCAACAACCAATCTCCGGCAAAGTTATCATCAATGTGGACCGTACGATGGATGCTGCCAGAGGTAAGTGGGTAAACACAATACTCGCTTCTCCTGATGGCAGTTTTGAGTCCCATACCCTGAACGAAGTCAGTCATGAGACTTTTACGCTGACGTTCCTGGCCGTTGATTCTGCGGGAGTCTTTTACGGTCCCAAGATCCTGATCACAACCGACGCCTGCCCGATCACTCTCGGGACTACCATTGGAACCATTGCATTGACGCCGGGGAACTCGGCAACCATCACCGCGCAAGTTACAGCGAAGACACCCCAGGGTACGCCAGCCAGCATCAGCGAGAACCCTGAGGCGGTTTATGAAAATGCCAACGGCACGCTCTGGGCCATACCGTGGTCAACCTTCATTCCAGAGCGGCAGAGCCTCGATCCAGGACCATCTTGTCCTGCAAACACCGCGTGCACCCAGATCACAACCAAGGTTGCAGCCAGTCCTGCGTTGTGGGCTTTCTATAACGGGAGTTCCACCCAGTTTCAGGCTGTCGGTTCTCAGGCCGAATATGCACTCACCATCCTGTCGGAACCAGGTTCGCAGAGTACCCTCAGTGGCCAGTGCACTCCGGGTTCATTGTCACAATCTTCCACGCCGGTATCAGCAGGAGGCACAACAACATTTGGGCCGTTTAATTTCACGGGTTGCAAGTAACTGCAGCGCTCCGCTTACTCTGCTCCTCTGTGTTGCAATGGTTTTGCCGTTACACGCCGGTATAGGTCGCGCGCTTCAGGAAATTGCCCTGTCCCGGCTTGCCGTGGAACTGCTCGCCTTGCACCAGCACCCGCCCTCGTGACATCACCACATCGGGCATGCCTTTCACCTTGATTCCTTCGAACATGGAATAGTCGACGCGCATGTGGTGGGTTTTGGCGCTGATGGTGTGCTCGCGGTCCGGATCAAAGACCACCAGGTCGGCATCGCTGCCCACGGCAATGGTCCCTTTCCGTGGATACAGGCCAAACAGCTTGGCCGGGGTGGTGGAGACCAGTTCTACAAAGCGGTTCACGCTGAAGCGTCCTTTGCCTACGCCTCCGGAGTAAATCAGGCTCATGCGGTGCTCAATGCCAGGGCCGCCGTTCGGGATTTTGGTGAAATCGTCCTTGCCCATTTCCTTCTGCTCCTTGAAGCAGAAAGGGCAATGATCGGTGGAGACCACCTGAAGATGGTCCTGTTTGAGGCCGTTCCACAGCTTCTCCTGGTGCCACTTCTCTCTTAACGGCGGAGTGAATACATACTTCGCTCCTTCGAAGCCGGGTTTGTCCATGTCGTCCAGCGAAAGATACAGATATTGCGGACAGGTCTCGGCATAGACGGGCAGGCCACGGTCGCGGCCCTCGCGCACTTTCTCCAAAGCATCATTGCAGCTTAGGTGGACGATATACACCGGCGCTCCGGCCATCTCCGCCAGGGCAATGGCGCGGGCCGTGGCTTCGGCTTCAGCGGTGGTGGGCCGCGTGAGCGCGTGATACTTGGGCGCGGTCTTGCCTTCAGCCAGCGCCTGCTGCACGATTACATCGATGGCCCCGCCATTTTCCGCGTGCATGCAGATCATGCCGCCAATCTTTGCCGCCGTGCGCATGGCTTTGAAGATGGTGGCATCGTCGAGCATGAAAACGCCCGGATAAGCCATGAACAGCTTGAATGAAGGAACGCCTTCGCGCACCATCTCATTCATCTCATCGAGCCGCGCATTAGGCAGGTCGGTAATGATGCAGTGGAAAGCGTAATCAGTAGTGGCTTTGGATGAGGCCTTTTGCATCCACGTATCAAAGGCGGTGCGCAGCGACTGGTCTTTGTACTGGATGGCAAAATCGATCAGCGTGGTCGTGCCGCCAAAAGCTGCGGCCCGGGTGCCAGTCTCAAAATCGTCGGCACTGTTAGTGCCGCCGAATGGCATATCGAGATGGGTATGCACATCGATGCCGCCGGGCATCACATACTTGCCTTTTGCGTCAATGATGCGGGTCGTGTTCTCGCGCGGGAGCCCCTGGCCAAGGGCCGTGATCTTGCCATCAGAGATGGCTACATCGGCAGGATAAGTATCGGTAGCGGTAACCACAATTCCATTGGTAATGAGAGTGTCAAAAGCCATTGGTCCTCCCTGTGCGATTCTACATCTGCTTTGCGCGTCGCATTGGCTTCCTTTGCGCCCTTTGCGTCCTTTGCGGTAAATAAGCTAAGTACTAAGTACTGCTCCTGTGCTACACTCGCGGAATTTCCAGCCCCTCTTGTAAGCTGGGGCAAGGTGACCCATGTTGAAAGAGCCTGCTCCCAAGCTGCCGCTCGAACAGCTTGAAAAGAATTTTGCGGATATCAATCCACCGCTCACGGCGGCCCAGGCGCTGGAAGAGGGTTCGCGATGTCTCTTCTGCCATGACGCGCCCTGCATCAAGGCCTGCCCCACCGGAATAGATGTTCCCCATTTCATCCGCCAGATCATTACAGGTAATCTCCGCGGCTCAGCCCGCACCATTCTCGAGGCCAACATCCTGGGACAAAGCTGCGCCCGTGTATGCCCAACATCCGTCCTCTGTGAAGGAGCTTGTGTCCTCAATGCGGAGGGAAAAAAGCCAGTGGAGATTGGCCGACTGCAACGCTACGCCGTTGATCCGGTGATTGCCCGCGGAACACAGCTTTTCAAACCAGGGACACCCAACGGATACCGCGTCGCGCTGATCGGCGCCGGTCCGGCCAGCCTCTCCTGTGCTGCCGAGCTGCGCAAGCGTGGATATCAAACTGTAATTTTTGATTCCAATCCGCAGCCTGGTGGACTGAATACCTACGGAATTGCCGCCTACAAAATGCGTGCCCGTGATGTGGCCATGGAAGTTGAGATGGTGCGTTCGCTCGGCGTAGAGATCAGAAGCGGAGTCACCATAGGCAAAGCTGTGTCTGTGGCCGAGTTGGAGCGCGATTATGATGCCACCTTTATCGGTGTCGGCCTGGGTGAAACCGAAGATCTGCGCATTCCCGGTGAAGACCTGGCAGGCTGCCGTGACGCGCTCTCATTCATTGAAGAGACCAAGAGCAAGAGCTTTGACCAGGTGCAGGTTGCGAAACGGGTTGCAGTGATCGGCGCGGGCAATACGGCAATTGACGTGGTCACCGCCGCTCGTCGCCTGGGAGCGGAAGAAGTCTACATGGTTTACCGCCGCAGCCCTGAAGAGATGAGCGCCTTTGACTACGAGTACGAACTGGCGAAAAAGGATACTGTGGCCTTCGTCTGGCAGGCACAGCCGGTGCGCGTCGTTGATGGCAGTGGTGACAGGGCCGGACACGTGCAAGCCCTGGAATGCGTGCGCACGCAGCGTGGCCCCAAAGATACCAGAGGACGCAGCAGCTTTGTCCCGGTACCCGGCACCGAGTTCCGTCTGGATGTCGGCATGGTCGTGAAGGCCCTTGGGCAGAAACGCAAGCTGGAATTTCTTCAGGCCATCCCGAATCTTGAACTCGCGAATGGCTGCATCGTGGTCGATCCGCAAACTATGCAGACCAGAAATCCACGCTACTTCGCCGGTGGCGATTGCGTGAATGGCGGCGGCGAGGTAGTAGACGCCGTTGCCCACGGGAAGAAGGCTGCGCTCGGCATTCACCACGTATTGGAATCGGTGGCAGGAAGAAAAGCAGCAACGACGTCCCAAGTGTAAGCAAAAACTCTGAGGTAAGCCCCCGGCTTCAGTCGGAGGTGAACGAAGCGAATTGGAGGCCCATGCCTGATCTAACGATTAACTTCTGTGGAGTGCGGTCTCCCAATCCGTTCTGGCTTGCCTCTGGCCCGCCTACCAACTCTGCTTACCAGATCATGCGTGCCTTCGATGCCGGATGGGGTGGAGCTGTGTGGAAGACCATCGGCGAACCTATTATCAATACGGCTTCGCGCTATGGCTCCATTGACCTGAAGAATGAACGCATGATGGGCCTGAATAATATCGAGCTTATCAGCGACCGTCCTGTTGAAGATAACCTGCGCGAGATCGCGGAGGTGAAGAAGCGCTTCCCGCAGCACACGGTGATCGCCTCGCTTATGGTGGAATCAAAACGCGCCACCTGGCATGACATTGTGCGCCGTGCCGAAGATGCAGGCGCAGACCTGCTGGAGCTGAACTTTGGATGTCCTCACGGTATGTCAGAGCGCGGCATGGGCGCCGCCGTGGGCCAGGTGCCCGAATACGCCACCATGATTACCGGATGGGTGAAAGAGGTGTCGCGCACTCCGCTCATCGTGAAGCTCACTCCCAACGTGACCGACATTGCCCACATGGCAGCGGCAGCCAAGGCAGGCGGCGCCGATGCGGTCTCGCTGGTGAATACCTTCAACAGCATTGTCAGCATAGACATAGATACCTATGCGCCGCGTCCCAGCGTTGCCGGACTCGGCAGTCACGGCGGCTACTGCGGCCCGGCAGTCAAGCCCATTGCCCTGCACATGGTTTCATCGGTGGCCAAGCACGCAGATATTCCTATTTCCGGCATTGGAGGCATCGGCAACTGGCGTGATGCTGTGGAGTTTATGCTGCTCGGTTCGACCTCAGTGCAGGTCTGCACCGCCGCCATGCATTACGGCTTCCGCATTGTGCGCGACATGATCGACGGCCTGGAAAATTACCTGGATGAAAAAGGCTTCAGTTCGGCCATGGAGCTGGTTGGCAAATCAGTGCCGCGCATCGAAGACTGGGGCAACCTTGACCTGAATTACAAGATCATCGCCCGCATCGATGCGCAAAAATGTATTGGCTGTAATCTCTGCTACATCGCCTGTGAAGACGGCGCGCACCAGTGCATTCGCGTGGAAGAACGGCCGCAAGGCGACCTGCGGCATGGCGGGTTGCCCAAACATGTGCCCCACATTCTCGAAGACGAATGCGTAGGGTGCAATTTGTGTGCCCTGGTCTGTCCAGTACCGGATTGCATCAGCATGGTCGAGATCAATAAAGACCATCAGCCGATGAGCTGGAAACAATTGCAGGAAGCCCGAGGCAAGAACCCGCAATGCAGCAACGAGGAGTTACTGCACGGGAAGGCAGCAGGCCGGAGTACTTAGTATTTAGTGGTTGGTATTTAGCAAAACCATTGCTGCGCGCTTCTACGTGATCGGCCTGACTTTGCATTCACAACGTTTTGACTTGTGTAATGCAATATTGCTGCTCGCTATGACGATACCCCCGGCCCTTTTGTCATCCTGAGCGAGCGCCTGAACAATACTTTTCCTAAGTACAGTCTATAGCGCGAAGCGAAGGATCTATGCATTTTTATCCTTCACCATACGTTCTCATGTAAATTTCGCCAACTTTTCGCTTTTCTATTGCAGTACCTTTATAGCCATGCTACAAAGATGCTGCTGGGGGACATGCCACTGCTGCAACAGTGACACGCCCCTAACACTAATGCAAAGGAACTGCACCAATGGCTGATACCAAGAGTACACATTCCGAAGATTCACACAAGGCAAGTCACAAACCTACCCGAAGTCACCGGCAAGATCGTTGAGAGCGTAGAACTCTCTGCCGATCGCGACTATTACGGAATTGCCTTCTATTTCCAAGACAAGACCGCGCTCACTTTCATCATTGAGCCGTGCCTGTTCACCTTCCCTATTCTCGCAGAGTGGACAGATGGCGAAGAGAAAACCCTCAAGAAGTACAAAGCAGTCCGCAGCAAAGTTCCCCGCACGTAACAACTTCACAACACGCGCAGCCCACCTGTCGTACCGGTGGGCTGTTTAATTAGAGCTATTCAGGTGGTATAACCGCGTAGGCGCGACCCAAAGAGAGGTTCCCTCGTTCACGACACTGCAAAGTGCCGAAGACACGAAATGAAAGTAGCCCGGCATGGAGCGAAGCGGAATGCCGGGTTAGGTGGAAGAAATGATTGAAAGTCCGGCTTCAGCCGGACGACTGAAGTATGTCGCAGAATGAGATTTGTGACCTTTGGGTCCCTTCGGAAGAATCTTATTCCCAGATGGGAGTGGCGATAATTAGCAGGCTCTAATTTCCCAAAGGCATATTTCCGGGATGTATAAACTACAAATTAAGAGTAGATAATCGTAGGATATATAGCTCTAGGAGGGTGCCCCAATGCCCAAGCATCAAACCGGCGGGACCCTCCTGAGCCAGAACTGCTTTTGATTGAATGCTATACTACCAGCATTGCAATCAATAGCAAATCAAGAGTTAATGTAGAAAAAGTTACCAGCCACACGCGGCGGCCATGACGGCTGAGATCAATGTAATGTGAGCTCATAAGCGCCTCCTGCCTTGAATTCGTTTGAGGCAGCCGCCTTTTTCCGATTTCCTCAAAAAAAATAAAAGTTAGAGCGATGGTGAAATGTAAGGCCATCATTCGAATTATCTGTGTAGGGCTTCGGGATTCGAATGGATTCGAAGGCGCACCTCCGCGACGTTAAGTTGAAAGACATCTATACACCTCTCTTTAAGCGGCTGCATATTTGTGCTGTGAATCATTTCTATGCAGCGGGGAAAGCAAACAGCATTGTTGATGGCCTTTCGGCCGAGGATCTGGCCAGCGAGGTCTTAACTGAGTTCTTACAGAATAAATACAAAAGCTGGGATGAGAACAAGGGAGCGTTAGAAGTCTACCTGATGGGTATCTTACGAAATAAGTGGGTCGACCATTTGCGTCGGCAAACCCGTACCCCCTGCTCCATAGATGACGAAAAAGCTTCGCATGAAATAACAGAAGGGCCAGAATACAAGTGGGAGCCGGAAAAGAAAATTTATTTGAGAGACATTATCGACCATGCGCGGGCCGTAGATCCTGAGTTTGTTGCAGCGGCGGAAAATCTAGAAGAAGGGCATGACTCAAACAAGCAACTCGCAAAAGCACTGTACACAACCCCGAGCAAGATTTTCAACCGAAAGAAAAAATTGAAAAGACAGGTAGCACAACGGATTTCTCACCAAAAGAAAAAATCAAGAGGACGGATGGGGCAATGGTGAGCCGTGCCCATCTAATCTTCCGAGGATAGTAGCCATGAGTCAGCATTATCAGGATGATGAACTCCCGCCGGAGGTATTGCAGCAGATCGATGCCGTGACAGACAGTGTTCTGCAGATGAGTGACCTTGAAATCGAGGACTGTTATCGCCGCATGTTCCCCGGGGAGAATCCCCGGGCAAAGGTACACAGCATCGCCGAAGAGATATATGACCAATTTTCCGCGAGGGGGCTTCCGTATCCTCAGCATGTTCTGGACGTTTTGGTGTCAACGGCACCGCCCTATCCGTGCGGCTCTGTCGTTCCTTTCACGTCTCTTAAGAGTAGCGCTAGAAAACAATCTGGCTTTCATTTCGTCCCTGGCTATGTTGCGGCCATACTGATCTTGGGAATAGTTGCTTGGTGGATCTGTACGCGACCAGATCCAAAGCTCGCAATGGGGAACCATACACCGTATCCGCCTTCCGGAGTTGCTATTCCTGATTTGAGAATCCCCGATGCTGGACAGCCCAAACTCAGCCGTGCGGAGCAACGCAATCGAATCAGGCAAGGCCGTCCGAAACTCGTCAGTACTCGTTCATTGCCAGAAGGCAAACAAGACGGTCCTCCCACTCTTCCAACCTCAGGGAACATGAATCAAGCCATGCTGACTGCACTCATGAGCTTTACAGCGCACCCGCAGAACGGAAGACCGACAACTGCGCCACCGAGTAGCCCAATGCTGGTTGCCACGTTACCTTCACCTGAAGAGAATCATGTCGGCAGCAGTCAGAATGCAACCGAGGCAGGAAAACCTTATCTTTGTGGGTTCATGGTCGATGTTTGCGATTTTGTTCCCGCCCACGACTCTTCTAATTCAAACAATACAGCTCAACTCCAGCGGGCTAATAAGCCGCCGGAACTCAAGGCGCTCCAGAGCAACCATGATTATGCTTTATCTTTCAGTACCCCAAGTCTGGGCACTCCCGTTGATCTGGAGCTTGTACGAGGTATGGCGGGAATTCCCTTTTCTGTTATTAAAACGAAATGGTCTCGCAACTGCCTTACATCGTCAAATGATTGCACCGATACTGGGTACTTTACGATAAGTGGATATTCCCTATTTTCCAAGCCAGAATCCCGCGAAGTGCTCTTCTATAACAAACTCAATTTCATGTTGAAAGACTTACCTTCAACCGATAACGTCACTGTAGCAGCGAACGGCGTGCCGTCAATTGCCATGCTTATGTCTTGCCAAGGATGCCATAACTCACAAAACATTAACGATCTGTGGCAACGGTTGTCCAGTAGTCCGCACACTGCGCGCGGCAATACCCCGAGTCCTAGTCTGAATCCGGCTGTCCTTAGAGCTGCGCCGCCTCCGAAAATTTCTAAGGTTTCAGAAGGACGGTACTGGCCGGATAAGTAGAACGGCTAACAGTTGATTATTCTCAATGGAATGCTAAGCAGATCGTTATGAGTGATGCCTGATCACCTTCCCTGTTCTGGCAGATTGGACAGATGGCGAAGAGAAAACCCTGAAGTGCTACAAAAATCCGCAGCAAAGCCCTCAGAACATAACAATTTCGCATCACGCACCCAGCCCACCTGCTGCACGGATGGGCTGGTGATTTTCATAATTAACAGCTGGCATAGACCAGTTAGGTCCCACCGATTCATTTCCATACTAATGCAACGGCAGTGAGTTCCGTATAAGCGGGTCGCAATTGATATTACTTAAGCGAGAAATAGATCACGATGAACCTTTGTGGGCAACCAGCGCACTCTTGGATAAAGTCTTCTCTTTGAAGGAGAGTACGGAATCTTTTCGAGCAAAGGAACCTAATTCTGTAATGTGACAAGCCATCGCCAGACAGATTGGACGAGCAGGCAAATGAGATTCTTCAGGTGGCGCATTACGGAACCGGGCAGCAGAAACTTGATGTCTCGAACAACTTCTAATTCATAGAAGTTAGCAGCATGTGGAATCTGAAATCATAGTACTAATTAACTGTCGACGTTACTCTTCTCATCACCACGTAATACGTCCCAAACGCGACCACAAACCCCACAAACCAAGAATAGTCATAAAGGAACCTGACTGGCGGTACCACCAACCCTATCAGGGCCACGGTTGAGCCGATTGCCAGTGCCGCAATGGCGCGCCAGTTGAAGCCCCTGGAATATTCATACTGGCCGCCGCGCAGGTAAAGATCATCCGTAACCAACTGCTTGCGGCGGATCACAAAGTAATCGCAGATCATGATGCCCGCCACTGGCCCAAGCACCGCCGCGTATCCGCCCAGCCATCCGAAGATAAAGGTCTTATGGTTCGCCAGCAGCTTCCACGGCATCATGGCCACGCCGAGGAAGCAGGTAATCACGCCGCCCAGCTTGAAGGAAATCTTGCGCGGCCATAAGTTGGAAAAATCATTGGCGGGTGAAACCACGTTTGCGCCTATGTTTACGTTCAGGGTAGCCAGAAGGATGGCCAGCAGAGAGATAACCACCGCCACTGGAGAATGGAAGCGGCTCAACAGTTGTACCGGGTCCCAGATAGCAGTGCCGTAGATCACCACGGTGGCCGAAGTCACGGCCACGCCGATGAATGAATAGAACGTCATGGTCAGCGGCAGGGCAATGGCCTGCCCCATGGCCTGGCCTTTTTCATCTTTGGCAAAGCGGGTGAAGTCGGGAATATTGAGCGAAACCGTTGACCAGAAACCCACGGCGCCGTTGAGCGCCGGTATCAGAAATTTGAGGAAATCACTGGTGCTGCGAAACTGTGAGGGCGTGGAGAGCATCGGCCCAAAGCCTCCGGCGCTCTTCCAGGCCCAGCCCAGCAGCAGGAGTCCGACGCCCAGCAGTATCGGCGCACTTATCCCCTGCAGAAAGCGGATGTATTCAATACCCTTGAGGATCACTGCCAGATTGATGGCCCAGAAAATCATGAAGCAGATGGCGGTGCCATTTGGATTGTTGCGCCATGCCGGCCATACGGTGCCCAGCAGGGTATTGATGGCTTCACCGCCAATCCAGCTTTGAATGCCGAACCAGCCGCAGGCCACCAGCGCGCGCAGTACGGCCGCCACGTTCGCGCCCAGAACTCCGAAGGAGGCCCGCGCCAGCACCGGAAAGGGAACGCCATAACGGGCACCCGGAAGCGAGTTCAGCAGCATGGGCGCCAGCACGATGGTATTACCGAGAAAGACCGTCAGCACTGCCTGCTTCCAATCCATGCCGCCCTGGATCAGGCTGGCCGCCAGCATGTACGTGAGGATATTCACTGACATGGAGACCCACAGCGCGGCATAGTTGTAGGTGGTCCACGTGCGCCGCTCCCGGCTCACCGGAGCAAGATCATGGTTGTAAAGCGGGCTGGATTCGATGTCTTTTCGAGGTGTAGGAGAAGTTGTGGCCATGATTTAGCTTCTAGCTAAAACCAAAACATCAGAATTGTATCCGTGCCATGCCGCCCGCTTCTCGGGCTCTGTCATCCATTTTTCCCAGTCACCCACAGCTGCGCTGTAGGCTAGAAGAATCTCGCCAGCTTCGCTGGCTAGACATTCCAAGTTGCGTAAAGCCCGCTGGTGCTAAAACCGATTCATGAGGTAGTTCTTGTCTCCTTTGGCGGTTTAGCCAGAAGCTAGCAGCTAGAAGCTAGTAGCTGCCTCCGACTGCTTTCCCCGTTTGCGCCACGATCGGTTCGTAGCTGTCCGGACGCCGATCGCGGAAGAACTGCCACACGTTGCGGACCTCGGCAATCATATCCAGATCGAGGTCGGCCACGACTACTTCATCTTTGTCGCGGCTGGCCTGAGCCACGATCTTTCCACGCGGGTTGCAGAAATAGCTCTTGCCGTAAAACTCGCCAATGTTCCACGGGGCCTCTTTGCCTACGCGATTGATGGCACCGACGAAATAGCCGTTCGCCACTGCATGTGCGGGCTGTTCCAACTCCCACAGGTATTCAGAAAGCCCGGCCACCGTAGCGGAAGGATTAAAGACAATCTCAGCGCCATTCATGCCCAGGATGCGCGCGCCTTCAGGGAAGTGGCGGTCATAACAGATGTAGACGCCGATGCGCGCATATTTCGTCTGGAAGCTGGGATACCCGCCGTCGCCGGGCGTGAAGTAGAACTTTTCCCAGAAGCCCGGGGCGACCTGCGGTATGTGGTGCTTGCGGTATTTGCCCAGGTACTTGCCATCGGCATCGATCACGGCGGCGGTGTTGTAATACAGGCCGGTCATTTCCTTTTCATAGACAGGCACTACCATCACCATGCGGTATTTAGCCGCTACCTTCTGCATGAGCTTCACTGTAGGGCCGTCCGGCACCGGCTCGGTCAACTCATACCAGCGCGGGTTTTGCTCGGCGCAGAAATAAGGGCCATAGAAGAGTTCCTGCAGGCACAGCACCTGAACTTTCTTTTTGGCGGCCTGCTCGATCAGCTTCAAATGCTTGTCGATCATCGACTTCTTGATTTTTTCGAGCGGCTGGTCGGGGCCCAAGGTGTTGCTGGCCTGGATAAGTCCTGCACGGACGATTCGGGACATCTGAACCTCGCGTCTTTGTTCTAGAAAAGCTCCGCCAATATACCGCAGAACAAGCGCTCACACCAAAACAAACCGATCCCTTCTAATCCAACTCGACCGTGCCGGACCTAATAAGAATTGTATGGAGTGCAGCCGCCTCGACTGCGGGCGAGAATCTCGAGGTGCAAACTATAAAGCGACGAACGAAGCTTCCATCTGCGGCTGAATGCGATGACGGACGGCATGATTCGCCAGGCGGTTGGCCTCGTGGTTCAGTGCACGGGGAATATGGGCGATGCGGAAGCTGAGTGAGCGGGCCAGCTTGCGGCAGGTCCAGTGCAGCGAATAGAGACGCGGGCTGCGGCAGACGTATTCGCCCTTCATCTGCTTCACTACCAGTTCCGAGTCGGAAAAGACGTGGAGAGCGGTGGCCTTCAGGTCCAAGGCGCGCTGCAGGGCTTCCAGCAGCGCAGCGTACTCAGCCACGTTATTGTCATGGTGGCCGATCCAGCGGGCGATCCTGATGGGGTTTCCGTCAGGCCGTTCAATCACCACGCCAATGCCGGATGGCCCTGGACTGCCATGAGATCCACCGTCAACGTAAGCCGTGAGCTCTAACATCTAGTTCCCAAACAGGTTAAAGATACACAATGAGGCAATCAGGAATTCTGGTCAAGCGATTGATTGGATGCTCTGCGCGTTTTCTATGCAGCTTGAATGTGGAAATTTCTGTGTATAACGAGGAAAACTCATGGGCCCGCCTGTTGAAACCGTCATTTTTATTGGGCTTGGCATACCATGACGCTTCGCAAAAATTATCTGCGATTGCACAAGTCACGGGCGTTGACATTTCATCTTCTTCGATTAGTATGGCTCATGTCGACGGTCGAAAGGAACAGCTTCAATAAATAGTCGCTGATCCGAAGTAGACTGAGTGATTCGCTCGGTGAAGTGATTTGCTGAGCACCCAGACCCGAAAAAACCGACAGGTTCTGCGAGGAACGAGTTGGGGTCAGGGACTGTGAAAACGGTAATCGCATCAAGGGCTGTGACGGTACATGGATCCACGTTGTTGACTCCCTCGCAGGAGCTAGCAGCTAGACCATAACCAATGTCACAGCCTTTACCTTTTTATCCACCATCCCACCGTTCACTGAATTTCTCAAAGACTCAAACACATACGATCTGGATGAGAAGCTCTTGGCTCTTAGCCTTTAGCTCAATCCTCTATGACCTGCGACTGATCTCCCGATTCCGTTATCTGTGTGAATCCGTTCGATCTGTGTCATCTGTGTTGAGGTTCGACTTTTCAGCGTCTATGAGCGTTTATCAGCGGCAAAAATTGATAATCTGGGTGGACGGAAATGGTCAATTTCTTCTCCATCCTGGCCCTTGGATTTTTTCTGGGGATGCGCCATGCCACCGATCCGGATCATGTGATCGCCGTAACCACCATCGTGAACCGGCAGCGCGATATCAGGAAGTCTGCCCTGATTGGAGCTTTCTGGGGTGTGGGACACACCGTAACGATCTTTCTGGTCGGCGGGGCCATCATTCTCTTCGGCTTGGTGATTCCACCGCGGGTGGGGCTCAGCATGGAACTCTCGGTGGCGTTCATGCTGATTCTCCTGGGCTACATGAATCTGCGCAGCTTCCTGCGCTCTATGCCGACAGTCGAAGACGCGCACGATCATGCTCATGTGCATTCCCATACGGGTGAGCGGGCGCTGGCGCATGCAGACCGGCTGCTTAGAAAAACTTCGATCTATCAGGTATTACGGCCATTGATTGTGGGGATCGTCCATGGGCTGGCGGGCTCGGCAGCCGTCGCCCTGCTGGTGCTGGCTACTATCCGCAATGCACAGTGGGCGGTTGCCTACCTGCTGGTGTTTGGCCTGGGCACGATTGCCGGCATGATGCTGATCACCATGAGCATCGCATCGACTTTCCGGCTGGTGGGCAGCAGCCCGAAATTCTTCCGCAGATTGGCCATCGCGACCGGCTTGCTCAGTCTCGGGTTTGGCTTGTTTGTTGCCTGGCAGATTCTCGCGGCTGGCGGGTTGCTCACCGCTCACCCGCAATGGACGCCACACTAAAATCTTTATGGAATGCAGCCGCCGGGCCAGCATTGTGAGCCGGGTTTGCTCGCAATGGGGTGGATGTGCCCTCGGCTGCGGGAGAATCTCAGCAAATACTATTAAAGAGACACGACGTTAACGGCCTCCACGAAACTGGATGATCTTTCGCCGGTCCCGTTTTGACGGCCTGTTCTGTGGTGCGGGACTGAAGTTCCTATTGGCCTTATGTTCCTGCGCGATCTTCTGGCGCAGTTCACGGCTTTCTTCGGTTTCGCGATACATGGTCTGGGCAACAGATGCCGGTCCGCGCACCTCGTTGAGCAGCAGAACCTCTACCGTGAAATCGCCGCTGTCCGTTTTGATCTGCAGCATGTCGCCCACCCGCACTTCACGAGCAGGTTTGGCAGGCTGGTGGCTGGATTGAATCCTGCCCAGTTCACAGGCGCGGGCCGCCAGGGCACGAGTCTTGAAGAACCGTGCAGCCCAAAGCCATTTATCGATGCGTAAGCCGGTCATGAATAGATTTTCCGCGCACTGCAGAAGTAGAGTTCGTATTTCGTAGCTTATAGTATTCCTCAATCTGTTAATCAGTGGTGAGATCTGAGCTTTATCTGCGCAGATCAGCGTCATCTGCGTCATCAGGCGGTAAGATTTTTCTTAAGCTCTTGACCTGGTCGCTGCCTATCAGTAGCCTTCTCTGCCATGAAACGTGCTGCCTTCACCCTTATCACTCTGCTGTGTCTGTCTCTGGCTGCTATCGCTCAGGGCGCGCCCGCAACTCAGCCTGCAGTCATTCGCCCCGGCGAGAACCTGGTAGTTGAAAACATTCCGCCGGTTCCGGCCGGCATTGCCGAAAAAGCCAACCAGTATGCTGAGTTCCGCACTGCCGGTTTGTTCGACTGGAATCCGCAGCAGCGTGAGATGCTGATCGGCACGCGCTTTGCCGATGTCCCGCAGATTCACCTGGTAAAGACTCCCGGAGGCGCCCGCAGCCAGCTTACCTTCTTTCCCGACCGTACCGGCGGTGCCCAGTATAGTCCTGCGGGAAATCCGTTTTTCATCTTCAACAAAGACGTGGGCGGCGGCGAATGGTTTCAGTATTACCGCTATGACCTGGCCAATGGCAATGTGACCCTGCTGACGGATGGCAAGTCACGCAATCTGGGTGCGCGCTTCGCCCATCATGACAACCGTTTTGCTTATAGCTCCACGCGCCGCACCGGGCAGGATACAGACATCTGGATCATGGATGCCGCCGATCCCAGGACCGACCACATGCTGCTGGAACTCAAGGGTGGAGGATGGGATGCGCTCGACTGGTCGCCGGATAACAAGAAGCTATTGATCAGCGAGCAGATTTCTGCCACTCAGACCTATCTCTGGCTGGCGGATGTTGCCAGCGGGCAGAAGACCGAACTGACTCCCCGCGTTCCGAATACGGAAGTTGCCTATGAACGCGCACGCTTCAGCAAAGACGGTAAAGGCATCTACGTGACCACCGAGCGCGACTCTGAGTTCGCGCGCCTTGCGTACTTTGACTTGGCTACCATGAAGCCCGCTTATCTCACGACCGATATCAAGTGGGACGTTTCTGAGTTCGACCAGAGCGAAGACGGCAAGACCATCGCTTTCGTAACCAACGAAGACGGCATCAGCAAGCTCTACCTGCTGGATACGGCCAGCCGCAAATATCGTCCGGTTGCCGGTGTGCCCGTGGGCATCATCACCGGCCTGCGCTTCCACAAAAACAGCCGTGACGTAGGTTTTTCCGTGAGTTCGGCGCAGTCTCCTTCTGACGTTTATTCCGTGGATGTCACTACCGGAAAAGTTGAGCGCTGGACCTACAGTGAAACTGGCGGGCTCAACACGGCAAGTTTTGCCGAACCGCAACTGGTCAAGTGGCAGAGCTTTGACGGTAAAACCATCTCCGGATTTCTCTACAGTCCCGATCCGGCGGAGTTCCCCGGCAAGCGCCCGGTGATCGTCAACATTCATGGCGGACCGGAAGGACAGTCGCGGCCCGGCTTCCTCGGCCGGAGCAACTACTTCATTACCGAGCTTGGCGTAGCTATTCTCTTTCCCAACGTGCGTGGCTCAACCGGCTACGGCAAGACGTTTTTAGGGCTCGACAACGGCTTTCACCGCGATGATACCTACAAAGACATTGGCGCGCTGCTCGACTGGATCAAGCAGAATTCCAAACTGGATGGCGACAAGATCATGGTGACCGGCGGCAGTTATGGCGGACACATGACCTATGCCGTGGCCGCGTTCTACAGTGACAAGATCTGCTGCGCGCTGCCTATAGTAGGCATTACCAATCTCGTCTCACTGCTGGAGCACACAGAAGCCTACCGCCGCGATTTGCGCCGGGTGGAATATGGAGACGAGCGCGATCCCAAAATGCGTGAGTACATGGAAAAGATTGCGCCGCTCAACAACTCCGACAAAATCCGCAAGCCATTGTTTGCAGTGGTCGGGAAAAATGATCCACGAGTGCCCTGGACGGAATCGCGCCAGATTCTCGACAAGCTCAAGAACAGCGGCGTGCCCACCTGGTTCCTGATGGCCAACGATGAGGGTCACGGCTATGCGAAAAAGAAGAACCAGGACTTCCAGTTCTATGCAACTGTAATGTTCGTCCGGCAATTCCTGCTGGGCGAAAATGCTTCCGGACACGGCGGTTCACAGGGAAAATAGATTACATGACTCAAGCAAATGCATGATTCCTTCACTGCGCACTACAGAACATAAACATAGATGAGGAAATACTGTTCAGGCGCTTGCTCAGGATGATAAAAAGGAAAGAGGGATGGTGTCCGTATGAAAAAAATCTTTGTAACAGCAATTCTGTTGTTTTCGATTGATTGCATTGCCCAGCAGCCGCAGTCCAACACTGCGCGCATCTCCATTCCCGGCGTGCAGGGCGTGCTCGAATTCAATGTCGGTCCAACCACCTGGAAAACTAAGGCTCAGGCTGACCGCAAGCTCGTGGAGTTGGATACTGCACCGCGTCCTGACCGGGTACAGGTTACGGCGTTCCTGTGGCAGGTCGGCTTCCCGGCCTCCGCCGATCGCTGCCGCGACGAGCTGTGGCGTGAGACCATGAACAAAGTCCAGCTCAAGCGTGAAAACCTGGAACAAACCACGGTAGGACAGACGGCGCGCGTCTCCTACATGGTTCCCGAATACAACGGCGCTCCCGTACGGCAGAAGAACGTCCACGAGTACCTGGGCAGTCGCGACCTGTGCGCCGAAGTTCGCGTCGCCAAGATTCTCTTCACGCCTGCCGACCAGCAGCTTTTTGATGATGTGCTCAACAGCGTCCGGCTCGTGCCCGAGGAAAGCGCTACCGGCGATTCAGCCAACAAAGCCAGCGACGATCTGTTCCAGGGCAGCAAGTCTCCACTGTTTGATGGCACCATGGCTTATCTCGACCGGGATTTCGCTACCGCAGCCACCGATCTACAGCAGGCATTGGATGCAGAGAAACAGAAACGCACCGTGGGACGCAGTGATTTTCACCTGCTGATCGATAACCTCGCCATCTCCTACCGCTTTATCCAGAAGCCGGAGAAATCCAAAGAGGTGCTGGATTACGGCATCTCGCAGGAGCCCGAGTATCCGCTGTTTCATTACGACATGGCGTGCTACTACGGCGTGCAGGGCAAGATGGATCAGGCGCTGGATGAGCTTCGCCTCAACTATAAGTTCAAAGGAAATCTTGGCACTTCCGATCATATGTCTGATCCGCTGCAGGATAGCTGCTTTGGGAAGTTCCTCCGGAATAAGAAATTCGTGAGCGCGGTGCAGCAGATGCAGGCCCAATGATTTTTAGTTAGCCGCTGATTAACGCTGATTAACGCTGAAAAATCAAAACCTGGCCACAGATGACGCAGATTAAACAGATTCACACAGAAAAGCTGGAACGAAGTCCATTCCTTCAAGCTGGATCTGTTTTTGCCAGATAATGCTTAATTCGGGTGAAGGGCCTTGTGATGATGGCCGTACCGGTCGCGTCTTCTGATGCGCCAGCGGTCTACTCCGATCATGGCGCTTACCCAGACGGCACTATCACCAGAACAGATGAGACCAGGGCAAAGCTTCCCGGATCGGTCGCTGTTACCCCATACAACAGGCTGCAAAGCATTCCCGGTGCTATCCTCAACGGAAACCCATGGAGCAGACACGCCCATATACCGCGCTTCTCCTGGGTGCCTCGGGACTGGTGGGTGGCTCCTGTCTTCGGCGGCTGCTGGAAGAGGAGCAGTATGAGAAGGTGATTTCGCTCGGACGCCGCGAGCTGCCGGTCACTCACCCTAAGCTCACCCAGCACCGCATTGCCTTTGAATCTCTGGAGACACTCGACCTACCTCCAATGGACGATGTTTTCTGTGCGCTGGGAACCACCATCCGCAAGGCCGGTTCGCAGGCAGCTTTCCGGCGCGTGGATTTAGATTTCACCGTAGCTGCGGCGCGTCTTGGCCTGAAACATGGCGCGCAGCAATTTGTGCTGGTCTCGTCCATCGGCGCCGATCCTGAGTCCGGCAACTTCTATCTGCGCACCAAGGGAGAGGTGGAAAAGGCCATCATGGATTTGTCTTATCCTGCCCTTCATATATTCAGACCCAGCTTGCTTGTAGGTGATCGGAAAGAATCACGCGTGGGAGAGAGGATTGCAATCTATGCGAGTAAGGTGCTGGAGTACATGCTGGTTGGAGGATTGAGAAAATATCGCCCGGTGAATGCAGCGACAGTGGCAGATGCAATGATGGCTGCCGGGAAATCAGGCAACACAGGCGTACACACTTATGAATTCGATGAGATAAAGCATCTAACGACCATTTGAAATTTACGGCAGAGATCGCAGGGGAATTCAAGGTAAGAGTCAAATTGAGGCGGTTGGTGAGAACGCCTTGATGCAGCATGGTTTGAATCATCATTGTCGGGGTTCTTCGTTGCGCTCTCCCTTCTTACGTCTGTCGAGCTTGCTTGAATGACAAACGGAGGGAGCATGGAAGTAACGAGGCAGCAATGTTGTTCAACACAAAAAGTCACAGCCTCTCAGAATGACAGAAGGGATGGGGGCGCTTGCCGGGATCGGGAAAGAATTCAGCCCCCACTTCAGGGCAATCGCATTTGAAAACAGAGTTGACGGGGAGAACCGCTCTTCGACCTAAATGCAATTGATTTTGATTGCCAATCCTCCCGAAACGCCGTCAGGATGAACCAATCGAGTAATCTCATC
>Ga0066662_10000223_pt1 | contig 24329 bp, 20 predicted proteins | sample GraSoiAngelo_111_FD_133939 | JGI IMG/M metagenome (GOLD analysis project Ga0066662, IMG submission 133939) | Grasslands soil microbial communities from the Angelo Coastal Reserve, California, USA - 14_0903_12_40cm | ecosystem: Environmental > Terrestrial > Soil > Grasslands | place: USA...
ATAAAATCGCCAGTCTGCTGATTCACTGGCGACTCATCCTGAAGCCATCCGAACGACATGCCGCCACGCCCATCCCTCAGAATAGCCATCGATAGCGGTGGAACCTTCACCGACTGTGTGTGGTTGGAAGGCTCCACACTCAGAATCCTGAAAGTTTTTTCTACGCCTGTTGATCCTTCTCAGGCCATTGCCGAAGCAGTCGGTAAAATCTCATCTTCTGGGTCTGGAGCCACGGTGCTGCACGGCACCACCGTGGGCACCAATACATTGTTGCAGCGCAAAGGAGCGCGCGTGGCCTTTGTGACCACCTCGGGATTTGAAGATTCCATCGAGATCGGCCGCCAGCATCGTCCCAGGCTCTATGATTTCTTCTTTGAGAAAGATCCGCCGCTGGCCCCTTCTGAACTTCGGTTTGGCGTGGAAGAGCGTGTCTCGGCGGAAGGAGAGATTTTGCGTGCCCCCCAAGCCGCCGCATTAGCTGCTTTAGTGGGGCGCATCACGGCCCAGCAGCCGGAGGCGATTGCGCTCTCGCTCTTGTTCTCCTTTGTGAATCCGCAGAACGAGAAGCAGGTCGCGCAGGCGCTCGAAAAAACCGGTGTTCCGCTTTCCATCTCTCATCAGATTCTTCCTGAGTTCCGCGAATTCGAGCGCGCCAGCACCGTGCTGGTGAATGCTTACTTGCAGCCGGTGATGCAGAAATATCTTCGCGGCCTGCAGCGGCGGGTTCAGGGAAGAATTTTCGTAATGCAATCGAGCGGCGGCATCACTGCTCTGGAAACAGCGGCCTCTGAGCCGGTGCGAACCGTGCTTTCCGGACCTGCCGGTGGTGTGGTGGGCGCTTCGGCGCTGGCCAGGCGCAGCGGTTTCGAAAAGATCATCAGCTTCGATATGGGCGGCACCTCTACTGACGTGGCTCTCGTAGACGGCGCAGCCTCAACCACCAACGAAGCTGAAGTTGCCGGACTGCCGGTGCGCGTTCCCATTCTCGACATCCATACCGTAGGCGCCGGTGGAGGCTCGCTGGCCCGCTTTGATGCGGGTGGCGCCTTGCGTGTCGGACCGGAATCAGCGGGCGCTGACCCTGGCCCGATCTGCTATGGACGCGGCCTGCGTCCGACGGTAACCGATGCCAACCTGCTGCTGGGACGCCTGCCCGCCGACCAGTTCCTGGGCGGAGATTTCAAACTTGATTTGCAACGCGCGCAGAAGCTTACGCAGCAGTGGCTGAAAGAGCAGGGAAGCCGCTTACCGGTAGAAGATTTTGCGGCTGGCGTGGTGCGGGTAGTGAATGCCAACATGGAGAAAGCCATCCGCGTGGTTTCGATTGAACGCGGCTATGATTCGCGCCACTTTTCTCTCGTTGCTTTTGGCGGCGCAGGCGCGATGCATGCCTGCGAGCTTGCACAAGCCCTGCGCATTCCACGGGTACTTGTTCCCGCATATCCCGGCGCGCTCTCTGCCCTGGGTATCCTGATGAGTGATGTGGTCAAAGATTCATCGCGAACCGTGCTGATGCGGGTACGTGAACTGCCCGGCAAGAAACTCGACCGCCTGTATGCGGAGCTGCAGCGCAATATCAGCTCTGAACTGGAGCGCGAAGGCTGGAAGGGCAAGGTGATTTTTGAGAAGAGCGCCGACCTGCGCTATCGCGGCCAGGGCTACGAGTTGAACCTGTCATTCGGATCTGATCTGCTGGAGCGCTTCCACGCCGAGCACCACAGGCGCTACGGCTACAGCAGCCCGCAACGCGAGGTGGAGATCGTAACCGTAAGAATGCGGGGGCGGGTGGCCTCGCCGGAAAAGCTGACCAACCTGAAAATCGAAGGACGGGCTGGAAAGCTGCACACGGCTTCCGCGCACGTGTGGTTTTCCGGAAAGAAATCAAAAGCGCAGGTTCTGCCGCGCGAGGTGCTGCAGAAAGGCAAGCGTTATCGCGGCCCCGCTGTCATCACCGAGTACAGCGCCACTACCGTGGTACCTCCCGGACTAGCCTTCTACCCGGATAAAGCCGGGAATCTAGTGATCGAGACCGTCTAAAAACCGCGAAAAGCTTAAGGGCGCTCCCCTTGTTATGCAAATGGGTAAATCAGAAATTAATAAGTTGGTAAGTGGGTAAATGCAGAGCGAGTGGACACTAAGTGAGATAAAAACTTAGATAAAAACAAAGCAGGCGTCCCGAAGGACGCCTTCTTTGTTCCCTTGGAGTTCTGCTATGCAGCGTCTTCCTTCTTCTCCCGGTCAATGTGTTCGCGGTCGCCGCGCATATCGTCAGCGACATCGCGGCCTGCATCTTTTACCTTGCCGATGGCGTTGCGGGCCTTGCCTTTAATCTGGTCGCCTACTCCTTCGGTCTGGGTTTTTTCGTTGCCGGTCCACTCACCGGCCTGGCGCTTCACGCGGCCCTTTACGTCTTCTATCTTGCCCTGAATACGATCCTTATCCATAAAACCGATTCCTCCCTGAATGAGTTCATTGGTTACAAAGCGATTAAACCGCTGTTCTTCTGCCGGTAATGAGCTGGAAGATCAGAGCGATCACGGCCAGCACCAGCAGCAGGTGAATGAATCCTCCCATCGTGTAGCTGGTCACTACGCCCAGCAGCCACAAGACAAGCAAAACAACAAACAAAGTCCAAAGCATAGTCCCCACCCCTGAATGAGAATGTAAGTGTCGTTAGCTAGTAGTTTGGAAGGCAGGATCGGCGGGCAGGTTGTAAGAAATCGAGAGCTGCCGGTGGATGCAGCAGCGCTGGATTCACCGTGAACCAACCGCATCCACGCTATTCCCTGAGTGCCACCAAGGCGGTTATTCAATGTGTCGAGTTGTGGGTCGCCCCAAAAACGAGCCACCACTTAGCCAGGCCACAGGAATGCGACTGCGGGGTCCGGTCGGCGTTTGCCTCTCTCACACACCCTCAAATCGACTCACCAACAGATTTTCGGCTACGCTCAAAATATCGCCTGCAAGCTCCCGTTGCGCTCACGCTTGCAAGCTTGTGCTCCGCAAAAACTCCCTACCGCACACCTCACAGTGGCTGTTTCCGAGAGAAAACACCGGGCCACTCAGAACCGCATCACGGACAGACCGGGAATCATATGGAAATGCCGGACATTGCGGGTTGCCACTCCATATCCAAGTTCTAATGCCGTCACTCCGATCAGTAGATCAGCAAGCGGAAGCCGCATTCCTTTTGCTTGATTCGCTCCATCGATTTGCCCGGTGCGCAAGGCTATTGCAGCCGTAATTGCATGCACTGGCAGTGCCGTCAACAGTTCCCCGATGAACTGCTCGCGTATGCGTTTTCTTTCTAACGTATCAGCGCGCTCTGCTCCATGGGCCAATTCCAACAAAGTCAGCACCGATAAAGCAATTTCTGTATCTCCCAGTTGGGAAGAAACGGCAGCCAGCATCTGCCGTGCATTGTTGCCCTTCCGCTCGGCTGTTATCAGAATGCTGGAATCCAGGATTACTCCCATGCGGAGGAGTCCAATGCTTCGCGATGACTTTCAATAGCGGCTTGAACATCGTTGGCAAAGTCGGCGTCGATGGTGGCGTTAGAATCCTCCGATAGGAGAGCAATGCATTCCGAGATTGTCCGGCGCACTGGCTCAGCGGGATGAACTACGGCTACCGGCTGGGAGTTGTGCTCGATGATGACTTCGGTACCAGCTCGCACTCTGGCCAAGAGCGCGGCAAAATCGCTGGCTGCTTCAATTTCCGAGATGTGAATGACAAGTTTAGCCATTGGAGATATGACTAATATATAAGGAAGGAAAGGCAGACGTAGCCAAAAATGTGTCGGTGAAAGTCTCCAACTTCAATAAATCGCAATAGCGTCCCACGAACAATGCACAACAGGTTCAATATCAATCACTTACAAACAGTGGAATTCCACAAGGCACAATAAAGTTTAAAAAGGTGATTCGGAACCAGGAGGTCCCAGCTACAGAATTGACTACAGTGCTCGTCTGGCATACCACACCAATCTCAGAATTCATTGAATGTAAAGCATGTGAGGTCAATTGCTCCGAGGTAGAACCCTCTGGGTTTGCACCAGGTATTCTATTGCGCAGCACTTAGATTGGAAAACCAGAAGACTCGTGCCAGCAATTCTGTGCAAGCGGCAACATCTATTACGATTACTTAATCATCGACACGACGCAGTACATCGTAGGAGTGAAGACCAAAGTACGCGGTTACCGCCATATTGGCCATGATCTTTTGAAGGGGCCCTCTTCGCCAGGAGGGCCTTTTCTCTATGGCGCGATGCTTTTCCGCCCGAATCCTCTTCTTCTATTCAGTTGCGCAATGCGCTGGAGAAAAGGTAAAAGCTAACTGTTCACTTAACGGAAAATGAACGTTGTGAGTTACGTGTCAGTGTCGCGCCTGCGGCGCTCTATGTTTTCGTTATGACGGTATTCCCAGCGCTTAACCACGCCAGCAACCTCAAAGCGGCGGTGTCGGGGGCCCCGGTACGACCTGGGCCAACTTCTTTCGCGCCTACGGCGCTGGAGCATCGTAGGTTCCATTCACATTCGGTATTGCTTAAGTGAACAGTATTGAAGCCAAAAGCCAAAAGCCAAAAGCTAGTAGCTAGTAGCTAGCAGCTAATAGCTAGCAGCTAGCCGCTACTCTACGCTCCATTTCGTTCAAACGTCTTAACAAATTCCACTAAGCTTCGTACCGCGATGCCTGACGGCCCTTTGGCCATCCAGCCTTTGTTGTCGTCGTTCCAGGCGGTACCGGCGATATCGAGATGGATCCAGGGGGTGTCCTCGACGAATTCCTTGAGGAACATGGCTGCGGTGATGGCGCCTCCCCAGCGTCCGCCGGTATTCATGATGTCGGCAATGTTGGAGCGAATGAGATCAAAGTATTCAGCATCCAGCGGCAGTCGCCAGAATTTTTCTCCGGAGCGTTTCAGCGCTTTGGTGAAGTGCTGATAGATGTCTTCATCATTGGCGAAGATTCCGGCGTTCACGCCGCCCAGGGCCACCACGCATGCTCCGGTGAGGGTGGCAGCGTCGATGAGGTGGGTGCAGCCAAGCGTACGCGCGTAGTGTAATCCGTCTGCCAGCACCAGGCGGCCTTCCGCATCGGTATTGATGATCTCGATGGATTTGCCGGACATGGCAATCTGCACGTCACCGGGTTTCTGGGCCTTGCCGCTGGGCATGTTTTCCGTGGCGCAGACAATGGAGATGACCTTCACCTTGGGCTTGAGCAGGCCAATGGCCCGCATGGCCCCTACCATGGCTGCGCCTCCAGCCATGTCATATTTCATTTTTTCCATGCCGTCAGCAGGCTTGATGGAGATGCCGCCGGTATCGAAAGTAATGCCCTTGCCGATCAGGCCAACCACGGGTTTCTCCGGCGCGTCCTGCGGCTCATACTTCATCACGATCAGGCGCGGCTCTTCGTCTGAGCCTTGGGCGACGCTCCAGAAGGCCCCCATCTTCATTTCTTTAATTTTGTCGGGACCGTAGATTTCGCATTTCAGTCCTACGCTCTCACACATCTTGCGCGTACGGTCCGCGAACATGGTTGGAGTAAGGTGGTTGCTGGGCTCATTGACAAGTTCGCGGGTAAAGTTCTGCGATTCGCCGATGATGCGCCCCTGTTCGAGACTCTGCTGCAGCTTGTTCTTATCAGAGCCTTCGGGCGCGGCAACTGTTACGTCTTTCATCTGCAGGTCTTTGCGGTCGCTGCGATAGGTATCCGGATCGAAGTTGGCGATGAAGGAGCCTTCGACAATAGCGCGCACGGCATCTTCAGCGCCGCTGGAGAGGTCGGGAAGAGCAAAAGCGCAGCTCTTGATCATCTTGGGTTTCAGGAATCTGAGGGCTGCGCCAGCCGCTTTGCGCAGCTCGGTGTGGCCGAATTTGTCTCCTTTGCCGCCGCCCACGATCAGCAGCCGTTTGGCCTTCAAGCCTTCCGGACGATGCAGCATGATGGCTTCGGCCAGCTTGCCGGTGACCTCGCCGGTGCTCATCAGTTCGGCTGCGGCCTTTTCCGCACCCGCATGTTTCAAGGCGAATTTCGCATTGCTCTTCTGTTTATCTCCGTGGTCCAGGGCGAAGACCACAAGACATTCGCTTTCGATTTCTGCAAGGTTCCCAACCACCAGTTTTGTTTCCATGATCTCCTCTAGCTTTTTCTGGAGCGCGCGATGGCTTCGCGGGCTTCCCGGTCGGCAGTGCGCCGCCGTTCGGTTTCTCGTTTGTCCCAACTCTGCTTGCCCTTGGCCAGGGCAATCTCACACTTGATTTTTCCGTTGCGGAAATACATGCGGGTGGGGACTAAGGTGTATCCGCGCTGCTGGCTTTTTCCCAGCAGCTTGCGTAATTGGTCTCTATGTACAAGAAGTTTGCGGGTGCGCAGCGGAGCATGGTTGGCGTAGCTTCCATGTTCGTAAGCCCCGATATGAGCATTCAGGAGCCAGAGTTCGCCGTCTTTGACCAGCGCATAGGCATCCTTGAGATTGGCGCGACCCGCCCGGATGGATTTAACCTCCGACCCGGTGAGCACCACTCCGGTTTCCAGCTTGTCTTCCAGAAAATAATTATGACCTGCGGACCGGTTCTGCGTGGCATCCCGCTCCCCGGAGGCGACGGGATCGCGCTTCAGGTTCCTGGGCTTATTCGGTTCGGTCTGGTGAACTGTATGACGGGCCATGACTGCACAACAGGAAAGCTTCCTGCCACTTTCAGCAAAATTTTTATGCTAGCACACGCAAATCTAACAGGTAACTCCGTTCTGTCTAGGAGTTAGTAATCGTGCGGTGTATAATGCAGGATTTCCAACACTTTACGCGCGGTTGAGCGTTTGTCAGGGGAGCATACCGCCCAGCTTATTGTTGGTCATTCGGATTCTATAAGGGGTTCCATGAGAAGTTCCGGGAAAACGGTAGCTTTCATATTGATTTTGCTGTCGGCGGTCGCTTTCGCGTCCGATTCGGTACGCTCGCTCTACAACAAGGGACTTAAGGCAGAGGCCCGCGAGGACTACGAAGCTGCTTATAACTACTATAAGGCGGCGTGGGAGAAACATCCTGACGACCTGAAATACAAGGTTCCTTACGAGCGCACGCGCATGCTGGCGGCTGCGCAACTGATCAAGCAGGGGCAGAAACTGCGCGATGATGGCAAGCTGGAAGATGCCCTCAATCTGTTCATGAAAGCCGCGGCCATTGACCCCAGCAGTGATATGGCCCTGCAGGAAGCGCGCCGGACGCAGAACATGATCAAAGGCCAGGCAGCTACTGAAGGCGGGGCCGCGCCTGCACAGCCCCCTGAGGAAGATGTGCTGCATAAGCGTCTGGATGAAGCAGGTGGCCCGGTCGAACTTGCGCCTCTTTCCACCACTCCTCTGCAGGCCCTCCATTTTGCTTCCGCGGATACCAAGCAGATTTACGAAACGCTGGGAAGACTGGGCGCCATCAACGTGCTGTTTGATCCCGATTATCAGGGGCGCAGGATAGCGATTGACCTGCAGGGTGTTACCGTCCAGCAGGCTTTCGATATCGTGGCCCTGGAGTCGCGCACTTTCTGGCGTCCGGTCACACCCAACACCATCTTTGTAGCTGCCGATACGCAGACCAAGCGCAGAGAGCTTGAGCAGAACGTCGTCAAGACTTTCTATCTGGGCAACGTAGCCACTCCCACCGATCTTCAGGACGTAGTGAACGCCATCCGTACCATTCTGGAAGTGCAGCGCATTCAGCAGATACCTTCGCAAAACGCCATCGTGGTGCGCGGCACTCCTGACCAGTTGGCGCTGGCCCAGAAGATGATCGACGACATCGATAAGTCAAAGCCTGAGGTGGTTGTGGATGTGGTTGTAGCCCAGGTGCGGCGCGACAAGGTGCGCATGATGGGCATTCTGCCGCCGCAGAACGCCACTGTCGCCTTGCAGGGAAGCAATGTAGCCAGCACCGGCACTGGAACCGGTACTGGTACTGGCACAACCACCACCAGCAGCGGCCTGAACTTCAACAGCCTGCAGCATCTGAACTCTACCAACTACGCGGTAACCCTCGATCCGGTTCATGCGCAATTGCTGTTCAGTGATTCCAATACCAAGATTCTTGAGAATCCGCGCATTCGCGCTGCGGATGGAATTAAGGCCAGCCTTAAAATCGGCGATCGCATTCCGGTGGCTACCGGTTCGTTCGGAACCCCTCTGGGCATCGGCACCGGCGTAGGCGCTCTGGGCGTGAACACCCAGTTCCAGTATCTCGACGTGGGCGTGAATATTGACATTACACCGCACGTTCATCCTGATGGCGAGATCAGCCTGAAGGTGGCGCTGGAAATCTCAAACCAGACCGGCACATCGAGTATCGGCGGCATCAGCCAGCCGATTATCAGCCGCCGTCTTGTTGATCATGAAATCCGCCTGAAAGATGGCGAGATGAACATGCTGGGCGGTATTCTGGAAGACCAGATCACCAACAATGGCTCTGGTACTCCAGTGCTGGGACAGATTCCTATCCTGAAATATCTCTTCTCGCAAAACGATAAGGAACGGCATACCAATGAAGTTGTGTTCCTGCTGGTGCCGCACATCGTACGCGGACAGGAGCTTTCCAACCTGAACCGGCGCGCCTTCGACGTGGGCACGGGCATTGGCATCGATTTGCGCAAAGCAGATGTGCCTGTAAATAAGTCGGCGAATGCTCCGGCAACCAATCCTCAGGGTGCTGCGGCTTCACGGCAGCAACAGCAGCAGGCAGCGCCGCCCACTCGTCCGGTCGCGCAGGGAACGACAATGCAACAGCCGCCGGTGACGGTGACTCCGGCGCAGCCGCAGCAGGTGACAGATCAACCGCCTCCAGGAACTCCAGTTCAGCCGCAGCAGCAAACCGGGCAGCAGATTATTCAGCCGGGGCCGCCGCAGCAGAATCCTGCCATGGCTCCGGCATCTACACCGGCCCAGGCAAAGCCTTCACCGGCAACCCCGGTTTCCACGCCCGGGGTAGCCAGCTTCCACCTTGATCCACCTACGGCGGCGCCAGCGCAGGGCAGTCAATTCACGCTGAATCTGAATGTTTCCGGCGGACAGGACATTGCCTCGGTGCCGCTGCAGATCACTTACGATTCCAAGGTGGTGCAGTTCGTGAGCGTATCCAACGGAAGCTTTCTCAGCAAAGATGGACAGAACGTAGCGCTGGTTCATCGCGATGATCCCACTACCGGAACATTGCAGATTTCAGCGCAGCGTCCGCCCAACACCCCCGGCGTTTCAGGAACCGGAACTGTATTCACCCTGGTGTTTACGGCCAAAGAAAAGGGAACCGGCGTGATTGCGATTACCACCCCCGGCGCCCGCAACAGCCAGAACCAGTCGCTGCAGGTCACCGGATCGCAGACGGCCGTCAGCGTGAACTAGAGCATTTTAGGTTAAGGTGTAGGGAATTCACACCCCTCTTGTCATTCCGACCGCAGTCCGACCGACGTAGGAGGGAGGACGGAGTGGAGGAAACCCGAGGATCTCTGCTCCACCATGCTGTCACAAGGTGTTCTCACGGAACTTCGGGTTATTTGGTTCATTGGATCATTGGAACCTGCAAGATTTACAATAGAAGTGCGTTCATTGATCAGGCAGCCTGTTTCGCATCCCTCCCCCGGATCCCCGTTACCAGGCTGAAATTGGTTTTTAAGGTTGTAAGTTGAGAAGAAAAGTAACCCAGCGCGGCGTAACCATTCTGGAATTGATTATTGCCATCACCATCCTTCTGGTGCTGATGGGAGCGGCAGTCCCGGTGGCGCGGCTGAGCATTAAGCGGCAGAAAGAGACTGAATTGCGCCGCGACCTGTGGGAGATGCGCACTGCCATCGACCGCTATAAAGATGCCGCCGACCGCAACGCCTTTCAGATTAAAGTCGGCACTGAGGGTTACCCGCCCGATCTCGATACTCTGGTGAAGGGCGTGGACGTCCAGGGGAAAAAGCTGCGCTTCCTGCGGCGTATTCCTGTCGATCCCATGACTGGAAATACAGATTGGGGACTGCGGTCGATGCAGGACGATCCCACGTCAGAGTCATGGGGCGGGCAGAATGTTTTCGATGTCTACAGCAAGTCCAACGGCACGGGGCTTGACAGCACTAAGTATAAGGATTGGTAACATGATGGATTCAGCAAAGAAAATCCGCAATCAGCGCGGCTTCACCATGATCGAAATGATCATCGTGATCTCCATTGTGCTGATTCTTTCCGCGATTGCCATCCCCAGGTACATGATGCATGTTTTGCGGGCGCGCGAGGCCGTATTGATGGAAGACTTGGTTGCCATGCGTCAGGCGATTGACCAATATACCGAAGATAAAGGCAAGGCTCCGCAAGCGCTTGAAGACCTGGTCAGCTCCGGATATCTGCACTCCATCCCCAAAGATCCGTTTACCGAAAAAAACGATACCTGGCAGCCCGTAACGGACGACACCATTGCCAGCCCTGATCAGACCGAAACCGGCATCACCGACGTGCATAGCGGCTCCAGCCATGTGGGTTCGACTGGGACGGCGTATAACACCTGGTGAGGATTGGCCTTGTCCCGAGTTTGTTTCTGAATTCCCATCCCGCGAAGCTGGAGCGGAATCCCTACGCGAACAAAGATTTATTGAGAAGTACTGTGGGTTTCAGGCGCTCTGAGAACTACAAGAATGCTGGTTGATCCACAACTCTAGATTTTTCAGCGCAGCCGAGGGCACCTCCACCATAAGCACTAACTTAGGAATTCCTTTGATGACCGTCAATCTGTCATCCGCCGGGAATCTGCGAACCCTGGCTGATAACGGCTAATTCCTCAGAAGCGGACTTCTGGCCCGCGTGCTCGGGATTCCATTTCTGGCCCATAACTTCACTGTTGGCGTCAACCTGCCAAACTCAAGTTGAGCCGCATGTGCCCATTCGTATGCCAAGCCGCACTCCCGTTTTGACCAAGATTGTTTGTAACGGGATTGGTCTTTATTGCACTAATCAGTAAGGGGTAGTCTCTCTACAGAGTAGGGTATTCCGATTGACGTAAGCGCTATGCAAAGGCGCTTGAGGCTGATTCAAGTCTCTCGTAACCGGGAAGACCATTTCTCCTCAAGCGCTGAAGCCGTGTGTCTTTGCCGGAAGTAGTCTTGAAAACACGATCTAAGCCTTGCTCCACCGCGCCGAAATCCATCACTGCAGGCATACCACGGGATCTTTGGAAACTAAGGAGTTATTCTATGGAAACCCAGGATATCCGAAAGGAAGACGAAGTACACGGCCGAATTAAAGCTTTAACGCATCAGACCCTGCTTTCTCTGCTTCGTACATATGATCATGAATCGAAACTTTTCTATGGCAGCGTACAAAACAACCGTTCAACACCAGGGACATGGCGCGATAGTGCATTGGTTCTCATGGCGCTCCAGCAAGGCGTGGAGGCCATGCGACGAGATAGGCGCAAAGTGGAGATTGTACCAATGGACAAACAAGACGATTGGAGGCGGCTGGAGGAGGATTTTGAGAAGAACCTCAGAAAATTTAATGAAGGAAGGCTGGAGCCTATTTCCTACAATGCATATCGAGCGATCGTCTTTCAACCCACTGTCGACAAAATAATTGGGACAAATACAAACCAGATCCTTGGAAAAGAGGCTAGAGCCGGTCGCACGGCAGTGCCTTTCGTTCAGCGCGAAGCATTTAGCTGCTCCTGCATACTCAGCATCCTCAATATGTATCCTTTGGAAAAGACACACGGGCGCGTGTTCATGGACGCGCTTGATATGGTGCTGCAGGAGCTCGTCCACCGGTATCCTCCACACTACGTTTTTGGCGGTGCATCACTGACGGGTACCGAACCGCATACGTTTGTTGCTTACGCATGCATTCGATCTCTCAAAGAGTTAGCGGAGACAGTGCAACAGCGAGCAAGAGAGCATGAGAGGGTCTCTGCGCTGCTCGGGCATATCAATGACTGGCTCAAAAAGAGCGGCCCTATTTTTAAGAAATATGGAAAATCCAAATGGTTTATCGAATTCGTAGACGGTGAGGCCGAGCAGTTGAAAAATCCTGTTGGGTTAAGTGCGGTTATCAGAGCGCTGAAGAACGACGTCCTACCGGGATTGAGGAAAGACAATTACAAATCCGGGAAGGAGCAGGCGGACGAGATTGCGGCTCAGTTCAGGAAAGCGATCGGAGACAAGCATACTAAAGGTACCGTGATTTATTGGTCAGAAGAGTTTGCTGGGCGTGTGCGCGACAAGGTGAGCGAGCTCGATAAGGTGATAGACAGAGGCTATGAAAACGTTCAAGGAGACTGGGACAAAATCAAAGCTGCGAGTAAGTCAGATGGCACACCTCCACCCGGAACAGATTCCATGAAACTTGCACAGAAGGAAATGAAGAATGCGGGCACACCTTGGCGACGCGCAGTCTTCCAGTCGATGATCTATGATCTCCAGACTCCGCGCTATATCTATGAGAAACTCGGCACGAAACCAACGTTGCCCGAAATCACAGAGGCCATTCAAAAGGTTGGACAGCATTGGGCGGACAGCGCTCAGCGCACTAGGAAATATTTATCTATGTTCGCCAAGTGGGCTACGCAGGAGTTACACCGCCAGATCACTCTCTACAGCCTAAACGGAAAAACCAGCTTCGATCCCGTACAACTGGCATTCGCATTGCGTATTCACCATGATGTTGAAGCGGAACCCAATAAAGATTTGATTGCTAAGGGTCTGGAGATTGTCCTAGAGACTCAACATGAGGACGGCACGTGGCCCACAGGAGCGCCGTTTGTAGTTGACTGGACAACTCTGGCTGCTGTGCATGTGGCAAATATTGAAATCATAAACGCCCTCATGCCCCTGATCGACAAAGATGTAGCGTCCCGCACCCAGTACCAGCTCTGTGCGCACCGAGTGTTCGATTGGCTAGAGAAGAACCATCGTGTAGTCTCTTCGTCCAAACGAAGCGAGATTGCAGGTTGGTCTACGGATCGTCTCCTTGAAACTGAGCGTGTGGACATGTGGGCAACCGCCGCTGGTTTGCAATTTCTGATTGCGTACGGAAGGCTTCGCCAGCACTTGCTGAAGTTGGAGATGGCAGAAACGTTCGATTTCTCCCGGTCGACGCTAAGGTGGTCGGGGATTGTGGATGCCGAACTCAATATACCCTGCGAAAACAGGATAACCAGCAAAATCTACGAAAACTACATTCGGCCATTCAAGGAAACAGGAGAAAGCAATCATTCTGCCATGGTGTTGCACGGGCCTCCCGGTACAGCAAAATCGACTCTCGCACAGGCGATAGCAGCTGAGTTGGGGTGGAGCTTGGTAACTATAACGCCTAGTGATTTCGTAAAGGAAGGCATCGAGCAAAGCGAGAACAAAGCCCGGCAGTTGTTCAAGGAGCTCGTTCTCTTACGCGAATCTGTAGTCCTTTTTGATGAACTTGATGAAATGCTGCGCGATCGCCAGGATCAGCAGTCACAAACCGGCATCGCAATGCTCAGGTTTCTTATTCCGGGGATGCTTCCAAAGCTGCAAATGTTAAAGCAATTTGGCGAGAAGAATCGTCTCATTTTCATCGTAGCAACCAACTACAAAGACCGCCTCGATAGTGCCGTAGTTCGCACTGGGCGAGTTGACGATGCCTTCGCTGTAGTCCCACCCGATGAACCGTCTCGCTACTGCTTGATCTGGAACTTCCTCCAAAATGCAGGCTACCCAGAGGCGGAGAAGGAGCGGCTTGCGTCCTTTGTGGCAGCAAGAACTCAGGGGTGGGTGTACAAAGAAATCGAGCATTTGGTTGGGCTCGTTCGCAAAAAAAGGTTTCTCCATAGCAATAGCGAAGAAGAAAAAAACTTGACAGAGGGTTTGGCCGTGCGTGACCTTTCACCGAAAGATCCTCCAAATAAAACATTGTCCGAGTTTAGGAGCTACAGCATACTCGGCCAGCAGGCTGCGCTAGACATTCTGGATTTCTATCGCGGACGCGACAAGGCATCGGAGGAGATTTTGAGTGTTCTGGGCGCTTATGGTGTGGATACCAGGAACAGGAACCCCAAACAGAAACGGGATCTAGTCCAGTGGGTTACTGGAGCCAAGTGAGCGTGAAGGAGTAAGAATCGTCCCCGATCAATGACCTAAGTGGCTTGACTAGCAGGGCGCTGCAGCGCGCGCCACAAGTCGTGTGCGATGGATACGGGCGCCAATACACTTCAACCCGAGGAGCTCGCTTTGGGATCACAAAGTTCCTCGCCGTACCGGATGGTACATAAACGGGCTTCCGGAAAATTGCGGCGACCGAACCCATTAGCGCCTATGGGACCTCCACCCCGCCACGCGCAACGTCGGCGCGTGTCGAGGACCCCGGCGGCTGCGGTCCATAAAATAAATTTTTTCTTTTAGTTGCGGCTGGACTGCGTTGCTCCACAAGGTGCTTTGAATCTTGTTTTCCCGCGCAAACTTTTGGCTCACGTCAGCCTAGCCGGGTTTCCAATTACGCAATTACAAAATTATGACAATTTTGGCAATTCCTACCAAACTCCCTTATCACTCCCCGTAATCTTGAAGGCTACTGCGGCCGCTGAGGCCAGTGGAGGCAGCAGGCTCAGGCGGAACGTCGCAGGCACGTTGCCTTTGCAGGCCGTATGTGTGATCTGCCGGGTATAGAGTCTTGCTCCATAAGGAAGAATGGGAATGCGCAGGAAGCGGGCGCGGGTATACATCTGGTCTGCGCCCAGCGCAGCGTTGGCTAGCACATCGGCAGGCAGATTCAATCCACTACCGCGATACTGCTTCACGTACTCAGAGACGATGTTGAGGAAGCTGGCGACTCCCGGCCAGATACCCGCTTCTTCGGCGGCGCGGCGCAGCTCTTCCCACTTCACTTTGCCTGATTCCACCAGTGAGGCGGCATTCAGGATGTCACAGACGCGGAAGTAGAAATGCCGGTACATCCGCTGGAGGGTGGCGGCGAAGATGCGCTCCTCCGGCGCAGGAGTTGGGAATTCATAGCCATGCACCTGGGTGTTGACGCGGCGGTCGATGAAGCGTTGCGCCATCTCTTTGTGCTCGCCGGTCTGGCCGAGGCGGCCGATGTGGGCCTCCACGGATTCACGCAGCCCTGGCAGGGCAAAGTTCCACTTGTTGGCCAGCCGGTCACCCCAGCTCCGGGCTTCAACGTGGGCATTGAGCTTCTGAGTGAAGACGCGTACCACCTCGTTTTTGGGGCCGGTAGTGACCAGATCAAGGTCGTTGCCCAGGTCAGGCCAATGGTCGAGGGTCTTCATTACGACTGCCGGACAATCAGCCTCTTGCAGCGCTTCACATACATCCTTCAGGTGAGTGAGAGCGTTGGCAATGCGTTCCCGTTCGGTGGTGAGAACACTAACCGCCCAGGCCTGCACGTCGGCATTGCCTTTGTGTCCGGCCACCCGGTTGATGACTTCAAAGACTCTTATGACGACATGATTGGAGTCGGCCAGATCGACAAAATCTTTTCTCTGTTCGCTGGTCAATGATGACAACCACGGAAACAGGTCGGCGGCGGCCGTGGGCCTGAGAGTCAACTTGAAAAATGCATCTATATATTGCTTTTCACCTTGAATGGACGTGGCCATGAGACGAGTAGCTCCCCGGAGTCTATGTTTGTCTTTTCGTTATGATGAGAGCACCAGCCACTCAGGTTGGCAAAGCGGTGAACGGGCTGGCACTTTATAATCGCATTTCCCGCCAGCAATCAGGCTTAGGAGAGGAATGGCTTTTAAAGACCTTAGAGAGTGGATTGCCGCGCTCGACCGGGCCGGCGAACTCCAACACATACGCGCGGAAGTAGACCCTATTCTGGAGATCGCTGAGATCACTGATCGGGTTTCCAAGGGCGCAGCCCGGAAATACAGCCGACCGGGCGGTCCGGCGCTGCTGTTTGAGAACGTGAAGGGCGCGAATGGCGTCCCGGTGCTCATCAACCAGTTTGGCTCGGAGCGGCGCATGCAGATGGCGCTGGAGGTGGAGCGGCTCGATGAGATTGCCGAGCGCATCCGCCAGTTGCTGAATATGAAGTCGCCGGAAGGCTTCCTGGAAAAACTCAAGATGCTGCCCATGCTGGCGGATATGGGCAAGTTTTTCCCCAAGACAGTAGGAACGGGCGCATGCAAAGAGGTCATCAGGAAAAAGGATTTTTCACTGCTCGACTTTCCCGTGCTGCAGTGCTGGCCCGGGGATGCCGGGCGTTTCATCACCCTGCCTTGCGTGATCACCCGCGATCCCCGGACAGGCAAACGCAACATGGGCATGTATCGGATGCAGGTGTATGACGCTACCTCGGCAGGAATGCACTGGCAGCGGCAGAAAGTAGCCGCAGAGCATTATCGCGATAGGCTGCGCATGGCCGCCAGCAGGGATCGTGTGGCACAGCCGCCGGGGTCCCCGCCACCCGCCGTTGTTGCGCGTGGCGGGGTGGAGGCGTCCTCGGCTGTGCGCGATGCTGTAGACATCATGGCCCGCTCTGGAGGAGGCTCGATGCTGGCTGCTAGCAGCGGACAGCCCAGCGGCAAGCTGGAGGTTGCGGTCGCGATTGGCACCGATCCAGCGTTGACCTTCTCGGCGATTGTACCCGCGCCGCCCGAGGTGGAGGAGTTCATCATTGCCGGATTCCTGCGGCAGCAGCCTGTGGAACTGGTGAAGTGTGAAACCGTCGATCTGGAAGTTCCGGCCAACGCCGAGATTGTTCTGGAAGGCTACGTGAATCTCGACGAGTTGCGCACCGAAGGCCCCTTCGGAGATCACACCGGGTTTTATTCGCTGGAAGATGAATACCCGGTGTTCCATGTGACGTGCATTACGCATCGCAAGAATCCCATCTATGCCACTACCATTGTAGGCAAGCCGCCTATGGAGGACGCCTGGATGGGCAAGGCAGTGGAACGCATCTTCCTGCCGTTGATGAAGCTGACGCTGCCGGAGATCGTAGACGTAAACCTGCCGGTTGAGGGCGTGTTTCACAACCTGATGATTGTCTCCATTCGCAAGTCGTATCCGGGCCATGCGCGCAAGGTAATGAACGGCATCTGGGCGCTGGGACAGGCCATGTTCACCAAGTGCATTGTGGTGGTCGATGAAGATGTGAATGTGCAGGACATCGGCGAGGTGGTGCTGAAGGTGTTGAACAATATCGATCCGGAACGCGATATCCAGTTCACCCTCGGGCCGGTGGATTCGCTCGACCATGCCTCGCGCCTGCCGAATTTCGGGTCGAAGATGGGCATCGATGCCACCCGCAAATGGCCAACGGAAGGCTTTACGCGTCCGTGGCCGGATGAGATTCTGATGGATGAAAAGACCAAAGCGCTGGTCGATAAAAAATGGAAAGACCTGGGGATTGAATAGACATGAAGAGCTTTCAGGAATCCGCCGCCGCGTTGAACAATACCATTGAAGCCGTGACGCCCTTGCTCCTTCAGTTCTCTGATGCTGATGCCGCCGTGCGGCCTGCGCCGGGCAAGTGGTCGAAGAAAGAAATTCTCGGCCACCTGATGGACTCAGCTTGCAACAATCATCAGCGCTTCGTCCGCGCGGCCTTGCAGGGAGAGCTTACGTTTCCCGGCTACGATCAGGAAAGACTGGTCGAGCTGCAACGCTTTCAGGATCTTGAGTGGAAATTCCTGATTGAGCTGTGGGTCACGTATAACCGGCTGCTGGTGCATGTGATCAAAAATTTGCCCGCAAGCGCGCACCAGGTGACATGCCGGATTGGGCCATACAAGCCGGCTGCGCTCGGCTGGATCGCGGAAGATTACGTGGAACACATGAAGCATCATCTCAACCAGGTTTGCGGCAGGAAATTCGAATCGAGCTATTCCGCCAGTGCCTACTGAACAATCAACACGGTCTTTGCTGGAGCTGGTGCGGCTTTCCGGCTTCGACAAAACCGCAAATCTCATTCATCTGTTCGTCGGCGGTTCTGAACTGCATGGAGCCAAGGTCGGCCAGACCGACGACACAGATATTTATGGCATTTATATCGAAGCGCCTGAAGAAGCGCTGGGACTCGATTCGTCGGAGCACTATGTCTGGTCGAGCGCAGGGGACGAGCGCAGAAATGGGCCTGACGATGTAGATGTCACGCTCTACTCTTTGCGCAAATGGGGCGGGATGGCGGCCAGGGGGAATGCAACTTCATTGCATTTTCTCTTTGCTGAGCCGCTGGAAGTTCCTCCTGCGACGTGGCGGAAAATCCAGGGTAACCGCAATTTATTTCTCTCGAAGGATTCGGCTCAACAATTCATCGGCTTTGCTGACAACCAGTTCAAGCGGATCACAGGAGAGAAAGGACGCGGAGCCAAAGGGAAGCGGCCTGAATACGAATGCGCTTATGGGTATGACACAAAAGGCGCCATGCATGGTCTGCGTCTGCTCTATGAATGCATTGAGTTGATGGAGTTTGGCAGAATCACTCTGCCGCGCCCGGAAAAAGAGCGCCTGATCGAAGTGCGCAGCGGATCGTGGCCGCTGGAGCGGGTTCTGGAAGAGGCCACAAGGCTGAGACAGGAACTGGAGAAGGTGGTCAGCACTTCGAGCCTTCCAGAGCAGGTGGATCGCAAGGCAATCTCGAAATTCATTGCAGAGGTGCAGTTGGAGTTCTGGCAAGCACTTAATCCGGTTGAACCACAGCGTAGCGAAGCCACAACCAAAAGCTAACCACAAAGGGCACAAAAGGTTTCACAAAGGGCACAGAGCCAAAAGCCAAAAGCCAAGAGCCAAGAGCTAAGAGCCAAAACCCTCTTCAAACCCCACAAACACCGGTTCCGGCTCAAGGTGAATTCCCCACGTATCAACGACCTTCTGCTGGATTTCGTCTTTCAGGGTGATGATGTCTCGCGCCGTAGCGCCGCCGCGATTCACGATAGCCAGGGTGTGTTTGCGCGAAATTCCGACGGGGCCGCTGCCGTATCCTTTGTGAAATCCGGCCTGTTCTACCAGCCATGCAGCCGAGAGCTTCACTAGTCCGTCTTCCGCCGCGTAACGCGGCACTGGTTTGTGGGAGAGAGCCTCGATGCGGCTGGCTTCTGCCGCAGGGACCAGCGGGTTCTTGAAGAATGAGCCGGCGCTGCGGCAATCTTCATCGCCTTCCATGATTAGCATAGCCTTGCTCCGCCGGATCTGGCGCACGGCTTCACGCACCTGCTGCAGCGAGGGTTCCGACGAGTTGGCAAAATGCTTCTTGAGGTCAGCATATTCGATTGTGGGCTCTCCCTCCGGCTGCAACTGGAACATGACCTCCAGGACGATGTAGTGCCCCCTCTGTGTAGTATTGAAGATACTGCTGCGGTAACGGAACCTGCATTCGGCATTGCTGAGTTCGATGATCTGGCCGTTCGCGATCTTCAGCACTCTCACGTAGCTGATGGTGTCCGCCACCTCCTGCCCATAAGCTCCCACGTTTTGTACAGGAGTGCCGCCCACGGTTCCTGGTATGCCGCTGAGGCATTCCACCCCGGCGCAGTTCTCGTGTACAGTTTCGGCCACGAATGTGTCCCAGTCGGCGCCCGCACCGGCCTGGAAGTATTTGATTTTTCCGGCAGAGGAGCTATGAATGCCGTCAATGGCAACCTTGAGCACCAGCCCCCGCCAGCCTGCATCGGAGACAACAAGATTGCTGCCTCCCCCTAAAACAAACAATGGCAACTGATGCTGCGCAGCGTAAGAGACGGCCTCTTTCACGTCGTTTTCTGTCTCTGCATGGACGAAGTACCGGGCGGGGCCGCCTACCTGGAAGGTGGTAAGCGGGGCCAGCGGGATGTTCTCTTGAAGCTGCATGAATAGCAGATTCAAGATTATCGCAGACAAAGCTCTCTAGACGTCTGACCTCACGAGCGAAGAAGAATGTAGAAAGTTGTTCCGGCAGTGCCGGGAGATGTGTCACATGTTTCGGGGGAGCAGCGGCGCAAGCCGGCCCTATGGTACACAAGCCTGTCTTTGAGGTAATTGCCAGTTGGGTAGCAATGATCGCAATTTCATTGGGATCATTGCCGTAGTGGTTCGCCTGCGGGGCAGATCTTCGCGTCGTGATTAGTCAGAGGCGAGGCCGACCAGGGTCTGTTTCGCGGCTGCCCATCCGTGAACCGGGTACCTGGGAGAAATCTCTTCCGAGACCAGCGGGATTTCCGGCTGGCGAAGGTCTTCCTGGACTACATTCAGATGAGCAAGACCCCAGTAGCGAGTGTGGGATAGCTTTTCGTCATTTTGGGAGTTGCTGTCAAGCGTGAGCGCCTGCTCATAAGCTTCTTCGGGTGAATGAGCGAAGATGAACCTGGCGTTGCGTTGGATGATCTGGCGCGGAAATCCGTCAACGCAAATCTCTTCGATTAGCTCCGCGATATACCATCGCGTACCCGGAAGATAGTACACCTTACACCTCGTACTGAAAACTCGAGAAGTTATTCAGTTTTTGTCGATCTTTGGGGGAGGCAAAATGGTAAGCAAAGCGAAGATAATTAGCAAGCTGGAATTTTAAGTTTCTCGTAGATTCTAAGTCGGTGATGGAGGCTCGATGAGAAACGCGAAACTGGGCATTGTCCGAATGGCCGATTCTGCTGCCGAGAACCAATTTTTAACAGCTTTCGGCCTTAAAATTTTAGGTCCGGTACAGCCCATTTGCACTGGTTCCCCATCTGTGAAAGAGGATAAGTGCTACCCTGAGTGCTGTCCCCAATGAAACCTTCTACTGCTGCTCTGATGATACTGATAATACTGATCTGCGCGCAGATGGTTTGGAAACAGCTTCGGATTGCGAGACAACATCAGTGCTTATCTGTATTACTAACGGTCGAATTCTTCTTTGCTTGCGACGAATTCTCCCGCGCAGCCAAGGGCGGGTGTGGTCCATAGGGAGCAAGACACCGCCAAATTCAATACCCATCAACTACTTTTGCTTCCTCTGCGTCCTTTGCGTCCTCTGCGGTAAAAGGTTTTTGGTTGTGACTCCGCTTATCTGTGTTGATCTGTGGTGAGACTCTTCAGGTCGCGCAGCTTGTAGCGCTGGATTTTACCGGTCGCGGTCTTGGGGAGTTCACGCACAAATTCAATGACCTGTGGGCACTTATGAGCCGCCAGCCTGGCGCTGACTAGCTGTTTGAGTTCGTCGGTGAGTACCGCTTGTTCGGCAGAGCCGTTCTTCAAAACGACATACGCGGCAGGCTTGAGCAACTGATTGCTGTCGGTGAAGCCGATCACGGCCGCCTCCTGCACCTGCGGATGCTCCAGCAGGATGCGCTCGACCTCGATAGGGCTCACCCACAGGCCTTTCACTTTCATCATGTCGTCTGAGCGTCCTACATACCAGTAGTAGCCATCAGCATCGCGGTAATATTTGTCGCCGGTGCGCAGCCAGTGTCCCTGAATGGTGTCTTTTGTCTTTTCATGCTGGTTCCAGTAGCAGGCGCAGACGGAGTCACCCTTAATCATCAGGTTACCGATCTCACCGTCAGGAACCGGCTGGCCGTTTTCGTCGACGATGCGCGCCTCGTAGCCGGGCATGATCTGTCCGCTGGAACCGGGCCGGACAGCGCCAGGACGGTTGGCGATGAACATGTGCAGTGCCTCGGTGGAGCCGATGGCGTCCAGGATTTCTACACCGAAGCGCTCCTTGAAGCGATGGAATATCGGCGCAGGCAGCGCCTCCCCGGCAGAGACCCCATAGCGTACGCTGGAAAGATCGAAGTCCGGACCCTGCTCGCGGTGATAACCCAGCAGCGTGGCGTAGTTCGATGGCACGGAAAAGAACAGCGTGGGTTTGAACTTTTCGATGACGCTATAGACGTTCTGCGGTGCAGGCGAGCCGGGCCACAGGATGCTGGTTGCCCCTGCCGAAAGCGCGAAATAGAGTCCATTCCCAAGGCCATAAGCAAAAAACATTTTGGCGACGCTGAAGAAGCGGTCGTTTTCGGTGATTCCCAGGATGGCTTTGGCGTACAGTTCAGAACATACCACCATGTCATGCTGCAGGTGGACACAGCCTTTGGGAAAGCCGGTGCTGCCGGAGGAGTAAAGCCAGAAAGCAGCATCGTCTTTGCAGGTGCGTTCCGCAGACAGTTCTGGCGGGCTTTCATCCAGTAGTTGACGCAGAGAATAGCATTCCTCGGGAGCATTTCCCACGATGACGACCTTTTCGAGATAGCGAAGATTTGCCTTGGGAATGGCCTCAACCTGCGGATAAAGCGATTCGCTGATGAGGGCTACGCGGGCGCGCGAATCGTTCAGCATGTATTCGTATTCTGCCGGTTTGAGCAGAGTATTCAGCGGAACAGGGACAACACCGGTCTTGATGGCGCCAAAGAAGCAGTAGGCGAATTCAGGTGTATCCAGCAACAGCAGGGCAATACGCTCTTCCGGGCGTACGCCCAGCTTTTTCAGCGCATTGCCGAAGCGGTTCACACGTTCTAATAGTTGTTGGTAGGTGACCCGCTCTTCACCGCACTCAAAGGCCACTTTTGTGCCGCGTCCTTCAGGGATATGGCGGTCAACGAAGTGGCTGGCAGCGTTAAAGACAGTGGGGAGGCTGATGTGCATTGGACCGGAAATTCTAAATGAAGCAGGGAACCGCGGGAGCACGTATTTCGTAGTTGAAGGAAGATGGAAATCGGCAAATCGGGTGATCACCGGGACCGGGAGATCGGCTGTCCACCGCAGTGAAACCCCGCTATTAGCACTATGGTCATCCAGAAAATGCAATTTTCCTCGTAAGTTCAGCAAAAAAAGGGTACTTTATCCTTTCCACAAAAATCAGGGGGAAGAATGTTTTATAGAGAACAATCCATACACTCGGCTTCGAGGCAGCATGTCTCCACGCCCAAACTGGGATTCTTAGTCATCCTGGCGGTGCTTTTCCTTGCAGTATCCGCCTTTGCTGTGCAGGATACGGCAGCAGCGCCGGCCCGCAAACCTGCCGGCCAGGGAACGAAGGCTGGTGCAGCCAGAAGAGCGCAGGGAAGCAAAGCGGCGACGTCGGCGAAAAAGTCGTCGCCTGAAGAAGACTTGGCCAAACTCCAGCAGCTTATGCCTGAATTTACCGCGTTGCTGACCAAGCTGCAGAACATTCAATTTCCTTCCCCGCGTACCCAGAGCCAGTTACTGCCCTTGCTTCCTGACTCCACCCAGTTCTTTTTCAGTGTTCCCAATCTAGGTGATCAGCTCCAGCAGACAAGAGAGATTTTCAACCAGCAGCTTCAGGAAAGCCCTGCATTGCGTGACTGGTGGCAGGGAATCCAGAAGGACATGCAGAAGGACACGAAAGGAAAAGGTCCTTCGCTCGATGCGGTGCTGGACAAGGTCCACGAAATATTTGGCTATCTGGGCGATGAAGTTGTGTCTGGCATGGCGGTCGACGAAACAGACATGAAAAATCCATCAGTACTGCTGATTGCACAGGTCAAGAAACCTGGATTGCGACCGGTAATTGAAAAAGCCCTCACGGATTTTGGGAGTAAGCCAGGGACCTTGCGCATCTTCAGTGCCGAAGAATTGATGGCAGCAAAGGATGAGAATCCCGGCGGTAAGCATGTTTCCGAGCAGCCGGTGTTGCTTGTCCGTCCGGATTTTGTCGCATTCGGCCTGAGCATTACCTCATTACAGCGCTTGAATGCAGGCCTTGATAGCGGTGGTGGAAGATTCGATACAACGGCTTTTGGCCAGCGGCTGCAGCAGGCCTACCAGGGAGGGGTGGGATTCTTGGGTGGTATGAATTTCCAGTACCTGCTGAGCACAGTTGCGAAATCCGACGAGAAAGAAGCCGCCACGCTGCACCAGACGGGTTTTGACGATGCGAAGTATCTGGTGATGGAAGGGAAGCAAACGAATGGTCAAATCATTAATCGTTACGAGTTGAGCTTCAATGGTCAACGACGCGGAGTTGCATCATGGCTGGCTGCGCCGGGTACCATGGGTGGCCTCGATTTTGTTCCTCCTGACGCCATCATGGCGGGTTCAATCCTGCTCAAGAACCCTGCAGCAATTTACGACGATGTTAAGGCCGTGGCGGAAGCCGGTAAGCCGGGCAGTACTCAGAATTGGGACCAGATGCAAACAGCATTCAATCTCAGTGTAAAGAACGACCTTCTCGGCAAACTCGCGGGAGAAATAACTTTTGCGGTGCAGGACCTCACTGGTTCCGATCCGGGATGGACGATTGCCCTTAAAACCACAGAGCCTAATGGGCTGCAACAAACATTCGAGAGGCTGGTTGCTTTGATGGGAATGACTGCCGGCGATGGAAAAGCACCAACCATAGCTTCCGAAAGCGAAAATGGACATACCTATTACACGGTACGCATTCCCGGCGCGCAGAAA